>CEQE01148782.1_pt1 | contig 28020 bp, 26 predicted proteins | sample 356201 | NCBI WGS metagenome assembly CEQE01 (sample SAMEA2619970, study PRJEB7988) | marine metagenome | biome: marine biome (ENVO:00000447); feature: mesopelagic zone (ENVO:00000213) & marine oxygen minimum zone (ENVO:01000065); material: "saline water (ENVO:00002010), including plankton...
GGCTACGGGCACACGTTCTGGGACACCGCCGACAAACCGCAACTGGTCGACATGCGAGACGCCACGGCGGCCGCGTGTCGTTTGGCCCTTCGCATCGCCAACGCGGAATCGTGGCCGGCCCAGAATCGAAACCAGGCCGCAATCCGCGAACTGCTCGACACCGAACCGGGACTCGAACAGTACCGGCTCACCGAGCAGCTCGTCAAAAAGCACGGCGATGGCATCCTAAGTTGGTGGCAACCTGAGGGCTAATGGTAGAACCGTTGCAGTTGCTGCTGCGCTTCGTACTCGGCGCGAAGCTCGCGCGTCACCGGGTCGGCGGTAGCTTCCGCGACTGCCAGGTCCCACCAGGCTCCTGACTCCGGTCCGTAGCGATGCTTCTCGGTTTCCGCAACGATGACGCAGCTCCGGTTCTCGTCGCGGGCTTCACGCAGGGCCGCGCGAAGCTCGTCGGGCGTTGTGACATTCCATGCACGGGCGCCCAGACTCTCCGCGTTGCGGGCAAAGTCGATCTCCAGGTAGTCGCCTTCAAGCCGATCCGTTTCCTCATTGCGGGAGCGAAGCTCGTTGCCGAAGCTACGGCCCGCTACGTCCATCTGGAGGCCACGGATCGCCTGGAGGCCGTGGTTCTCCGAGATTACCACGGTGATCTTCAGACTTTCGGCCATGGCCGTGACCAGCTCCGTTGGGTTCATCAGATACGTCGCGTCGCCGATGAACGCGTAGACCTCGCCGGAAGGTTGTGCCATGCGGACACCCAGAGAGGCTGGCAGAGCGTACCCCATCGTCGAGTAACCGAACTCCAGGTGGCACGTGGCGCCGTTGCTGACGTCCCACAGCTTATGCAGATCGCCGGGCAGGGTCCCCGCGTCGTTGATGACCGTGTCGCCCGCCTTGGATTCCTCGTTGAGGACCCCGACAACCTGGGCTTGACTCATCGCCTCGCCCGCGACCTGCACGTAGACCTCGTCCTCGATCCGCCGCCCCCATGCTCTCTTGGCGGTCGCAATCTCTTCAACGTAAGCCGGGTTCGGGCCGATCCCTGCCGCTCCAGCCGCCTCCGCGAGTGCGATCAGCGCCTGGCGCGCGTCGGCGATAATCGGAAGGGCGCCGAGCTTGTACGCGTCGTGCCCAGCCACGTTGACGTGGACGAACCTGACGTCAGGATGCTGGAAAGACGAGTGCGAGCCTGTGGCGATGTCGGTCAGCCGGGCGCCTACTGCAATCACCAGGTCTGCACGCTCCGCGATAATCGTTGCCGGGTCTGTTCCGGCGGTGCCGTGGCCGCCCAGCGCCATCTCTGATCCGTTTCGCATTGCGCCGTGGCCAGCGAAGGTCTCGCCGACCGGGATGCCGAAGCCCTCGGAAAACTCCCGCAACTCGTCCCATGCCTCTGAGTACGGCACTCCACCGCCCGCAATAATCATCGGACGCTTCGCGTTTTCGAGCATCGCCACCGCCTCGGCGATTCGGTCCTGATCTGGCGCGGGACGTTCGACGCGCCACACGCGTTCGTCGAAGAAGTGGGCTGGAAAATCGTAGGCCTGCGCCTGCACATCCTGAGGCAGCGAGAGTGTTACGGCCCCCGTCTCCACCGGGTCGGTGAGGATCCGCATTGCCTCGGGCAAAGCGGTGAGGAGCTGCTCCGGTCGCGAGATGCGATCGAAGAAGCGGCTGACCGGACGGAAGCAGTCGTTGACGCTGACGTCCGCGGAAACGGGATGTTCGAGTTCTTGCAGCACCGGACCCTGGTGTCGAGTGGCGTAGTAGTCTGACGGCAGCAACAATACGGGCAGTCGGTTGATCGTGGCAGCCGCAGCGCCTGTGACCATGTTCGTCGCGCCGGGACCGATCGACGATGTGCAAGCCAGTGTGGCCAGGCGAAGGTTGGCCTTGGCAAACCCGGCCGCCGTGTGGACCATCGCCTGCTCGTTGCAGGGCCGGTAGTACGACAGGTCGTGACCGTATTCGTAAAGGGCTTGTCCCATGGCGTGGACGTTGCCGTGGCCGAATATGCCAAACATAGCAGGGATCAACCTTCGCCTTCCGCCGTCGCGTTCGCTGTACTGGACCTGGAGGAACTTGACGATGGCCTGCGCCGTCGTCAGGCGGACCGTTTCGCTGCGGTTTGAATCTTGCATGCCCTACTCGCTTCGCTTTCGTTTCAACCGTGAACTGCTTTCAGATGCCAAGACGCTCCCGAAGGTATCGTCGGCTGATCGCCGCGGCCTCACCCGGCGGAATGGACGCCTCGTCCTGCTCGTAGACAACCCAGGGTTGGTCAAGCGGTTGCAACAGACGCCAGATGCCGGGAAGATCGACTTCGCCGCGACCTAACTCGACGTACTCGGCTTCACCGTCCAGAGGCAGTCTTGGGTGAATTGGGTGCAACACACCGGTCCGCCGAGGTTCAGGGCCGATGTATTTCAGGTCCTTCAGATGAACATACGCGACGCGACTCAGATGCGCTCCCGTGAACTCCACAGGGTTCCGTCCGCCGTAGAGTGCCCAGAACACGTCGACGCAGAGCTTGACGAGCGACGGATCAGTCAACTCGATCAACCTATCCAACCCGGCGGTCCCGTTGAACTCCTGGAACTCCCAGCCGTGGTTGTGATAGCAAAACGTCAGGCCGGCTGCCGCGCACCGCTCTCCGACACGGTTGAGCACCTCCGCCGCCTCTTCGTAGGGCCGCAGACCTCCTGGCTGACTGTGCCCAACTCCCGAGACCACGATGAACTTGCCGCCGAGGTCGTTGAGGTACTCGATCTCAGCATCGACGCCATAATCCGCGCCGTAGCCAGTGTGAAGGCTCCATTGGACCAGCCCTTCGTCGCCGAGTGCACGACCAGCTTGGCGGACGTCGCCGTCGCACAGCAGGCCTGCCTCAACTCCGTCGAAACCAGCGGCTCGCACCTCACGCAAAACCCCGGCCAGATCTTCGACGGGCCGCTTGCCGAAGCCGGGATTGAGTTGTACCCCAATCATTGGACTAGCCATCGTCGCTCGCCCTCAGTCCATCACTGCGGTTTCAATGCGCCCGTCGATGTTGGACATGGTCGCATCACAATCAGAATGACTACGAGTCTACCGGTCGATCTCGAAATCGAGACGCCCATACCGGAGAAAGATTCCTCCTCCTGGGCGTCCCAACGGTCCGTTTACCGCCAGACATGCGATCACGTGCGTGGCGCCGGGGCGGACGTTATCGGTGACGAGCACCCGGTTGGTCACGTTGAAGCCGTTCACCGCCCCCGCCGGATTGTCCCATTCGCCGTCGATCCACACCTCGCCGTAGTCGTCGATATTCGTCTCGAACCACATCTTGGCGCCGGACACGTCCGCGCCGTCCACTCGATCGGGCAGAGTCACGCGTATCCGATACCACCCGAACGTGAATCCGACCGATCGCATCTTCCGAAGGCCTGGATCGGAGGCCGTTCCGGAGCTAGCGTCCGGACCTCCTGGCTCGACGTCGGATATCACTTCCCAGCCGGAGTCGTCGTAGTCGGCGAGACGGGCCGGAGACTCCGCCGTCTGCGACACCAGTCCCTCGTTCGGCTCGCCGGGAATCCATCCGGGACCGAACCTCCACTGGGCGTCCAGAGTCTTCAAGTCATCTGGCGACTCAAGGTCAAGCGACACAGTTGCCATGCTATCCTCCGCGCTGCACCTAGATGTTAGTCAGACGCAGATTAACACATGTGATTACGAGGAAAAAGGCCAGGGTTGACGCGCGACCCGCATGCCGCCAACTGTTGGCTCCGAATGGACTTTGAAGAGCCGTCAATTGCACCGTCAGCAGGCGGTGCGGGGTGGGTCGCGGAACTCGAAACGATGGGTGAAACCTTGTGATTGAAGGCAGTTGACAACTTCGGAAGGCGGCCATATAGTCTGTGCCATCTCTTGATGGTGTGCTCATCAACGCACTAGATGACTTCCGGGAACTTTCGGTCGATCATACGAATCGATTCTTGAAGTTCTCCCCGTTGTTATCGGTCGATCAAGGGCAATAACGCGTCAGAGGCGCCAAGAATCAAGGCGGCAACGGTTTAGGGGCAGGAGGTTGGCACATGACCGCAGATTACGAACCCAATGTTGTTCTCTCCAGCGTGGAGTATGACACGATCGGCTCGCGTCCTATCCGACATGACGGACACGACAAGGTAACGGGCCGTGCGCTTTACGGCATTGACCACAATTCAAACGGGCTGCTGCATGGCAAGATACTGAGAAGCCCTCACGCCCACGCCCGCATTAAGTCGATCGACGCAAGCAAAGCGATGGAGCTGCCCGGCGTGCGCGCCGTTGTGACCGGCAAAGATCTGCCGCAAGACCCGGAGCGCATGGTGGATCTTGGACTGGGCCCGGTGCGGCTTCAGTTTGTTCGCGAAAACATCCTGGCTGGTGACAAGGCTCTATACAAAGGCCATGCCATCGCAGCTATCGCGGCGACCAGCCTTCATGAGGCGGAGGAAGCTGTGCGCCTCATCGAAGTGGAGTACGAGGCGCTCCCCGCCGTGCTTACCGCTCCGGAAGCCATGAAGGACGGCGCGTCGCTGCTTCACGATTCTCTGAGAACCTCAGAGGGCGGCGAGATGGGCGACAAACCCACTAACGTCGCCAGCCATTTCAAGTTGCGCGTCGGAGACACCAACCAGGGCTTCAGTGAAGCCGACATAGTTGTCGAGCGCACGTTCAACACCAGCACAATACACCAGGGCTACATCGAGCCCCACAACAGCACTGCGCTCTGGAACACCGACGGCAGACTCCATATCTGGGGCAGCACCCAGGGCTCGTTCGGGGTGAGGGACAGCACCGCCTTGATTCTGGACTTGCCGGTGTCGCAAGTCAAAGTAACTCCGATGGAGATTGGCGGCGGGTTTGGCGGTAAGACGGTCGTGTACTTGGACCCCGTCGCCGCGCTGCTTTCCAAGAAGTCGGGCCAGCCTGTCAAAATGGTGATGACCCGTCAGGAGACTTTCGAGGGCACAGGCCCGACTCCCGGCTCCCACATAACCATCAAGATGGGAGCGGCCAACGACGGCACGATGACAGCCGCCGAGGCCACGCTGGCGTACGAGGCGGGGGCTTTTCCCGGTTCGCCGGTAACCTTCGCGTCGATGTGCACTTTCGCGTCGTACGGCGTGGCGAACCAGGTCGTCGACGGCTACGACGTGGTGGTGAACAAACCCAAAACCGAACCGTACCGCGCACCTGGAGTCACGAACCTAACGTTCGCCGTTGAATCGGTGGTCGATGAGTTAGCTTCGAATCTGAGCATAGATCCGCTCGACTTTCGGATGCAAAACGCCGCGAAGGAGGGGACGCAACGCATCGACGGAGTATCGCACGCACGCATCGGCTGTGTGGAAGTGCTCGAGGCCATGAAGAACCATCCTCACTACAACGCCCCGCTGGACGGTCCCAACCAGGGTCGGGGAATCGCCGTCGGATTCTGGTTCAACATAGGCTTTCATTCCAGTTGCACGATTAGCGTCAACGCCGATGGCACAGTGGGTTTGGTGGAAGGCTCCACCGATATCGGAGGCTCCAGGGCGTCGATTGCAATGCAGGCCGCGGAGGCGCTGGGCATTCTAGCCGAAGATGTCCATCCAACCGTGGTGGATACGGATTCGGTGGGATGGACGATGGCGACGGCGGGCAGCCGCACCACATTCGCAACAGGGTGGGCGGCGTACGAAGCCGCACAAGACGTGAATCGCCAGATGATTGAGCGCGCCGCCCAAATTTGGGAAGTGGACGCCGAGACCCTGCAACTGGACAAAGGCGTTGTCAGCTCCTCATCCGATCCTGAACTCAGGATGACATTCAAAGAGTTGGCTGCACAACTGGCCGTCACTGGGGGCAACATAGTCGGCAGCGCCTCGGTAAACCCCATGGGGGTTGGCGGCTCGTTTGCCGGCAACATAGTTGACGTGGAGGTTGACCCTGAAACCGGCAAAGTGGAGATTCTGCGGTTCACTTCTGTCCAGGACGCTGGCAAAGCCATCCATCCAAGCTACGTCGAGGGACAGATGCAGGGGGGCTCCGCCCAGGGCGTCGGCTGGGCGCTGAACGAAGAGTACCTCATGAGCGACGGCGGCGAAATGCAGAACACGAGCCTGCTGGACTACCGCATGCCCACCAGCGTGGACCTGCCCATGATGGACACGGTAATAGTGGAAGTCGCCAATCCCGGGCACCCCTTTGGTGTTCGCGGAGTCGGAGAGGCCAACATCATCCCGCCCGCCGGAGCTCTGGCCAATGCCATCAGCAACGCCGTCGATGTCCGATTGGACAGGCTGCCTATGAACCCGAGCGCAATCACGGCAAAGCTCTCAGACAAGAGCCGCGAATAGAAGTGAATCTGACATAAATCGCTGGCGGTAGCTGATACAGAACGAAACGACGGAGGAATATGCGATTGCTGCCTCCTGCTCCGCCGTTCGACGGATCGCCGCTGTCGCCATCCCTGGCGGCGCTGCATGGCTTCATTTCTGAGTGAACGAACGAACTCTAATTGCGTGGATTCAACCTAGATTCGGCCCCGTCGTTCTGGTACGCTTCCGGCGCGACGGCGGTGGGGCAACCGGACGGCGCGAACAACATGGAAAGCGGAGACGGAAATGGCAGATCAAGGTCGGGTGATCTCAATCAGCATGAGCGCCACCGGCGGCATTCCTAAGTACACTCAGGAGTCGATCGCCGTCGGGGCCGAGGGCGTGGAAGGCGACCACCATGCGGGCCCGATCAACAAGCACAAAAAGACCGGCGACCCGGAACCCAACCACCGCCAGGTCACGGTGGTCTCGGAAGAAGTGGTCCAGGACCTGAATGCCCGCCTCGGCATCGACATCAAACCCGGCGACCTTGCCGAGAACGTGCTGGTCGGCGGTCTGGGTGACCTGACCCAGTTCGAGGCAGGTGACCGCCTCGAACTCGGCGGCGATGTCGTGCTGGAGGTGACGGGGCACAACCGTCCCTGCGACCTCATCCGCAAGTACCATCCCGACCTCGTCGAAGAGATCGCGGGAAAACGCGGGCTCGCCACCGTGGTTGCTGCCACCGGAACGGTTCGAGTCGGTGACGCCTGCATCGCGATCAAAGGCGAATCAACCAGCGACTAGCGCCCCTTCGTCCTGGGGCCCAACGCATCGAAATCCGGGCTTGTCGGAACCTGTCGAAGGACACGTCACAACACGGTCAAGGCCGCGACAACCCTGGGAACGTCCACGTCGACCACGCCGGATCCGTGTCGGCGCAGCGTTCGAACGACACGTCGCGGCGAAGGTGACTGGGGCCGCCAGTCGGGATGCCTTCGCCCTGCTTGATCGCCAGACATAGCTCGCCACCGTCACCCTGCGCGAGGTGGATGGCGCCATCCGGATCGTGCTCGAAACGCTGGAGCGGACCCTGGGAGCAGCGAACCAGATACAGCGCGCTCCCTGCGTCCGATCCACTGGCCTCGACGCACCGATCGTACTCGTCCATTCGCAGTTGGCCTGTCTCGTGGTCCCACATGAACGTTTCGTCAGCCAAGTCCGTGGTCTTGCACGTGTGCGCTTGCAGGTCGGCATCGATCTGAACGCTCGAACCCGTTCCGGGTATGTCGAGGCAGTAACCCTCCGGCTCGTCCAGCGGATCGACGAGCATAACGAAGCTTGGCGTCGTGGGCGGCGCAATGATCGGGGCAAGCGCAGCAATTGGTTCAGTTTCGTCCGATCCCGAGCATGCTGCGAACAGGAGCGCGAGCAACGTCAATGCTGCAAACGCGGCGAGCAGTCGGACGGCCCACAGTTGTTTCGTCATACTCCAATGCCCCCGTGTACATGAAATCGAGGCCCACTCCAAAACCGACAAGTTCGACCGACCGGGAAATGCCCCACAAAAAGTCTATGGAGCGTGAACCTCCACGTCAACCGCGCCGGGATCGATCGACGCGACCCTCAACCAGCCGGATGGTCTATAATCACGCCAATCCACGCGGGAGGCCACAACAATGACGTTCACAAGAGTCCATCATGTCGGAATGGTAATCGGCGACCTCGAAGAAGCCCGACACGTGCTGTGCGACGGGTTCGGCCTGTCGGTCGACGAGCACCGCACGCCCTGGCCAGACGGACGCCCCGGCGACTACGACGGCGTCACCACCGTCGAGTTCCCCATCGGCGAGATGTACTACGAGGTCAGCAAGCCCGGCGATGGCGAATCCGGCGCGGCCGACTTCCTGTCGTCGACCAATGGCCGGGGTGGGATCTACTTTATCTCCATCGCTTCTGACGATATCGCGGGTGATATCGCTAGCCTTCAACAAAATGGGGTCCGGATCGAGGGCGATTGGGACGGCCAGGGCCCGGTGTTTCTCGATCCCGCGACATGTCTCGGATTGAAATTCCAGATAACACCCGAGGACCACTACTACCCTCATCCCTATCTGAAGGGCAACGGAAACGTGACCGGCATGGCGCACATCGGCATCGCGGCTCGAAGCGCCGATGAGATCAGGCGGCTCTGGGGCGATGTCTTCGGCCTAGCGGAGGACCCGTCCACCGAACGCGGGCAGTCGCGAACCGGCGACGGCGCCAACCGGCCCGCCGGCGACCCGGTCCACCTGATCGAGTTCCCGCTGGGCGGCACGGTCATCGAGATCAGCGTTCCTCTGACCGAAGACAGCGGCACGGCGAAGCTGGTCGCTCAACGAGCCCCGCTGGGAGCGGTCTACCACCACACGTGCCCGCACACCCCGGACGTGCATCGCTTCATGTACCAGGCAGAGGCGGCAGGCCTCCAGCAGATCGGCCAGATCCCGCCTCCGGGCGGGCGCTCGCTGATCGTCGGCTGGCTCCACCCTCGGTCCTGCCTGGGCATGCTCATCGAGGTCTGGAACCGGGCCCCCGGCGAAGGGCACTACCACCCGCCGATCGAGTAGCGTAATAATACCGTTCGGCCTGCGCCTACATCGTGTTCAACGGTGGGCGAGTCCAGCCATCGCCCTCCCCGCCGCTTTGAGCGCGCGCCTGGCGTTGAGCGTGATCATCTCGTTCGGAGCGCCCCGACCCCAGTCGACGACCTCCTCGGGCAGCGAGCCGCGGGAGCCGGGCATGCGCCAGTAGTAGCCTTTGGGCCGCCACCGGCCGTCGGGCAAGCGTTTGCGTTCGATCAAGTCCAGCGCCTCGGACAAACGCGGGTCGTCCAGCACTCCGAGCGGCGCCAGCACGTTCAGGGCATGCGGCACGTCGTAGCGCCAGTACAGTGGATAGTGCAGGTCGAGCCACCGTTGGTTGATCACCTCCCCGGTCCGCTCTGAGCGCATCAGCCCATGACTGAGGAAGAACTCGCCCCCGCGTTCGATGGCCTCTGATACGGAATCGTCACCCGTCGCCGAACGGTACGCGATCAAACCCTTGAGCGGCGTGATGCTCTCGTAGAACGACGAGTGCCGGGCGTCCTTGTGGCGGCTGCAGTTCCAGCCGCCGTCCGGCCACTGGTAGCTCAGCAACAATTCGGCAAGCCGGGCCACGCGTGGGTCGGATCCCATGCCCAGATGACTGCACACGGTCAGCGCGTTGCCTTCTTGCGACGCGTGCCGGCGAGCCAACCCGTTGATGATGAATGTGTCACGCCGGTGTTTTTCGCTGTTCAGCCAGTCCAGCACCGTTTCGGCGGCAGCCCGTGCATGCGGATCGTCAGCCGGAACGTTGAGATCCGCGAGCGAGACTAGCCGCCAGTGCGCGCCAGTCCACTTGGCGTATGCCGAGACCCCAAATCCACCGTCAGGTTGCTGCCCGGCCAACAGTGCACGAACCTTTGGGCCGTCGACGATCTTTCTCTCCTCGGATCGCGCCCATTGTGAGTCCGGATGCACGTCCAAAAGTTCTACTAACGTCGCGTAGCGGATTGAAGGATCGTCAGATTCAAGAAGCCAGGTGACCGCAGTCTCATCTCGCTCAGTGAGAGGAATCACCATGTTGATCTCCCTTGTCTATGGCCAACCCGCGCCGGGGACATCTACGCGAACAGTTCTGATGCGCCCGTTTCCGGCGCCCCTAATGCGATCGGGGTTGGACGCGAAGGCCTCCAGCATGAACAGCGTCCGTCTGTCCGGCCCGCCCAACATGCACGCGAAACCGCCACGTTCGGTCAGGTCGATTCGCTGTCGGACCTCGCCGCCCTCGGCTACCCTGACGAACCCGCCCGGGTTCCCGGGGGCCGCCACCCAGATGCATCCCTCGGCGTCCAGGCATATGCCGTCGGGGGGCACATCCAACTCCGCCCAGACCCGTCGTCCCGACAGCGACCCGCCGCTCTCGATGTCGAACGCGGTCAGCCGCCGGCCTCTCGTCTCGGCCACGATCATGGTTCCGCCATCCGGAGTGATTACCGTCCCGTTCGGAAACTCCAGATCGTCCGCGACCGACCGCACCTCGCCCTGCGGAGTGACCATCACAACATTCGTCGGTTTGGCCTCCGCGCCTGTGAAGATGTCGGACCCAAAGTTGCCGACGTATGCCCGACCCAGCGAGTCCACGACCATGTCATTGCAATGAAACGCGGCCAAACCGCTGAGATCTCCCGCTTCAACCAAGCCATTCGGGTCTTGGCGCATCAGCTTCCGGTCGGTCATCGACACGACCAGCAGCCGCCCATCGGGAAGCCACCCCAGACCCGAGGGTTGGTTCGGCACATCCACGATGGTCTCGCGGACGCCTGCCATGTCGACAGCGACGACCTCGTGGGCGTGCATGTCCGAGAACCACAGCCGGTCTTCGTGCCATCGTGGACCTTCGGGAAACATCAGGTCGTCGAGCAGGACGTTGGGGCTCAATTCAGGCAAAACATCCTCCTGCCGAGCCAGTGGTCAACGTCAATCTTCACCATGTCGCGCCTATTCTAGCGCATGCGGCTTGGGTCGTCCCTTTATCGCGCGACATTGACGACGTGCGCGGTCGACACTACACTTTCGTCGAAGCGGAAACGAGGGGGTTGAGAATATGATCGTGGGGACTCGATTGGCGGCGGCGGCAAAGCGTGCCCGTGACACCTTCACGCAACGGCCCGCATCTCGACGCGTCGTCGCCCAGGCAACGGCGCGGTTGACCGGCGACGGCGCCGCTACCGCCGTGCGGATGCGTGGCCACAACATAATTGTCGACGGCCCGCCAACCACGGGAGGCGACGACACCGGTCCGACGCCTGGCGACCTGATCCGCGCAGGGCTTGGCGCATGCCTGGCCATCAACTACGGGAAACACGCGCCAACGTTCGACGTCGAGCTCACGGAGATTACGGTCAACGTCGAGACCGACGTCGATTTGGGCTCGTCCGCCGGACTGGACGTTGACACGCCCCCTGGATTCGGCGCGGTGCGGTTCGAAACGCTGCTTACGACGAACTCGCCCGAAGCACGCGTTCGTGAGCTCGTCGCCTTCGCGGAAGCTCACAGTCCATCGCTTGATGACCTGACCCGCGGCCTGCACGTCGGGGGCCAACTCACCATCCGCCGCCCTGAATGAGTCTCCTCGCCCAACGAGCCCGCGGCTGTTGACGGCGCCGAAGCCCGAAGATACACTGGCAGCCGCCGATTTCCGAGCGACGTTGCTGTGCCGGAGATCGCCCGAATCCAACGCGGAGGGCCGTGATGCAGCCTGATGTCCAGCGCCGAGTGCAACGGTACGGATGGGATCGTGGCGTCGATTCCTACGCCGCTTATTGGGAGCCCGTTCTCGACCGGTGCGCACGACAGACCGTGTCGATGGCGGAGCCTCGAATCGGCGGACGCGTTCTCGACATCGCATGCGGCGGCGGAGCGGCGACTCAGATTTTGGCGGAGCGGGTCGGCCCGACAGGTCACGTGCTGGGCGTCGATCTCTCGGAGAAGATGACCCAGCGAGCATCGGACCGCCTGACCGGACTAGGATTGAATCACGCCACGTTCGCCCGCATGGGTATGGAGCAACTGGACCTGCCCGACGATTCGCAAGACACGGTGACGTGTGTGCTTGGACTGATGTACGCCCCGAAGACGCTCGTCGCCGTGCAAGAGATGGCACGCGTCCTTCGTCAAGGCGGCCGTTGCGCTATCGCAGTCTGGGGTCGGCGCGATCGATGCGGATGGAGTGAGGTCTTTCCGATTGTCGACCGACGGGTGACGACTGAGGTATGCCCAATGTTCTTCGCAATGGGCGTCAACGAGGCGCTGATAATAGCGATGGAAATGGCGGGGTTTGCGGATATCCGGGAAGAGCGAATCTCCGAGACCCTGCGCTTTCCCGACGCTGAATCCGTCTGTATGGCTATGTTCGCCGGCGGCCCCGCTTCGTTGGCCTACAGTCGATTCGACGAGGTGACGCGCGACGAAGTGCATTCCGAGCTGTTGACCAGCGTGGAGCAATATCGAGTCGGCAAAGCCTACGACATTCCCGGCGAATTCGTACTTGCCGCGGGAGTAAAGCCGTGACTCGCATGCAAATTACGACCGCGATCGATGTGCATAGCCGAGTCGCTTGGGAGGTGGTTGAATGGATCTAGGATCTAGCCTGGCAGAGGGAACGAAACGCGCACATCGGGTCTTCGAGAGGCGGCCTGCCGCAGGATTGGTCACCGCACGTGCGACAGCCGAACTCACGAGCGATAGAGCTCACGCTACCGTGCAGATGGGTCCGCATCAATTGGTGGCCGACGCACCGGCTCCTGTTGGCGGCGACGGCGACGGACCCACGCCCGGCGATATGATTCGAGGCGCCCTCGCCACTTGTCTGGCAATGAACTACGCCATGCATGCGCCTCGCTTTGGGGTCCATCTGAGGGGAATTGAGGTTTCAGTTGACACCGACATCGATCTCAGGCGCTCGGTCGGGCTTGAAGGCGACCAACCTGTCGGCTTCAGCGCGGTGCGCTTCGAGGCAACGTTGACCACGGACTCGCCCGAGGGCGAGGTCCGTGAGCTCGCGGAGTACGCCGAGCAACTCAGCCCGACCCTGGACGATATCGCACGGGGCTTGCCGACCGAAGGCACGCTAACCGTACGCCGCCCGGACTGACGCTCCGAAATCGTCCCGCGCCGGGTCTTGTCGGGCGACGAATCTCGCTGCTGTATTCGACCGGGTCGAGGCGATCAGCCAAAGTAAGATTCCCACGAAACGAAAACACGCCTGCAATCATCCCCGAGAGGACATTGATTGACTTTCATAACGTCACGTTCCGGCGGCCTGACGCCGGAATGTGTAAACGAAATGAGCCGCAATTTCTGGAACTCTGCCGTCCTCCGAGCCGGCATCAAACTGGGCGTGTTTCCTCTGCTGGAAGAGCAGCCGCACACGCCCGAGACTCTTTCGCTGCGCATCGGCGCGAACACTCGATTCGTTCAGGCGTTCCTTGAGGCTTGCGTCGAACTGGGACTTGCTGCCAACGACGGCGGCGCCTATCGCAACTCGCCGCTCGGTTCGGCGTTCCTACTGCCTGGCAAAGACGAGTACGTGGGAGACCTCGTCCTCCACATCACCAACTACTGGCACACCTGGGGAAACCTGGACCGCCTGATCGTGGAAGGCGCGACCGAGCTTCCGTTCGAAAACGGATTCACGGACGCCGCCACCTACTGGACCGACTACATGAAGGGCCAGCACAACCGAGCCGTGGCCGGACAAGGCCAACACCTCGTCGAAGCGGTGGACCTCGCCGGTCGGAAGAAGATGCTGGACCTCGGAGGCGGCGCCGCCAGCTACAGCATCGCCCTCTGCGAGGCGAATCCGCAGTTGAAGTCACGCGTAGTCGACCAGAAGGAACCCCTCGAAATAGCCCGGCCTCTCGTGCACGCCGCAGGCCTTCGAGACCAAATTACGCTGGTCCAAGGCGACTTCTTCGATCTGGACCTCGGCGCTGACGCCGATGTAGTGCTCATATCCGGCGTCGTTCTGATCGTGTCGGAAGAAGATTGCCGTAAAGCGTTCCGACGCGCCTATGACGCGCTGGCGCCCGGTGGAATGATAATCGTCCAAGACTTCATGCGCATCGACCCCAGCGCCGAGCGTACGTTCCTCGATGTGATGATGGACATGTACGTGCTGGTCGGGTTCGACCCTGGCGCGGGAGATCGTGACGGCGACGAGTACGCGTCATGGCTGACCGACGCGGGCTTCACCAGTATCGAGCAAACCCCTCTGCCGACACAACTCGCCGTCATAACGGGCCGCAAACCGGACAATGCGTAAAGACTATGTCTTGAGGCCGTCCACCGGCCGAACAGTCAGGCTCTCCCTGATCCTCTGATGTGTTCGATCCCCGCCGGTCCCGATCTAATCGGGACCGGCCTTACGACGAATCACGCGTTCCTATTGACGTCAAGCCCGCCGCCGAGATGTAGCGCGTGTGCGCTGCTCTGGCGTTACGCGACTTTACTCCCGCCTGTCAGGATCTTGCGGAGCTTCAACACCTTTTCGGGATCTTCGATGTCTCGCATGTAGCCGCACTGCAAGCATTCTTTGTAGCGACCGTACAGATCTTCGTTGATATGCATGTCGCCTTGGCATCGCGGGCAACTTCTCAAAAACAACATTGCTGCCTCCCTACCCATTACGCTGATTCTTCCTCGACTTCGCCCCCTCTGTTGAAAGGGCGCCGGCAACCACGGTCAGGCCGCTGTCGGCGTTTGCTTTCACGGTGTGAATGATTTCACACGGCATGTGAGGAACGCATGATGAAGCGGGTAAGTGACGTGATAAAAGCGTGATGCCCACGCCCCCGCTCTCGATGGCTCATTCAGTGACCTCGGCCAACTTCTGCAATTGTCTCCGTCAATTCGTGTCGCTTGCCGATCAAAGTAGACTGGCAGCGGCTTAGCGGCGGGTCGAACCGCGTTAAATTTGCTCCCATTGAAATTCACCCACAGCCGCTGGATGATGGGTGCCCGCTGTCGATAGAATTCCTCCGGGCAATCCCAATACGCTTGGAGCAGGTTTAGATTGACTCCGCCTGAGGCTGAATGTAGAATTCGCATCTGTAGTCAATGTGACCGTATCGCGCCGGCCGTCGCTGTCTGACAGCGACTACGCGCCAGCATCGAATCAGGCGAGAGGAGCAACTAATGAGCATCGATGGAGCGCCAGCGTTTCCGGTAACTGTTGTTGGAAGCTGGCCCAGGCCCCCGGAGCTTCTGAAAGCGTTGAGGGCGCGCCAGTCCGGCGACCTCACATTCGAGGAGTTCAACGCCGAAGCCGACAAGGCCGTTCTGGAATGTCTCCGCTACCAAGATGAAGCAGGCGTGGACATCGTCAGCGATGGCGAACAGCGCCGGGACAACTTCTACTCCTTCATCGTGGAGAAACTCGACGGTGTGCAACTGATGAGCCTTGCCGAAGTGATGGACCACGTCGAGGACAAGGCCAGCTTCGACGAAATCCTTCGCAGCCAGGACGCTCCGGCTTTCGCAATCCACAACACCACGGTCGTCGACAAGATACGCCGCAACAAGCACCTGGCGATGGACGAGCTCGAATTCCTGAAGAAACACACCGACAAGCCGATCAAGATCGCCCTTCCCGGCCCGTACCTGCTCACCCGGTCGATGTGGGTCAAAGGCGTGTCGGACGAAGCCTATCCAACGATGCAAGACCTTGCGGAGGACATCGTTCCCATCTTGCGCGAAGAGGTCATCGCCCTGCGCGACGCGGGCGCGGCATTCGTCCAGCTCGACGAGCCGGTGCTGACAGACGTCATGTTCCGGCCGGAGGTCAAAGAGCGAACTTTCATGTGCGCATCGATGGCAGCCTCTTCCGGCGACCCTATGGTCGAACTCACATGGGCGGTAAGGCTCAACAACGCCGTCTTGGCCGACATCGAAGGCATCCACACCGGCATCCACGTGTGCCGGGGCAACTGGAGCCGCCAAGACGAGGCGCTGCTCTCGGGTAGCTACGAGCCCCTGGTCATGTACCTGCTCACGATGCGCGTCAACCAACTGGTGTTGGAATATGCCACTCCGCGCGCGGGAGACTTGGCCGCCTTCGGGCGCTACCCTCGTATTCGCGAGATGGGTTTGGGTGTGGTCAATCCGCGCACTGACGATGTCGAGACGGTTGACCAGGTTATCGCGAAAGTCGAAGAGGCGCTGAACTACTTCGAGCCTGAACAGATCTACCTCAACCCGGACTGTGGCTTCGGCACGTTCGCGGAGCGACCGATGAACACAACCGAAATCGCCTCACAGAAACTCAAAGTCATCGCGGCCGCCGCCAAAGAGTTGCGGAGCAAGTACGAGGTTGGAACGAGGTGAGCGGCATGGGCTCAGATGAGGGGAGCGTAGTAAACGGGCTAAACATAGGCGAGTTCCGCGAGGCAGTCAAAACCGTCGCGGAACAGGAAGGCGCTCAGCACGCGCCCAAGAAGGCACGGGTTCAGTGGATGGGCGGCTTCAAATTCAGCGCCCTCACGCGAAACCACACGTTTGTGATCGACGAACCCGCGCATCTGACCGGCGAGGACGAAGCGCCTAACTCGATGGAATACGTCCTGGGCGCTTACGGCGCATGCCTGGCCACCGGGTTCGTTCTCAACGCGTCGCTGCAAGGCGTTACGATCCGAAACATGGAGATCGCCCTCGACGCGGGACAGGACAACGTCTTCACGTTCCTCGGTCTTGGCGGCGAAGGGCATTCCGGGTTCAGCAACGTGAATGCCAAGCTCTACGTCCAGGCCGAAGCCGACGCCGAAACGCTCCAGCGCATCTGGGAAAAGACGGTGGAAACCTCGCCGGTCGGCAACTCGCTAGTGCACAATGTGGTCATCAATCCAGCGATGGACGTCATCCCGTAAGCATGCACACCAAGCCCGCGCCGGAATCAACGGATCGACCGGACTTTTCACGATGAGAGCCGCCTGATGCGCTCTGCCGAACAACAGGCGCCTTCGCCGGACCTCGTCCGGCCTGCCCAGCCCCAGGAGGAGCGGGCGGCTGTCTGGTTCCTGTACTCCGCCGTGTTCTGGCTGGCCGTCCCCGGCATCGCCGGTCTGATTATGGCCGTGTTCCTCTTCGCCCCGTACGTCCAGGACTGGATCCCGATGTGGGCGCGCCCCTACATCCAGTTCGGACGGCTGCGTCCCGTGCACGTCAACCTGGCGCTGATCGGGTGGCTCTCGATGGTCTACGCGGGCTCGATGCTGTTCATCGTCGCCCGCCTGACACGCGCCCCCGTTTATGCCGAGAAGCTGGCCAGGGCGAACGTGGTTCTCTGGAACGTGGTGGTCGCCGGGGCGGTCGTAAGCCTCCTCCTCGGATTCAACCAGGGGCGTGAATACGCCGAACTGGTTTGGCCGCTGGACACATTGCTGATCGTCTGTTTTGCGATCCTCGCGATCAACATCTGGGGCACGGTGTTTCGGCGCACCGAAAAGCGCCTGTACATAAGCGTATGGAGCTTTATGGCCGCCAGCCTGATCTTCCCGTTCATTTACGCCATCGGCAACGTCGTTTGGGACACGTCCGGGGCACTGACCGGGATGAACGACGCAATCCTCAACTACTTCTACGTCCACAACCTGTTCAACGTCTGGTTCACGACGGGCGCAATGGGGTTGGTCTTCTACCTTCTGCCGAGGTTGACCGGCAACCCGATCTGGAACTACCGGCTCGCAGTGTGGGGGTTCGCCAGCGTGTGGACCGGCCAGCACCACCTGCTGTATGGTCCCGGACCGGAATGGCTGGAGCTGCTCTCGGTCTCGTTCAGCATCCTGGCGGCGGTGCCGAACACGGCCTTTGCGTACAACTTCTTCAGGACAATGCAAGGAAAATGGCACAAGTTGGCGACCGATGTTCCGCTGCGCTTTTTGGCGATGGGGTGTCTGTTCTACACGGCCACCTGTTTCCAAGGAGTGTCGCAGTCGTTCCGCAATTTCAGCGCCCAGATCCACTTTACCAACTGGGTCATCGGCCATAGCCATTTGGCATTCGTCGCGTCCTACAGCTTCTTCGCCTTCGCCCTCGTATACCACATCCTGCCGCGCGTGCTTGGCCGGCCTTTGTTCGACCGGAAGCTGATGGAGTGGCACTTCTGGCTCATCACGCCGGGGCTGATCGCTTTCATGGTCACGTTGTGGGCAGCCGGATTGATCCAAGGCGAAAACTGGAACACGGGCGGCATACCGTTCGTCGAAACGGTCAAGGCGATGAAACCGTATATGTTCGTGCGCCTCATCGCAGGGGCCGCCATGGGCGCGGGCATCGCGGTGTTCCTCTACAACGCGTTGCTGAGCCTCAGGACCAAACCAGCGCCGGTCCCGGTTTCGGAGCGGGCATTATGAAACAGCCGACCATCCTCTATTTGACCGTTGGTTCGTTCGCGTTCTTGGCCGTTGGCCTCGTGATCACCGTGTGGCTCCCCGGATACCTGAAAGACCCTCAGCCAACCGAGTTCGCGATCGACTACAACGACGTCGAGTTGGAGGGCAGAGACGTCTACATCCGCGAGGGATGCTGGTACTGCCACACACAACAGGTGCGCTCCATCGAAGTCGACGTCGGCACGGTGTGGTTGAAGGGCGACATTGGGCCGGAGTCGGTTCCGGGCGACTACGTCTACCAGAAGCCCGTTATGTGGGGCACCAACCGGCAGGGACCGGACCTCTCCCACGCCGCCAGCCGTCCGTACGCAACAAAAGAGTGGCACATAATTCATTTGGAAGACCCCGACAACGTCGTTCCGGGCAGCATTATGCCGTCGTTCGAGCATCTGAACGACGGCGACATGGACGCCTTAAGCGATTACCTGATGGCGCTGAAGTAGCGTTCGGCGGAGACAAACCATGTATCCAGCGACGTTCCTGGTAATAGCAGCCGTAGCCCTGATGTTTTCGTTCTGGGTGGGTTTCTTGCTGTGGGCGTGGCGCTCGGGGCAATTAGACGACCAACAAGAGTTGCGGCGTCTTCCTTTGGAGGACGACCTGCAGCCAAACATGGAGCGCCAACGAAATGGATGACGATCGACTGCAACCCGTCGCTGACCCGCCCGACTACGAGGACGATGAGGCGATAGGGGGCGAGATAAGAGTGGCCGGAGGAGGCTCGCCCAAAGTGTTGCGTTGGGGCGCATATCTCGCGCACGTTTGGGCCGTGCTGTACTTGGTTGTTCACCCTTCGGTTCCCTACCGCGAGATACTGTTTGTTTTCGCCGCGTTGATCGGCTCCTGGTTGCTGTTCTTCGCCCTGGCGAAACGCCCTCCGGAGCTGTGAAATACTTGACAAGGTTTGTAACTGCTGATAGCGTCGAATTGATGTTTGCACGACACGACAACTGTCCCTGCATCTGTTTGCCGTAAAGAGGCAAGCAGCGCGATAAGATCGGCGCCTTCCTCATGATTTCGTGGTTGTTTGAGGGAGGCGTACTTTTTTTCGTGAAGGGCGCGTTGGCCCGATCATGGAAACATCAGCATAGGGAGCCATCATTGGTTGATGGCGATAGGGCGGGTACGCGGTCTCCCGAACGTTGAATTGCTGGCCGGCGGCCGTGGCTGCCGGACGGCCAAGCAGCCGATGACGAGCTAAGTACCTTAAGTGAATATTGGGGGGAACCAATGGTGGATTCGAACCGAGCAGAACAAGCAAACGCCTACATGAAAGAGAAGATGCTCTTCACGCCGCGGATGTTCCAGGTGATCAACACCGTGGCGCCTGAAGCCGGCGAAAGGTTTGCGGACTTCTACGAAACCGTCTGGGCGGACGGCGCTCTGCCCCGCAGGATCAAAGAGTTGATGTTTACCTCGATCGGCGTCTCTCACCGATCGCCCGCGTGCCTCATCCACGTGATTCCCGCCGTCGAGGCCGGAGCCACGGACGGCGAGATCTTCGAGGCAGTCGCGGTGGGCATGCTGGCCGGGGGATTCGTCCCCAACGGCCCGGGCATCCCTTACGCGTTCCAGTACGCGGTCAAGGTCCTCGAGATCGTCGCGAAGTATCGCGCCGGCGAGGATTGGGAGTACATTCTGCCCGCCGATTTCAGAATGTAAGGCAGTCGCTGTGCCGGGCCTCGACATAGCTGCTACACTTGTTGGAAGTTTTTTAGCTGAGCAGGCGGACGCCGGGCGATTGCTCCGGCGTCCGTTGCGTGGGGGATGTATTCGTGCCGTTAGCGAAATTTGACATAGAATTAGGCGCCCAGACCCAGATGTTCGTATTCGAGGACCGCATTTCGGCCCTCATGCCCCAGAGCCTTGGAATCGTCATACCGTTGGAAGACTACCTCACCGAGATCGACGAGTCGAATCCGGTGTCCTGGGGCCTTTCATATCTTTACGCGGAAGTCTGGGTGGAGCGCCGTCTGGGCCGCCAGTTCATTGCGGCCGCGCTTCCGGAGTTCTTCACGGAAACCCTTCGGCCGACATCGCTCCGATTCCCTCTGACATACGAGGCCGTCAGTGTGCTGGAAGAGGCACGGGCGGGCGGCGATCTGAATCTCTCGTTGCACCTCGAAGCCACCATCACGGGCTCAGCGCCAGTGGATCGAATACCGGACGACGGTCGTCGAAAGACGCTGCAGGCTTGGGGCATCCCTAAAGAAATCATCGGTCCGGTTCGCAGCAGTGACGACATCACAATCCGAATTCGCAAACTCGATTGGGTGGAGGAGATCCTTCCTCAATGGAGGTTGGTCCCTCAGATCGAATCCGCCGACCCCTTGCCCGTTGTCGCAGAGATGCGTCCCGTCGGTCAGCGCCTCGACACTCACGCTCTGGCCCGGACCCTTAGCGCCGCCACGCGTAGCCGCGATTTCGATGCGATTCTGGAGCAGATGCGCGCTCCAATCGTTGGTCTCTAGAGAAAATGGCCTGGGAACATTTGGGCCCTCGCGACAAGCAACCGGACCCGATGGCGGCCGTTCTCGAATGGGGCCTGCGCCAAGCCCACGATCGACTGGTCGAGATCGTGTCCGACATGAGCGACGACCAGCTTTCGTGGTCGCCGCAGCCCGGCGCACACTCACTGGGATTCGTCATCTGGCACATCGCCCGATGCGACGACAACTACCTTCGAGTCCACATCCAAGGGCGCCAGGAGATATGGCAAGAAGAGCGCTGGTACGAACGCTGGAGCATGGACCCCGAAAGCACCGGCATGCTGTTGTCCGACGACCAAGCGGCCGACCTCGTTCTCCCTGCCAAAGCTGACATCGTCGACTACTGCCGTCGCGTCTGGAACGAAGTCGACGACTATGTGGCAGGCTTGGGGTCGTCAGGCATGGCGCAAACGGTAAGCAACATACCCCGAACCACGGACATGACCATCGGCCAGATAATCGTCAGCCACGTCGTCGGGCACGACAACCGCCACCTCGGCGAAATGGAATACATCAAAGGCCTGATGGGCCTCCGAGGCTCGGTCACCCTGTAGCGCCTTCACCCTGGTTGACTCGCGACACAGCGGTTCGTCGTCCCTTGCCTCTGAATCTTCCTGGCCCGCCGCAAATTGTCCAACAATGCCGTGTCCCGAGACTCCGCATTCTCCCGTAAACACCGGTGCTCTGGCCGTTCACGGCCAAGCCAACCCGCATACACGGCTCGACCAACAATCCGATGCAGCCACCGTCTGCCGCCACCCGTGCTCTGGCCCGAAAGAATCGGGGTCAAGCCTCCTCACACCGCGCATCTCGACGCGATAGCCAACCTTCGTCCCCCGCGTTGACCATACCTCCTGTCGCTCGTATAATCGCCCCATCTAAGTACACCCCGAATCCACATCCTCGAAATGAACCCTGGAGGGACAGATGGCCGATCAGACAGCATCGCCGCGCGCAGAGACAGTCGTACCCGCGGACTACGGGGCCGAGGCATTCGTCGAATCCCTGATCGCCAACGGCGTCGAGTTCATGTTCATAAATTCCGGCACCGACATCTTCCCGATCCAGGAAGCGTTGGCCAAGTTCGATGCCAAAGGCAGGACGATACCGAGGGCGGTCCTGTGTCCCGACGAGGCGACGGCTGTCGCGGCGGCCCACGGATACTTCATGGTTACGCGCAGGCCCCAGGTCGTGCTGGTCCACGTGGACTCGGGCACGATGAACATGGGCGGCGGGTTGCACAACGCTCAAAGGGGACGCGCCGGCATGATTCTGTGCGCCGGCCGCGCGCCGATGACCTTCGACGGCGAGCTTGAAGGAACCCGTAACATCAGCATCCACTGGATTCAAGAGCAACTCGACCAGGCCGGCGCTATGCGCGGCTTCACCAAGTGGGACTATGAGCTGCGCCGCACCGAGAACATACAGCATGTGATGCAGCGTGCGTTCCAGATCGCCGCCTCGGAGCCGCCCGGACCCGTCTACCTGACTTTGCCGCGCGAGATTCTGATGGAGAGCGTGGGACAGACCAAAGTGCTCCCCGTCCAGAGACACGGGCCACTGTCGACACCCCAGGCGGACGCTGACGACCTCGCCCAGGCCGCGGAGGCTCTCGCCAACGCCGAGAACCCGTTGATCGTCGCCGGCCAATCCGGACGAAACCCCTCGAGCGTCGCCGCGATGACGCGACTGGCTGAGTTGACCGGCGCACGCGTGGCGTCGGAATCGAACTACGTGAACTTCCCGACAGATCATCCGCTCTGGGCTAGCGCGGGAGCCGCCCCTCACATCGCCGATGCCGACGTGATCTTGGCAGTCGACAGCGACGTCCCGTACATCCCCGCGCACGGCAAGCCCAACCCGAACGCCACGATCATACATATCGACATCGACCCGGTTAAGCCTACGATCCCGCTCTGGGTGTTCCCTGTCGACCAACTCATGCATGCCGACTCAGCCAAAGCGGTGCCGGCTCTGGCCGACGCGGTGGACGATCTTCTCTCCGACGCCGACCGAGCGAGAATCGAAGAGCGCATCGAGACCATCAAGCAACACCGCGAAACCCAAATCCAGCAAGCCGACGATCTCGCGAAACAGCACGGCACACAATCCGTGATAACTCCGCAGTGGCTCAGCTATTGCCTCGGCCAAGCCGTCGATGAGGACACCGTCATCGTCGACGAGTCGGTGACCAATAGCGGACACATCTCCAACTACGTTCCACGCACCAAACCAGGCACTTACTACAAGAGTGGCGGCTCGTCGCTGGGGTGGGCCCTCGGCGGCGCGATAGGGGCACGCTTCGCCCAGCCTGACAAAACCGTCGTGGCGACTGTCGGCGACGGCGCGTTTATCTACGGCTGTCCGGCCTCGTCGCTGTGGGCCGCGGACGTGCATGACGCCCCATTCCTCACGATCATCTACAACAACCAGATTCATAACGCCCCCAAAGCCTCGCTCAAAGGCGCATATCCGGACGGCTACGCGCTCAGTTCGGGCAACCTGATGGGAATGGAGCTTTCGCCGTCCGTGGAATTCGCCACACTCGCCGAATCGTGTCGCGCCTACGGAGAGAAGGTCGAAGACCCGGCCGAGGTTCCGGCCGCGCTGGAACGGGCGCTCGAACAGGTCCGAAACGGGCGGGCCGCCGTCCTCGATGTCCGCATCGAGAAACCGTAGCCTTCGGACACGAATCCAACGAGGATGGGACCGATGAACCTTTCGTCGAATCAGGCCGAGGCCGCTTTGGCTATCTTTCGCCAAGCGTATCCGGCATTCGACGATACTCGATCCCTCGACGATCTGCGCGCCGCCGAATTCAGCCGGCTCGATGAGCAAAGCCAGGTCTATCTAGACTACACTGGCGGCGGGCTTTATGCCGATTCCCAGCTTCGCGAGCACATGGACCTGCTGCGGAACGGCGTGTTCGGGAACCCGCATTCCGACAATCCTACGTCTGAGGCCACCACCCTGCTGATCGACAGTACTCGCGAGGCTATCCTCCGGTACTTCAACGCGTCCCCGAACGAATACGATATCGTCTTCACGCCGAACGCAACGGGCGCCATCAAACTCGTCGGCGAATCGTACCCTTTCAACCCTGGTTCGCGCTATCTGCTGACCTTCGACAACCACAATTCGATCAACGGAGTACGCGAATTCGCCCGGGGCCGGGGCGCCGAGGTGACGTACGTTCCGGTCGTGCCGCCCGAGTTGCGCATCGACGCCGCCCGAATCGACGCCGAGTTCGACCAGATCGACCCCGACGCGAACAATCTTCTGGCCTATCCGGCGCAGTCGAACTTTTCCGGCGTTCAACACTCCCTCGAATTAATCGAGCAAGCCCAGTCGAAGGGTTGGGACGTGCTGCTAGACGCTGCGGCCTTTGCGCCGACCAACAAACTAGACTTGAGTCGGTGGCATCCAGATTTTGTGCCATTGTCCTTCTATAAGATGTTCGGCCACCCGACGGGCGTCGGCTGTCTCCTTGCCCGCAAGACCGCTTTGGCCAAGCTTGTGCGTCCCTGGTTCGCCGGCGGGACCATAACCGTATCGACGGTCCAGGCCGAGCGATTCCAGCTCGCCGATGAAGAAACTGCATTCGAAGACGGCACCGTCAATTACTTGAACATTCCGGCGGTCGAGATCGGCTTACGGCACATCGAAGGCATCGGAGTGGCAACCATCCACGAACGCGTCGCGAGCTTGACCGGATGGCTGATCGACTGCCTCGTTAGTCTCCGTCATGGCAGCGGCGAGCCGTTGGTCCGCATCTACGGACCAACCGACACCGAGGCGCGCGGCGGCGCCGTCACCGTCAACTTTTACGATGCAAACGGCAAACTCATTGATCACCGAGGCATCGAGAAGCTCGCGGGCGAGCACAACATCTCTCTTCGTACCGGTTGCTTCTGCAACCCTGGCGCCGGAGAGGTCGCCCACGGCCTTACCGAAGACGACGTGGCCAAAGCCTTCGCCAGCAGCGAACGCATGACGTACGACCAGTTCCTAAACGCACTGGAGCAACAAGACGGCAAGAGCGCGGGCGCCGTCCGAATCTCCCTCGGCATGGTCACCAACTTCTCCGACATCCACCGCTTCCTGCAATTCGCCCGCACGCTGTTAAGCTAAGGCAAGCTCCCGTGCCTCTTGAATAGCTACGGTTGGCGAGATACCCTGACCGCAAGGCGCAATGTTTGAGATTCGATTGCGCCAACCAACAGCAATCGGAGGGCGGATCGAATGCGAACCAGGCCAATCACGGCGAATCCATCCCAGATCATGGTCGAGCAGCTCGCGGCGTCCGGGGTCAAGTACGTGTTCAACAACTCCGGGTCGCGAGAGGCGCATTTCTTCGACGCGTTGCACGGACACTCCGATATCCACGGCATATTGGCCCTCCATGAGGGGAGCGTCACTGCCATGGCCGGCGGCTACACGCAGGTCAAACTCGATCCCGGTGTGATGGTCGTTCATCTCGGCGCCGGACTGGCGCAGGCGATGGGTCAGCTCATCAATGTGTGGACCGGCAGCCTGCCCGTCGTGGTGATCACGTTCGCCGGCGACACGGGCAGTTTCGGCGACACCATCGGCCTGGATCTGAGCCACAACTTCGGTCCGACCTCGATATCGGCGCCGTTCGTCAAAGCCAACTGGACCGTCGTGGAGCCCGAAGGGTTGCCCCAGGCCATCGACCGAGCTTTGCGAGTGGCGTTGACGCCGCCCGTCGGACCCGTGCATCTCGCCGTCTACGACAGGCTGCTGGGCGACGATACCGTCAGCGCGTCGATCATCGAAGGCGGCATCCCCGAGTCGAGGGCCGGGTATCCTTCGGACCAAGACCTGGAGCAAGTGGCGCTCGCCCTACACGAGGCTGAACGTCCCTTGATTTACGTCGGCGACGGCGTGTGGAAGAGCGGAGCCGAAGCACAGGCAACCGCCCTGGCCGAACGCTTCGGCGCTTCCGTTGCTACACTGTTCGGCGATCTTAGGGGCGTGCCAATCAAGCACCGACTCCACGCCGGCCGATTCGACACGGCGGCCGCGGCCCTGAATCCGGACCTGATCCTCTCCATAGGCGTGCGTCACGGCGGCGCCGGCCTGGCGTCGGATTACGCTCCCTTTGAGTCGGCCGATAAAGTCATCGCGATCGGCTCGGACGTTGACAACCTGAAGAACATGCCCGGACTGGACCTTGCGATCCTGGCCGACGAGCGCCGCGCGTTGGAGCGATTGGAGGAGTTGGTCCAGAGCGAAACCGCGCCCGAACGCTACGACGACAGGCGAGCATGGGCCATTGAACAGGCTGGCTCGCTGCGAGGGGGACGACGCCAAGCCCTACAGGCGATTGGGCCGCAACAAGGACGAGTCCGACCCTGGGCGCTAATCAACAGCCTCGACGAGGAGCTTGAGCGCGTCGGCGGCGGCCTGGTCAGCATCGAACAGTTCGCCGTTCCTCCGGACACCCTCGGCGGTGGAGCGGAACCGGGAAGCAACGTCTACATCCGGCCCGCGGGAGGTTCCGAGGGCTACGGCGTCGGCGGAGCAGTCGGCGCCAAGCTGGCGGCGCCCGACACGCCGGTGGTGGGATTGGTGGGCGACGGCTCGATGTTCTACTCCGACTCCGGCCTTTGGACGGCCGCACATCACGGCATCCCCGTCCTCTACGTCATCCCCAACAACCAGGCGTACGGCATCGTCGCGAACGCCTTCAGCCAAGCCGACGCCGGCATGAAGCGCACGGGCGAATACGCCGGTGTTGCATTGGATGGGATCGATCCGGTCAAGATCGCCGAAGGCTTCGGGTTAGAGGCCCGCAACGTCGAGGACGAAGCGACCGTCGGAGAAGCGATCGCCCACGGTGTGGACGTAGTCGAGCGAGAAGGGCGTCCCTTCCTGCTGAATGTTCGCTTACCCCAGGGCCTGCCCGCGGGCGGGAAACCTGCACAACAGTTCCGTTTGCGCTAGCCGACCCTCGCTCCTGAATACCTGCTCGCGTTGAGCTAATATAGCGCGCCTGAACCTGCATGTTTCAAGAATCCGAGGGTTGGTATAGAATATGGACTAACCAAGCCTGAGGTTGGTCGACATGGCCGCTTGCCCTGATCCCAAATGTCCGGCACAATACGAACCCAGCCCCGACCAACAGTTCTGCGTTGAATGTGGGACGCTAATACCTGGCGTTGCATCATCGGGTGAACAACCAGACGCGCCCAGCGATGTGCTCAACGCTCCCGATCCGCCTGCTCCGACTACTCCGCTACGGGCCACGACCGAGCGTTTGCCGGCGCAACCGTCGAGCACGTCCCGCACCAACATCGTTGGCGGCGATCACGCCATTGCCGGCGGCCAAGTCACGGTTATCCAATACCACGGCACCGAAGGCCCAGCCGAACGGTGGTGCGCCGTGGGAAACGAGAGCTTGCAGCCGGGTGTCGGATCCTACCGGTGCCCCGAGTGCGACCGCAACCCCGTTTGCGCGGATCACTACGCGCCGGATAGGGGTCGATGCGCCGAGTGCGTCAATAAATCTGACGAACTCATCAGCACACTGAACGACCCCGACATCGTGATCGACCCGATGGGGCAGGTCGTTGCAAAGAGCAAGGTCAGGGCCGAGGGCGACACCCTCGTGTCCGATGACGGCGAGCGCGTGGCGACTATCAAGCCCAACATCTGGTACGCGGCCGCCAAGCAATGGCACGAGATCAAGCCCAGACTGCTCAGCCGGGAACGGCAGGCCGTAACGTCGATGTACCCCGGCATGACGATCGGTAGGACCAGCAAGGGCAGCATATTCTGGACCGGTACGCTGACCACCAGCACCGGCAACTCCTACGACGTGAGGATCCAGTACCCTCCTAACTTCCCGTACATCCCTCCGAGGGCTTACGTGGTCAACCCGAAGATCAAAGAGAGCCGCCACATCTACAAAGACGGCCATCTGTGTCTGTTCCACAAAGACGACAAGGTGTGGCAAAACCAGACCACGGCCGCGACAGTGGTCTCGTGGACGGCGCTCTGGCTCCATTGCTACGAGGTCTGGGTGGAGACCGGAGAATGGCCACGCAGGGAACGTGACCAAGTCGTCGTCCAGACGGCATATTAACTCATCTGAATTCCCGCGCGATTTGGCACGGAGCACGACCATCCTCGCGAATTGGGACGATGCACAACCTTCTCCGTTCGTCCT
>CEQE01324514.1_pt1 | contig 27984 bp, 39 predicted proteins | sample 356201 | NCBI WGS metagenome assembly CEQE01 (sample SAMEA2619970, study PRJEB7988) | marine metagenome | biome: marine biome (ENVO:00000447); feature: mesopelagic zone (ENVO:00000213) & marine oxygen minimum zone (ENVO:01000065); material: "saline water (ENVO:00002010), including plankton...
AAAGAATCAATACTCTCCTTTAAACTATCTTTAACAATTTCTTCAACTTTTCCTCTCTTTAATGGTTGGTCTACAATATCTGTTCTTAAATCTTCTTTGATTTTTTCTATAACTTCAGAAGCTACGTTATTTTCTAACATAGCTACTTCTAAATCCCAAAAAAACTCATCAAATTTTTTCTCTGAAACTTTAGTTGTGGTTACTTTTTCTTTTATTTTTCCTAAGAAAGACTTTTTTTCCTTTACTTCTTCTTCAGTTTGTTCTTTTTCTTTTGGTTCTTCCTTTACCTCTTCTTTAATCTTTTTCTTTTCTTCTACTTCAACTTTAGTCTCTTCTTTAGATTCATTTTCTTCTATTTTTACTTCTTCTTTAACCTCTTCTTCAGTTTCTGTAGATTCCTCTACTTTAGAACTAAATTTAGATACTGTTTCCTTTAGTTTATCTTTTAAAAAATTAAACATAATTTTAACGTAAGAACTAGATTTATAAAATTAACCAGAGAAAAATATATAAATCATTTAGAGTAATAATAAAGATGGATAAATTAAGATTGAAATCCATAATATTTTTCAGTATATCTATTATTGTATATATCCTTAACCAATTCTTTTACTATATCTTTTATTCTGATTTTTTAGGATTATTTATTCAGTTTGTAGCAACAATTCTTGTTATTATATACGGTACAAAGTTGATAATAAAGAAAGATTATATTTTTGGTGTGCCTCTACCATTAATTTCTATTATAGTTTTGATAGATTATTCAATGCCTTTTTTAATTGGATTTTTTGGATAGTTAATTTAAGTTATCAACCAAACATTTTTTTAACAACTAGAGTGGCATAGCTTCCTTTTGGCAAAGAAAATTCTAGAATGGCTTTTAATCTTCCTTTATTTGAATCATCTTTTTCATATTCACACTTTAAATCGTTTATTTTTACAATTAAATCTCTTTCAGTTCCTTCAGAACTTATCTCTGGAATTTGTTTAATGATAAAATCTTTCTCTCTTATTTTCTCTCTTTTCATTATTTCTGTATATATCTCTTTTATCTCTTTATTTTTTAATTCTGTTAAAAATCCGATTACTGGAATTTTTTTATTGTAAATTTCTTCATTTGAAAAATAAAATTCTCCTTGACTATATTCAACATCTTTAAAATTTTTATATTTTTTACTTAAGTAAACATTCAAAAATTGATTAAATAATAAACTTTGATAAGAATTTATATAAAATCTTAATAATTTTTTGCCTAAATTTCTTAATGGATTAACATAATCTCCTTGATTCCATTTTAATTTAAGATTGAAACAAGCTTTTCTAAATTCTTTTTTTACTAAAGCTTTTCCTAATATATGATTTCTTCCCCCAAATCTTTGATCATCAAAATAATTTTCAATAAAACTTATTTCTTCAACTTTTTTATCTAAGTTTCTCACAACAATTCTAAAACTATTATACTCATTTTGTCCTAATTTTAATCTTTCATTACCATATCCTATAAATGTTAATTTTAAATCTTTAATTTTTAGATTTTCTACATTATTTTTATTAATTTTAAATCCAGAAATATACTGCCTTGTTATTGCTCTTTTATCCTTTATGCCTGCTACATTAAATCTATTGGGTTTTACCCTTAAATTAGAACAGATAGCCTTTATTGCATCATGAGTATTCCAATCTTTTTTTTCTAAGATAAAATAAGAATAATCCCCTTCTTTAGTTAAATTTAGTTTAATTGCTTCTTCTACACAAAAATCTTCTATTTTAGTTTTTATTTGATACATTCCAAAACCTTAAAAATAATGTTTAAAGAACAAGAAAGATTTTAAAAAACTATTCAATTCATATTAAAATGGCAGATGAGATTATTACTTATGAAATATTATATGATTTGTTAAGAAGAGAGAAGTCTAATCAAGAATTACAAGTCATAGAAAAGAGTTTTTTTGAGAAAGTTATAAAATATTTAAGCGAAAAAGAATCAATCTTAGAATCTCAACAACAGAAAAGTAGTAGATTTGCCTCTACTGAAATACAAAAAACTACAAGACAACTAGAAAATATTAATAAAATTCTAAAAGAGTTATATGAAAGAAGAGAAAATAAGATAATTCAATTAGCAATATTCTCTTCTAAAACTAAAGAAAAGCCAGATTTGTCTATTTTATTACTAGAAGAATCTAAATTTTTTAATTCAGTAATAGAAGTTCTTGATAAATATAGAGAAGATATTCTATTTAATTTACTGAATGGTAAATCTCCAGATATAACAAAAATTGTAAAAGTTGAGGAACCAAAACAATTAAAAAGTGAAAATAAAGAAAAAGAAAATACATTAATAAGATTTAATGAAAATATTCCAAAATTTATGGGTGATGATTTAAGTGTGTATGGGCCTTTTAAGCAAGAAGATATGGCCTCTCTACCTAAGATCATAGCTAATATTTTAGTAAGTAAAGGAAGTGCAAAAGAAGTATGAAAGTTCCAAAATTAATGAAGACATATTGTAAGTATTGTAAGAAACATGCTCCACATAATGTAGCTCAAGCTAGAGTAAAAGATAGGGGTGCATTAAAGAAAGGATCTATCCAAAGAGCAAAGAAAAGAGGATTAGGAAGAGGTTTTGGGAATCTGGGAAAATATGGATCAAAGCCAGCTATATCTAAATGGAAGAGAACAGGGGCTAAAAGCTCAAAAAGAATTGATTATAGATTAAAATGTAATGTTTGTAATAAAATTAGTATAAGAACATCTAGTTCTAGAGTTAAAAAGTTCTCTTTAGAATAAAAAGTCTTTTAAACCATCTAAATCCATTTAAAAAATGCAAGATCACATAAAAGAACCAACTAGTAAATTTATAAAACTTAGATGTCCTAAATGTAAAAACGAACAAATGATGTTCGGTAAGACCTCTACTAAAGTAAAGTGTTTGGTCTGTGATAAATTATTAGCAATTTCCACAGGTGGAAAAGCTAAGATAAAAGCCCAAATATTAGAAATCTTAGAATAATGTTCTATATAAAAAAAGGATTACCAGGAGAATCTGAATTAGTTTTGTGTACTATTAAGAAAGTTTTACCTCACTCTGTTTTTGTATCTATTGATGAATATAAAGATTTAGAGGGAATGATTCATATTTCTGAAGTATCACCTGGAAGAATTAGAAATATAAGAGATTTTGTAAAAGAAGGAAAGACAATAGTTTGTAAAGTTCTAAGAGTAAATACTGAAAAAAAACATATTGATTTGTCATTAAGAAGAGTATCTTCTTCTATGAAACAAAGAAAGAGTAATGAATATAAACAAGAGCAAAGAGCTGAGAAAATATTAGGAATAACAGCTAAAAAATTAAAAACAGATTTAGAGTCAATGTATAAAAATGTAGGTAATTTATTAATAGAAGAGTTTGGATCTTTATATGAATCATTTATGGTTATTTTAAAAGATAAAGATTCTGTTAAAAAGTTAAAGATAGATGATAAATATTTAAAGCCTTTAATAAAAGTTATTAATGAGACCATAAAACCACCTGAAGTTAATAAATCTGCTACATTATTACTTAGAACATTATCTCCTGAAGGAATTGATATAATAAAATCTGGAATAAAAGAAGCATTAGATTTTGCAAAACAAAAAAAATACAAAGTTAAATTAACTTATATTAGTTCACCAAAATATAAAATAGATGTTAAAGCAGAAGACTATAAAACAGCTGAAAATGTTCTTAAAGAAGTTTCAGATGTAACAATAAAATATTTAGAAAAAAATAAAGGCCAAGGTCAATTAGCAGAATGATCCTAAAATGTGAAACTTGTGGAGGGTATACAATGGATAAAAATTGTCCTAAATGTAACAAGGAAACAATATTAATCAAACCAGCAAAATACTCTCCAGAAGATAAATATGGACATTACAGGAGGTTAGCTAAGAAAAATGACATATAAATTTGAACAGATAGCTAAGTTAAACAAAATTAATGATGCAGTTTTGATAGAGGGATTACCAGGAATTGGAAATGTTGGAAAAATAGCTGTAGATTTTATGATAGAAAATTTAAAAGCAAAAAAGATTTATCAAATTTATTCACATAACTTTCCTCATGCAGTATTCATTAATGAAAATAATTTAGTTGAGCTTCCAAGAATAGAAGTTTATCATAAAAAAATTAAGAATAAAGATGTTTTATTATTAGCAGGAGATATACAACCAATAGATGAGTCTTCATGTTATCAATTTTGTGAAGATGTTTTAGATACAATGGGAAAGCATAAAATTAATGAGATTGTAACTATTGGAGGCATAGGATTGCAACATATCCCTCAAGACCCTAAAGTTTATTGTACATCAAATGATAAAGATATAATAAAAAAATATAAATCAAAGAACTTAACAAATGAGATCTTTGGTATTGTAGGTCCAATAATAGGAGTTTCTGGATTGTTAGTTGGTTTGGCAGAACAAAGAAAGATAGCAGCAATAGCATTATTAGCTGAAACATTTAGCCATCCTACTTATCTAGGAATTAAGGGAGCTAGAGAGGTTCTAAAAATAATTGATGATAAACTTAAGATGAATCTTAATTTAAATAAATTAGATGAAGAGATCTATGAGATTGAAAAAGACATAAAAACAAAAACAAAAGAATTTTCAAAGTTACAAAAGAAAAAAGATGGTCTAAGAACTGATTACATAGGTTAAAAATCAGTTAAACTTTTGTCTTTATTTTCATTTATAGTCTTAGATTCATCTAAAATCACTTTTCCATATCCTCCATCATAACCTGGAATAATTTTTAGTTTATCTTCCCTATTTTTTATGATTACATCAACTAATTTTTCATCTGCTACTTTTTTTAGTTCTTCTTCATTTATATTTAATAAAATATTAAATTCATTATTAAAATTTTTAATTAGATTATTGTAGATTGTCCAAACTTTTTTAGAAGTTAGTTGTTTCATTCCATATACTGTTGTTATCAATTCATGTAATGGAATTAATCTTTTATATTCTATAAATTCTTTAGGTTTGTAATTTTCTGGTTCTTTAGCTAGCTCTTCAATCCTATATTGAACCCCAATTGTTAAAGCTTTTTTACATTTAGGACACATTCCATCTACTTTTTTAGTTTCTTCAGGACTTAATGAAATATTACAATTTGCATGTCCATCATAATGGTACTTTCCATAATCTGGGACGGTTTCTATTGTAGAATTTAATCCTTGTTTTGTTCTTATAGCTTTTAATATTTCTTTATATTCTAATTTACACTCAAATATTGTTGATTCTCTTCCTATACGCCAAGGCCAATAACTATGTGCATCTGAAAATGAAACTATATTAATATCTTCTTTTAAGCGCCATAACATTGGAGGATCTGCTGACATTCCTGATTCAATAGCATGAATATATTTTGTGTTGTCTTTAAAACAATCTTTTAGTGTATCAAATCCAGTTTTAGATCCAAATAACCCAAAATAAGGTGTCATACAATGAGCTGGGATAATCTCTATATCTTGATCAATATCTCTCATAAAATCAACTAGTTCAATAGATGTAAATCCAAATATTGGTCTACCATCATAGTCTAATCTTCCTTTACTTCCTAAAAAATCAATAATTTGATTAGCAACTTCTCCGTTAGGGGCGAAGATTAAATGATGGATCCTTCTTCCTTTTCCATCTTGTTTATACATTAAAGAAATTTCAGTTTGCCATAAAAATGGAAATTTTGTTTTACTCCATAGAATTCCATTTTCATCTTCTGTTAATTTTTCTTTTATTTCTTTATTCCATAAAGGATGTTGAAAATCTCCTGTCCCCAACAAATCTAATCCTTTAATCTTGGCATATCTTTCTAATAAATCTAGAGTGGTGTTTTTACTACATGCTCTAGCGTATCTACTATGGATTTGTAAATCAGCTATTATCATATTAAAAATTTAAAATAAAATATATTTAAGCATCTGTGTCTTCTACAACAATCTTTTTCTCAACAGAATCTTTAAAGAAATATATTAATTCTATTTTTAATGGTCTTGTGTGGGCAAATTCTTGTAATCCAGAAGTTGAAAGTTCACATTTAATAGTTCTTTTTTTACCTATTAGTTCAATAGTTCCATCACTCCCTCCTCCGAGTCTACTACAACTTGGATTTAATCTTCCAGAAGCAGAACTTACTTTAACTCTTACTTTATCTTTTCTATCTCTCTGTTCATCACAAACATTTGTAAATGTGCCTGGTTCATAAACATCACCATTAGCTTTTTGTTCTATATCAAAAGTAAATGTAACTTCATTTGCTCCACTTGGTCTTTGAGATACTTTAGTTACCTCAACTGGGGCTCCTGAATTTTCTATATTTAATTTATCATTATCTAATTTACATACATCTCTAGTTAATCTTTCATTTGCATCTCTCTTTAAACATAAATCCGTTTGAGCTCTTGTTCCATATTCATAGCATACATCAGCTCTAATATTAACATTAAAAGTAGCATCTAAGTCAAATTTATATCTAGCATCTCTATATTCTAATTCTAGTTCTTCTCCATCTTCTTCTCTATCTCTAATTAATCTTTTTCCAGCTAATTCTGTATTACTTTTAACAGATAAAGAAGGAAGTGCAAAAGCATCTCTATCTATCCCTTGTAATGAAGTTATAATCTTTCCTCTTTCTATATCATGTTCCCCTTCATTTTTTGCAACAATTATTATTTCAAATTCATCAGCACTATTATCTCCTACTCTAGATGGAGTGTCTTCACTAAAACTTAATGATAATCCTTTAGTTCCACCTATAAATCTTTTAGTGGAAATTGAAGTAGATGAATCAGAGTCTTCTCCTAATTGATCACATCCTGCAATAAATAGAACTCCAAATACTAAGAAAACTAAAAAATGCTTTTTTTCCATGTTATTAAATCTCATATTATTTATTAAAGTTTTCTATCAATCTAAAAATACTGTTAATCTTTCTATCTCAAATGAAGTTTTTGGAACAATTTTAATTACATTATCTCCTCTGTTTATGAAAGGTGAAATATCTCTTTCATATGAAGAATCCACTACATCAAAAGCAATTGTTTCTTCATTTATTGCAATATTAGCTCTTTTTATTTTTCCTTCTCTTTCTTCTTTAAAGTCAAGTCTTAATATAATATCTGAGTTCTTTCTACAATCAAACTCAAATTCACAGTCATTTGTACATCTATCAAAACATGAATCAGAGCTACAATCAAAATCACATTTTCTTATACATCTATCAAATCCTCTTCCACACAATCCCGTGCTCTCATCAAAATCTTCATCTTCTATCCTAAAATTATATTTTGGAAAATCTTGTTCTCCTATTAATAACTCTACTTCAATATCATCTAATTGATAATCCCCTCTATCAATTTTAAATTCTAGTCTATTCAATCCTGATTTAACTCTATCAGGAGATACATCAATTATATTTAATCCAGAATCACAAAATACAAAATCATTAAACAATAATCTATTGTTTAGATTTACATTTAAAGTTCCTTGTTCTTTTAATGATAAACAATTTACAAAGTAAGCTAATGTTACATCATCTAATCCATTTTTTTCTTTATCTGTTATGGAAAATTCTCTGACTGCTACTTTATTCTCTAATTTTCTAGTTATTATAAGTTTAATATCATTTAATTTATATTCATCAGATAAAAAGCCTCTAGATGAAACAAATCTTAACTTATTTTTATTTCTTAGAGTATTAGTGGAGAGTCTAACTGGGACTTTACTAGTATCTAAACTATCATCAAAAGCAATCTCTCCATTTATTTCTATTCTTAAGTCACCTTCTCCTTCTAAAACAAACATAAACAATTCTAATTTTTCTATGTTATTTATATCTGCTAAATCAAAATTAAAAGTTCTATCAACTTCCGTAAATAAATTTTTATCTAGAGTTATTGTGTTTGATAGATCAATAGTTTCTTTTTCTAATCTTGAATATAATAATGCAGGTGTTAATTCTTTAAGTGTAGCTACATTTTCAAAAGGACTAACCTCTCCGGGAAATGAACTCAATAAAACCTTTTCTGCTCCAGTAAATGTATCTCTATCATCTGTCCTTCTACTCGTTCCAGTTGATGTTCCAGGTAGTAATTCTTCTCTAAGATCTTGAGGTATGAATACCATAAATAATAGAATAAACAAACCAATTATAAGGACTAGCGCTGCTATATTAGTTCCTGCATCCCCCTTCTTATTTTTCATTAATTAATAGTAAGATTTTTTCTATATAAAGATTTCCACAACTAATTAAAAAGAGTATATTTTAGAAATTTTAATAGTCTAGGCTCTTTTGATAATAATTGAAATATAAACTTAGTTAGATAATCTCTATCGTTTTCTTCTAATACTTTTTTTAATCTTTTTTGTGTAAATAATCTAACTAATTCATTATAATCTTTTTTACTAAATCTATCCATTATCTTTCTAGCATATAAACTAGTCCAAAGATCTCTACCAATAGCTTTTCTCCAATTTTTATCATAATCTTCAAATGACTTAGACATTTCTTTAGCTGCTAATAAACTTTGTATTATCCCACCATAAGTAGTTGCTTTAACTTGAGTAGCTGAGTCTCCAATCAAATAAACATTATCTTTACTTGTTATAACTTTTGGATCATATATTGGAATCATTCCAGATTGATAATTGATTATTTTTCCTTCTCTTAATTTTCTTAATTTTTCAAATTCTATATTTGCTTTATCATAAGCAGCTATCCCAATTCTTGCTACTTTATTATTTTCAGGAACTACCCACCCAAAACAACCATATCCTAAATAAAAATCAATTTTATCTTCTTCACACTTTAGATTACATCTAGCTTGTACACCATATACAAATTTTCTATTATTGAACATGTTATTAGATTTAGCTACACTAGAAAAAGGACCATCAGCTCCAATTAATATATCTGTTTCTTTAAATTCATTATTAATTTTTATTTTTTTAGTTCTGTTATCTTTACAACCATTATATTTGCTCTTTAAATGTAGTTTAGCTCCAGAATTTATTGCTAATTCTCCTATATGTCTATCAAATCTATCTCTATCAAAAATATAATTTGTCCCTTTTAATTTAACTTCTATAAAATTATTATTTGCAGAGAATATTCTAGCATATTTAGCTTTGTTTAAAACAAAATCTTGATCCATATCTAAAATTCCTTTTAATGAACTTGTTGTTATCCCTGTACATTGTATTGGGGAGCCTATTACAGAATGTTCTTCATACAAATTAACTTTCTCCCCTCTACTAGCTAAAAGATGTGCTAGATAGCTACCTGCAGGTCCTGCTCCAATAATTGAAATCATGTTTTTTTCATGAATGAAAAATTTATAAAAGTATCATTTAGAAAATTATTTAAACAAAAATGTACGTTTAAGTATACATGAATGTGTTTACCTCATTAAGAGACTTAAAAAGAATAAAAAATATTGTTAGTGTGTTATTCAAACATGAGTTTGGATATTTTATAGAAAGATTAGATCTTAAAAAATATCTTAGGTTTAATAGAAAGATACAACAAGCAAAATTCTCAGAACAAACATTAACTCCAAAAAGATTTAGATTAGCTATGGAGGAATTAGGTGGAAGTTTCATTAAGCTAGGACAACTATTAAGTTTAAGACCAGATTTATTACCAAAAGAATATTGTGAAGAATTTTTCAAATTACAAGATAATGTAAGACCTTTAAGTTATAGACAAGTAAAATCAATAATTGAGAAAGAATTTAAACAACCATTAAGACAAATTTTTAAGTCTTTGGATAAACATCCAATAGCTTCTGCTTCAATTGGACAAGTACATAAAGGAAAATTAAAATCTGGAGAAAAAGTAGCAGTAAAAGTCCAAAGACCTAACATGAAAGAGTTGTTTGAGGCAGATATTGACATTATGTATAAATTAGCTGGAATGCTAGAAAAAAGGGTTCCTGAAACAAAATTATATAGGCCTACTCAAATAATAAAAGAATTTGAAGAATATACAAAAAAAGAATTAGATCATTCACAAGAAGCTAAGAATATAGATGATTTTTCTAAAGTTAATCAAAATAAAGATATTGTAGTTCCAAAAGTTTTTTGGAATTACACAAAACAAAAAGTTCTAACAATGGAGTTTATTGATGGGAAGAAAATTCATAATGTAAAAAAGTTTAGTGATATAAATTCTTATGAGAGAATAGTCATGAATAATATCGCTTCTTCTACTATCAAACAAATTTTAGAGTATAGGATTTTTCATGCAGATCCACATCCTGGAAATATATTATTACTTTGGGATAATAAGATAGCGTTATTAGATTTTGGAATTGTTGGAAGATTAGATGAAGATTTAGCAGAAAAAATTGAAAATGTTTTCATATCTTTAATGAAACCAAATTCTAGTTTATTAGCCAATAGTTTAATTAAATTAAATTTTGTTGATAAGAAAGTTTCACAAATAGAATTGAAGAAAGATTTATCTGAAAATTTATCTAAATATTATTCTGTAAGTTCTAAAGAATTTAATTTAACAGAAGCAATGTATAGTGTATTGGCTGTTTCAAGAAAATATGAGATGCAATTTCCTAATGATTTTGTTTTATTAGTTAAAACATTGATAACTGTAGATGGATTAGCTAAAACAATATATCCAAGTTTTAATTTTATTGAAGAATTAAAGCCATATACTCAAGAACTTATTAGAAAAAAATCCTCAACTAAATATTTGATTGATTCATTGAAAAAAACTTTATTAGACTTCAAAAATACTTTTTCAAAAGCCCCTCAAGAGTTTAAAAAAACAATGAGAGCTGTTCAATCCCCAAAAGTTAAAGTAGATATTGAAGATGCTGATGTTCAAAAATTTGTTTTAGAATTAGATAGGTCTAGTAATAGAGTTTCTTTTGGATTGATCATAGCTGCATTATTAATAGGATCTGCTTTAATGTTTGCTGCTAAACTACCTCCATTTGTTTATGATTTATCATTAGTAGGAATAATATTTTTAATTGTTGCAATTATTGTATCTTTATTATTAGTTGGATCTATATATAGAGAAGGGAGGTTTAAGAAATGATAAGAAACTTAGTTAAAAAAGGGTTGAAGGTTGGCTTGAAAGTTGGTTCTTTGACTAAGAGAAAAGCAAAAAAAGTTGCTAAAACTGCTTTAAAAAATAAGAATATAAACAAAAAAGACTTAGAGAAGTTAGCTAAGAAAATAATGGCAGAGTCATTAAAAGAACAAAGAAGATTAAGAAAAGTTATGCAAAAAGAGATTGGAAGTTCTATAAATAAAATAACTTCAGTGGCTAGAAAACAAAAGAAAAAACCCAAATCAACTAAGAGAAAAAAGAGGAGATAGATATTGTAATAGATTTAATATTATTAGTTATAGGTGTAACTGCGTTAGTTGCAGCTTCAATATCAGACATAAGAACAAGAGAAGTTCCTGATTGGATAAGTTATAGTATGATCTTTTCGGGATTGTTAATAAGATTGATTTTTTCAGTTAAAACATTTGTATGGCCTTTTTTCTTTATCGGATTACTAGGATTTCTAAGTATGTTAATTATTGGAAATTTAATGTATTATACTAAGCAATGGGGTGGAGGAGATACTAAAATAATGATGGGCATAGGAGCCGTATTTGCTACAGTCAAAGGTCAAGATTTATTTCTTTTAAATTTAATAATAAATCTATTAATTGTAGGAGCGATTTATGGATTAGTTTGGAGTGTTGTTTTAGCTATTAAAAATAAAGATAAATTTACAAAAGAAGTTAAAAGAAGATTTAAACAAAATAAGAATGTAAAATTTGTGTTGTTAATTTTATTTATAATTCTAACTGTCAATTTTTTCTTGATAGAGGATATAACAACAAGAATAGTTGTTTTAGCTATGATAACATTAGTTGGTTTGTATTATTATTTGCTTATAATAATAAAAGCAGTTGAAGATTCTTCTATGTATAAAATAATTCCAGTATACAAATTAACAGAAGGGGATTGGGTTGCCAATAATGTGAAGATAAATCATAAAATAATTTATAAAAAATCTAGTTTAGGTGTAACAAAAGATCAATTAAGATTAATAAAAAATTCAAAAATTAAAAAAATAAAAATAAAAGAAGGAATACCATTTATTCCCTCTATAGTTTTAGCAACTTTAGTTACGTTAGTTTTTGGTAGTCTTGTTTCATTAATAATTTAAGCTATTCTTTCTTTTTCTTTATGATTAGAATTAGTTTTTTTATTTACTTTGACTTCTTTATGTGTTACAATACTTTTCTTTATTGCACTAACTAAATTCAACATTTCTTCATCATTTACTTTTTTAAAATCCCATTTAAAATCTATTCCATCATCTTTGTATCTTGGAATGATATGAACTATTACATGAGAAGCATTTTGTCCGGCTATTTGTCCATTAGCAACAAAAATATTATTTCCTTCTGCGTTTAATCCATTTACCATAGCTAAAGATATCTTATTAATCATCTTAAACATATAGGCAACTTCAGTATCTGAAACCTGAAATAAAAATTGATAATGTTTTTTTGGAAATAAGATAACATGTCCCTTATTAGCTGGGTTGATGTCAAGAACAGCCATGACAATTCCATCTTCATAAACAGTCTTAGCATCTATTTTTTTCTCAACTATACCACAAAAAGGACATTGTTGTTGTGTTATTTCATTTAATTCATCTTGAGGAAGTTCTTTAAGAATCTCTTGAAGTTTTTGTTGTTGTTCTTCAGGACTTAAGTCTTTCAATCTTTCTTGAATCTCAGCTATTCTTTGTTCCGATAATGCCATAAAAAGTTAATTATATAAACCATTAAAAAACTTTTCATTATGATATCAATTATTATTCCTGCTTATAATGAAGAAAAGTATATTTCTCCAACTCTTGAATCAATAAAATCTCAAAACTTCAAAAATTATGAGCTTATAGTTGTTTGTAATGGTTGTAGTGACAATACTTCTAAAGTTTCAAAAAAGTATACTGAAAATATTGTAATTTTAAAAGAAGCTAATGTAATGAAAGCTAAAAATAAAGGAGCTTCTATAGCTAAGTACAATAAATTAATTTTTTTAGATGCAGACACAAAATTTAGAAACAAAAATGCATTATCTAAAATAATGAAGAATAATAAAGATATATCAACATGTTTTTTTCTTCCAGATAAAATCTCATTAAAATATATTTTATTTTTCATTATAAAAAATATATCTAGCTTATTTGGAGCAGGAAATGGAATTCTAATTTGTGATAAAAATAATTTTGATAGAGTAAATGGATTCAATATTCATAAATATCCTTTAGAAAATCGAGATTTAATAAATAAAATTAGAAAAAATGAAAAATTTGGAGTTGTAAATACTTTTGTTATAACATCTATGAGAAGACATAATCAATGGGGGTTATATAGTTTGAATTATTGGGGCAAAAAATTATTATTAAGAAAAAAAAACAATCAATATGAACCAATAAGATAAATTAACCAATAGCTCTTCTAACATCAACAACTTGTACAGAATTTACACCATCTACTTCTTTCATTGTTTCTTCTAATCTATCTGTTGATCCTTTATCTTCATCCATTATACAAACAAAATTTATTGCTTTTAATCCAAAAGCAACCTCTTCAACTTCAGTTTTGCCAACTTGAACTCCAGAATCTTCTATCTTAACTGAAACTGCATCTTTAACATCTTCTACATTAGTTTCAGGACTTTCAAGATTTACTTTAAAAGTTACAATAACATTTGCCATTTTAATTTGGACCTGAGAAATCACATTCAGGACATGTGTATTTTGTAGCTATTTTTCTTTCATGTAAACTTCTTACTATAGTATATTTGCTACAATTAGGACATTTAAATTTAGTAGAGCCTTTTTCATTTGTTATTTCTTCTCCACTTGAACTTTTTACTGTTTTTAACTCTGTCATAAATAATTTTTATAAAGACTATTTATAAAACTTCTTATATCTATATTTATGTGTCCCTATAGTGTAATCTGGATTAGCACGTAAGCTTGCGGATATAAAGTAAAAAGCTTAAGATCTGGGTTCAAATCCCAGTAGGGGCAAAATTAATATTTCTAATATAGAAAAAGTTTAATAATAACAAAAACAGTTAAATCAAAGTATTATAATTAAAATAAAGAGGGGAGATAACAATGAAAAAATCAATTCATGAGCATGTATTCTTAGCAATAATTATTGGAATTTTAGCTGGGGGGATAACGGCATATGCTGTAGTAGAATTTAAATTTAATCAAGAACCAACTAAAGAAGAATTAATAAAAGAATTTTATGATGTAGAGTCTGCAACCCATGTAAGCCCACATGGATTAAGAAAACATCTAGGTGAAGATGATAGTATAGTTATTGTTGATCTAAGAAGTCAAGAAGAATATGAAGAAGAACATATTGTTACTGCTTTAAATGTCCCTGCCTATAAAGATAGAGACCATTCAGATTATGGAGCAATAGATAGAATTGTTAGTTCATTCAAAAAAATACAACAAGAAAATCCAAATAAAGACATTATAGTTTATTGTTATAGTATTCCTTGTATGACTGGTAGAAAAGTCGGAAAGATTTTAGCTGATAATGGAGTGTATGTAAAACATTTAGGAGTAGGCTGGAATGAATGGAGATATCACTGGGAACTATGGAATCATCCACATGAATGGGAGAAAACAAATGTTGAAGATTATATCTCAAGTGGACCAGAACCTGGAGAAGTCGAATCAGATCTTATTGGATCTGGATGTCCTATTGAAGGTGGGTTAGGTTGCTAGTCTAATCATATTTTAAGTAAAATAATACAAAAATATATAAATATAATAAGATTACATTAATCTAATCATGAGAGATGTAAATAATAGATTAATGATTGTTATCTTCTTAGGAGTTGTTATCATAGTAAGTGGATGTACATCTGAGCAAGAAGTAGATCCTGAAACGGAAAAATTTGCTCAATGTTTAAAGGAAAGTGGAGTAAAAATGTATGGTTCTTTTACTTGTTCTGTATGTAAAAGACAAATAGAACTTTTTGGATCTGCTTTTGAGAGTGTAGGAGAGATAGAATGTCATCCTCGTGGAGAAAACCCACAAACAGAACTTTGTTTAGAAAAAGACATTTCAAAGACTCCTACCTGGACACTTGAAAAAGATGGAGTTGAATTAGAAAGACTTGAAGGGTTTCAATCTTTTGAAAAGTTATCAGAGCTATCTGGTTGTAAACTTTAACAATGGTAGAACAACTTACATTAGGAATAATAGTTGCAGCAGCATTAGCTGATAGTATAAATCCTTGTGTCTTTGGAGTATTAATATTTTTATTAGCATACATGACTTCTGTTTTTAAGAGTAAAGCTAAGATGTTAATTGGAGGATTAGTTTATATCTCCTCTGTTTATCTTACTTATTTTTTAATTGGTTTAGGAGTTTTTACATTAGCATATACTGCTGGATTTGCTCAGCCATTTTATTGGATTGCAGCAATATTGGCAATTGGGGCTGGACTCTTTGAGATAAAAGATTATTTTTGGTATGGAAGATGGTTTTCTCTACAAATGATTCCTGGTGGAGCGGGAATGATTAAAAAATATTCTAATTCTTTAAGAAAAATGGAAACTAAACATCCAATTCTTAGTTTAGGAATAGCATTTTTTCTTGGAATTTTGGTTGTTTTTGTAGAACTTCCATGTACTGGGGCCCCTTATCTAGCTGTACTAGGATTTTTAACTTCAGGAGAATATGCAAGAGGAATACCTCTTTTATTATTATATAATTTAATATTTATTTTACCATTATTTGTAATAGTGGGATTAGTTTATTTTGGAAAAACATCTAATACATTAGAAAAATGGAGAAAAGAAAATCGTGGTTTAATGAGGTTAGGAATTGGTTTATTCTTAATAACATTAGGAGCTTATATGATTTGGAGTATAATTGGTTAAAATGCAAGTTATAGTTAAAAGAAAAGGACATAATGAAAAGTTTGATGAAAGAAAAGTATATGGATCTATATATGCTGCATGTGCTAGTTCACATTACTCTGAACAAAGATGTGAAAGGGTGGCAGGAGAATTATGTAAAAAAGTTAAGAGTTTTATAAAAAATAAAAAAATAGTGAAATCTTTAGAACTTCGTAAAAAAATAGAAGCTGAATTGAAAAAGAAAAATAAAGAATTAGCGTTCTTTTATGAGATGCATCTTCCAGATCTAAAAAAACTTTAAGATCATATTTATTCTCTAGATTACAGTAAGGCTTAAAAATGTTTAAATGAGGCTATGGAAAATGTATGAATTAAAAGATAAAATAATTATTGAAGAAATTAAGAATAAAAAAGCTAGAAGAATATTAATTCAATTACCTGAAGGATTAAAAAAAGAAGCTAACAAAATTGTTAAGTATATTGAAGAGAATACTGAAGCTAAAACTTTTATTTCTGGAGAGTCTTGTTGGGGTGGTTGTGATTTATCTTTAGAAGAAGCTAAATTTTTAAATGTAGATTTAATAATTCATTTTGGTCATGCTCCTTTTTTCAAACCAAATTTCCCAGTGGTTTATGTAGAATCTAGATACAATACAGATATCACAAAATTAGTTGAATCTTCTTTAAAGAATCTAGGTTCTTATAACAAAGTTGGATTAGTTGCTTCTGTCCAACACATTCATCAATTAGAAAAAATAAAAGAAATTTTAGAAAAAAATAATAAAGAAGCGATAATTCCAGATAAAAAAGGAAGAGCTTTTTACAAAGGACATATTTTAGGATGTGAGTATACTGGAAGTAAATTAATACAAGAAAAAGTAGATTGTTTTTTAGTTTTAGGAAATAAATTTCATTCTTTAGGATTAGCATTAAGTGTTGATAAAAAAGTTATTTTAATAGATCCAATTAATGAAGAGATTCATGATTTAGATTTTGAAAAAAAGAAAGTTACTCTAAAGAGATTAGAATTAATAGAAAAAGCAAGAAATGCACATACTTTTGGAATTATTGTTAGCATGAAATCTGGACAACAAAATTTTTCTGTTGCTGAAAATATCAAGAAGAAGTTAGAAGAAGATGAAAAAGAAGCATTTATCTTAACTATGAATAATATTACAAATGATCAATTAGTAAATTTTTATAACATAGATCTATTTGTTAATACTTCATGTCCTAGAATTTCCATAGAAGATACCTATCAATTTGATAAACCAATTATTAATTATACTGAATTGTTAATAGCCTTAGATGAATTAAAATTTGATCAAGAAAAAAATAGTATTATAATTGCTCCTTATGGTGTTGAATAGATTATTTTACTTTTAATTTCTCAACTTTAGAATCTTTTGAAATGATTGCTGAATTTCCACTTGGATCTTCTATAATAACTTTAATTGGAACTTCTCCAAGCATTACTTTCCACATTTTTTTTAATAAATTTTTAGATTTTTTTCTTATAGTATCATCATCTGTGGAATCTCTTTCTGATTCTATTATTTTTTTGAATCTATTTAATACTCCTTCAATATTTGAAATAAAACCTTCAGAAGCTGGTCCGGGAGTTACAGATAATTTCAAATTGGGAATTTTGATAGTTGCTTCAGATGATTTAACAACTCTTACATCTAAATCTTTCTTATTTTTAACTTCAAATGTATATTTTACTGGATCTTTTCTTTCTTCTGCTTCTATATCTGATTTATTATAATTACAAATTGAACAATTCATAGAAAATAAATAACATTTACCAAAGTAAGGAATATCTTTTGAGTCCTCTATTAAAGTTAAAGTTTTATTATTACAAAAAGGACAATCTTGTTTTTCTAATTTATCCATCTTTAGAGTTCTTCAACGCCGTCTTTTGTCAAGCCGACTAATCTAACACCTACACCTAATTTTAATAGTGCAGATAATATTGCCATATGTTCTTTTCCACTTCCAGAGACTAAATTAAGAGCAATTTCACCATCTGTTTTTCCTTTTAACTTAGTTTCTAGCTCAGTTATTAATTCTTTAACTGGTTTTATTGGATTAATAACAATAAGTTCAGCTTTTTTTTCATTTGAGAAGTTCTCTTTTCCAAAGTCATTTGTGATTAAATAGATATTCTCCCATTCACCATCTTGAATTAATCTAGAGACATGTCCCCATGTTCCTTTCCCTGTTGATAAACAAGCTATTAAATTTGTCATAATTTGAGAAATGAAAATAATACTTTATAAAATTATTGTTTTATTTTTAAAAGGTAGTATATATAAATTAAAGTAGTTAAATAATATAATGGTTCTTGTTACAGGTTATCTTGTATTTATAGTAGCAGTATTTATTTTATTATTTTTATTAACTAAAAAGATTTTAAAGACAATACTTCTTGGAATCTTAATTATATTTATTGTTTCTGGAGTTGTAGGATTTTTGATATTTGATGATGTTAAGGATTTGATTGAGAATTTTCCAGAAACTGAAAATAAAATAATTTTTGTGTTAGAAGATGAGATTATTGGAGGAATGATTATTCAAGGTTTTGATTTTGAGGATTTATATGAAAAAGGAGACTATCCTTCAATAGAAACTGAAGAGATTAAAGAACTAAATGAAAATTATCCTAATAATTTGGATTTAATTTTAAATAATAGCTTTAAATTATTGATAATAGATTCTAATGTGATAGAAGAATCTAAATTTGATGAAAAAATTAAAGAAGAATCTGAATTCATTCAAAATCTTCCAGATAATGGTAAAGATGTATTAACTATTATAAAACAAGAAGACTCTTTATCTTATTATTATGAACAATATTTGATTAATCAAGGTTTGAGTGAGTTTGAAATAGGAATAATGAAAGAAGCTATAAAAACTGATGAAAGTGCTTCATCTATATTTGAAAGTTCTGATAGCTTTAGAAGTTTTTTAGTTTTATTACATTTTACAAATTTAGCTAATCAAGATCCTTTATCTTTATTAGATGATTTTGGAGAAGGAAAAATAAGAGTGTATCCTGAAACTATAGCAATTAAAATTGTAAAAGAAGTTCCATCTATAGCTTTAAGATTTGTTCCAGAAGAATAATAAACTATTTAAGATAATTTAAAATTTTATTTTTATGGCTACTATAGCAAAAGATAATCCTCTAAATGAAATTACATTAAGAAGATATGAAAAACCTTATGAATTGGATGGGAGAGAATTAATAAAAAAGCTTTGTTTGAGTGTTGGATTATTACAACCAGGGGATTCTAGAGATGTAGTAGTTGATGTTTTAATGGTGTTATTGGAATCTAAAAAAAGAAAAGAAGAGTTAGATTCTAAAATTATAGAAGAAGAAGTTATTAAATTAAGAAAAAAAGAAAAACTCCCATTAAAAGGAATTGCTTCTTCTAATATTAGAAGACAACTAAAAAGATTAAGAGATTTATTTTTAGTTGAAAAAGTTAATAATAATTATAGAATTAATGAATTTGAAGATTTAAATATTATTTTTGAAAAGAAGATAGAACAATTTTATTTAGCTAATATTTTAGAGAGAGTAAAAGAATATTTTGATGCTGTGAAATAATTAAATTTATATATCAACAGTTTATGTTAAATTTAGATTAAGGAGGTCAAAATGAAAAAGATATTTAGTTTATTTATAATTATTGTATTCTTGTTTAGTTTACCTATTAGTGTATCAGCTGATGATGATAGTAGATCAGACTCAAGTGATGAATCTGAAACAAAAACTGAAATTAAAGTTAAAGGTGGAGAAAGAATAGTAAAGAAGAGAACTGAAATAAAAAATAAAGTTGGAGATCTTAGAGAAAAAAGTTTAGAAGAATTTAAAGAAAGAATTGAAGATCTTCCTGAAGGAGCAAGACTTAGATTAAAAGAAGTAGCAGAAAGAAGAACAGAAAAATTAAAAGAATTTAGAAAAATAAAAATTACAGATGATTTTAAACATCTTAAAGAAAAACATGAATTCAAAGCAAGATCTTTAGATAAAATAAGATTAGATAGAGCTAAAGAAAATTTCCTTAAAGCAAAAGAGAGATTTGAAGAAGCTAAAGGAAAACATTTAGAAGCTAGAGATAGATTTTTAGAATCTAAAAAAAGAAAAGAAGATTGTACAGAAAATTGTGATGAAGAAAGAAAAGAATTAATTTTAAGAGCTAAAGAACATCTAAGTAAATCAGCAGATGCAATATTGTCTCATCTAGCTAAAGTAAAAGAGAAAATACAAGATAGTGAGAGATTTACAGAAGAAGAAGTTGAAAGATTTATTTCTGCTTTGGATGAAAAAATAGCTGAAATCGAAGAAGCTAAAGAAGAACTAGAAGCAGCTACAACAGGAAAAGAAGTCGCGGCAGCATCTAGGAAGATTAATGCTTCTTGGAAAAAAATTAAGATAAAAGTTAATAATTTATCTCATAGATTAGATGCTTCAAAGATTGGAGGAATGATCTTAAAGAGTAAGAAATTAGAATCAAGACTTGAAAATGTTATTAGTAAACTAGAAGAACAAAATGTAGATACTAGTGAAATTCAACAATTAATAGATGATTTTAATGATAAAGTAGAAGAAGCAAAGAAGAAGTATAAAGATGCTCATGACACATTAAAAACAGAAACAGAATTCTCGGTAGGAAAGGCAAAAGGATTGATAGAAGAATCTAAGGATTTACTAAAGGAAGCCAATGATATATTGAAGGATATTAAAGATTTAATAAAAGATAAAGATGGAGAAGAAGAGGTAGAAGTTGAAGATGATCAAGAAAATGAGGAAGAGGAGGAATAAATATGAATAAAGTAATAGTCTTATTGATTTTATTGTCTATAGTTGCTTTTGGATGTACAGGAAAAACTCCTGAAACTTCAACTACACCAAAAGATGCATCTATTCCTAAAGCTCCAACTACATCTACTCCTAGTAGTGATGTGGAGTTGAGTAAAGAGTTAAGTGAATTAGAAGAAGATGATCTAAATTTAGAAGAATTAGAAGATCTAGATTTAGAAATTGATGAGAGTTTATTTGAATAAATTTAAGTTTATTTCTTTTTTATTTAATTTATGATATATCAACCAAAAGAAGATAGTTATCTATTAGCAAAGTATGTTAGAAAATATGCTAAAGGTAAAGTTCTAGATGTAGGAACAGGTTCTGGAGTATTAGCAGAGACTGCTTTAGAAAATACGAAAGATGTTCTAGCTTTAGATATTAATGATGAGTCTATTGAGTATTGTAAGAAAAAGAATATTAATGCTATTCAGAGTGATTTATTCCAAAATATTAATGGAAAATTTGATTTAATTATTTTTAATCCACCTTATCTTCCTAAAAATGAAGAGGAGGATGAAGATCTTAATTTAATGGTAGCTGGTGGAGAAAAAGGATATGAAGTTATTGAAAGATTTTTAAAAGAAGCTAAAAATTATTTAGAAAAAAATGGAATAATTTTAATTGTTTTCAGTACTTTAACTGGTGATGTTGAATCTTTGATTAAAAAATATGGTTATAGATATGAATTATTAGAAGAAGAGTCTTTATTCTTTGAGAAATTAAAGGTTTTAAAGTTAAATTTATAAATTAGTTATTTAATTATTTTATATGATAAAATTAACAAAAGAAGTTCCAAATGATAGAAAACCCTTAAAAGAAATAGTGTTTGAGGGTGAGTTTAATGAAGAATAGATGTGAGTGGGCTAAATCTGAAATAATGATTAAGTATCATGATAATGAGTGGGGTGTTCCTGTTCATGATGATATAAAATTATTCGAGATGTTAACTTTAGAAGGAGCACAAGCTGGATTAACGTGGGAAATTATATTAAAAAGAAGAGAAGGATATAGAAAAGCTTTTGATAATTTTGATGTAGTTAAAATTTCTGAATATTCTGATAAAGAAGTTCAAAGATTACTAAATGATAAAGGAATAATAAGAAATAAATTAAAGATTAAATCTACAATTAATAATGCTGAATTATTCTTAGTTGTTAAAAAGGAATTTGGTTCTTTTGATAAGTATATATGGAGTTTTGTTGATCATAAGACTATTAAGAATAAATACAAAAAATTATTTGACATTCCATCTAATACTTTAATCTCTGATAATATGAGTAAAGATCTAAAGAGAAGAGGATTTAATTTTGTTGGGTCTACTATTTGTTATGCATTTATGCAATCTGTTGGGATGGTTAATGATCATCTAGTTGATTGTTTTAGATATAAATAAGTGTTTTACACAATAACTTTATAAACCCATATTTCACAAAAATCTAACCCGTTATACTACATTAGTAGGAGGGATTCATATGGATAAACAATTAATATTATCAAAATTAAAAGAATTAAAGGAAAGATCTAAGAAAAGAAAGTTTTCTCAAAGTATAGATTTAATTGTAAATTTACAACAATTAGATCTAAAAAAACCTGAAAATAAAATAGATATTTTTATTCCACTTCCACATGATAAAGGTAAAAAACCAAAAATATGTGGGTTAGTTGATAATGAATTAGTAAAAGAATCAAGAGAGAATTTAGATTATACAATCACAAAAGAAGAATTTAGAACTTTAAGTAATGAACAAATAAAAAAATTATCAAGAGAATTTGATTTATTTATAGCACAAGCTAATATCATGGCAGATGTAGCTAAAACTTTTGGTAGAATCTTTGGACCTAAAGGAAAAATGCCAAATCCAAAAGCGGGATGTGTAGTTCCTGGAAATGTTTCTTTAAAACCATTAAAAGAAAGATTAGAAAAATCAGTAAGATTACAAACTAAAAATGAAGTTATAGTAAAAACACTGATAGGAAAAGAGAGTATGAATGATGAAGAATTAGCTGATAATATCTTAACATTATACAATTCATTGTTATCTTCATTACCTCAAGAAAAAAATAATATTAGAGAAGTTTTGATAAAATTAACAATGAGTGCTCCAATTAAAGTAGAATGAAAAGAAAAATCCAACAAAAAAAATTAAAGGAAGTAGAAGAAATAAAGAATTTAGCTAATAAGTATTCTGTTTTGGGATTAGTAGACATGACTAACCTTCCAAGTTTACAATTACAAAGAATGAGGCAACAATTAAGGAATACTTTATACTTAAAGATGGCTAAAAAAAGATTGATAAGAATAGCTCTTAATCAATTAAAAGATAAAGAAAACATAAAAGAATTTAATGATAAATTAAAAGGGGAAGCTGCTTTAATTTTTACAAATGAAAATCCATTCAAATTAGCTAAGTTACTAGGAAAAGAAAAATCAAGTGCCCCTGCTAAAGCAGGTCAGGAAGCACCAAATGATATAATAATTCCTGCTGGCCCAACTAACTTTACCCCAGGTCCAGTTATTGGAGAATTAGGACAATTAGGGATAAAAACAGAAGTTAAAGATGGAAAGATAGCAATTAAAGAAGATAAGTTATTAGTTAAAGAAGGAGAAGTAATAGATAAAAAAGCAGCTGAAATTTTATCAAGATTAGGTGTAGAGCCAATGCAGGTTGGTTTAAATTTAATAGCAGCATATGAAAAAGGTATTATTTATTTAAAAGATATTTTATCTGTTGATGAAGAATCTTATGTAAATAATCTTAAACAATTAGGATTAGATTCATTTAATCTAGCTATGCATATTGGCTATACAACAAAAGATACAATAAATCAATTAATCCAAAAAGCATTTAGAGATTCAAATTCTTTAGCAGAGTCAAAAGATATTGTAACTAGTGAAAGTATCAAGAAAGAACTTTCCAAAGTAGATAAAGAAGCTGAAGTTTTAAAAGAAAAATTAAATATTGAAGTTTCTGAAACAAAAAAAGAACAAGTAAAAGAGAAAGTTGAAGAATCAAAGAAAGAAGAAATAAAAGAAGAGAAAGTTGAGGTTCCTAAAGAAAAACTAAAAGAGGTAAAAGAAGCACCAAAAGAAACTAAAGAGATAACAACAGAAGAACTTTTAAAAGATGCAGAAGAGGAAACTAAAGAAGACAGAGAAAAATTAGAAAAAGAGAAAAAAGATAAAGAAGATATTAAAAAAGCCGAAGAAAAGTTAAAAGAGTTAACTGATAAGGCTATTCAAGAAAAGAAATAATATTTATGGAGGACAAAAATGGAATACATATACAGTGCAATGTTGTTACATAAAGCAGGAAAAGAAGTTAATGAAGACAATGTCAAAAAAGTTTTAGAATCAGCAGGTGTCAAAGTAGAAGAAGCAAGAGTAAAAGCTTTAGTATCTGCATTAGACGGAGTTAACATTGATGAAGCAATAAAAGAAGCTAGCGTTCAACAAATAGCAGTAGCTGCACCAGCACAAAGTGGTGGACAAGCAACAGAAAAGAAAGAAGAAAAGAAAGAAGAAGATCAAGGGAAGAAAGCAGAAGAAGCAGCAGCTGGATTAGGAAGCCTATTCAGCTAACTTTTTTATTTATTTTAACTTCAATATGATGCTTTATGTTAGACAAAAAAGAAAAACAAGAATTAAATGAGAAATTAAAAAATTTAAGAAAAGATATTTCTAGTTTAAGAACTAAATTAAATGAATTAAATAAACAAAAAGAAGATTGGTATTCTAAAAAAGAAAATTTAAAAGATGAAATTAAAAGATTAGTTAAAGGGGTTAAAGATATAAAAAATATAAGTGATTCTACAAGGAAAAATATAACCCAACATAAAGGTGGAAGAGATAATTATAATAAAAAAGTAAAAGAATTGATTGAAGAGATTAAGAAATTAAATCAAGAAAAAAAAGATGTTTTTAAAAAATTAAAAATAAAAGATCCAATAAAAATAAAAAAAGATATTGATAAATTAGAAGAGAGTATTGAAGTAGAAGCTTTTTCTTTTGATAAAGAAACTAAAATAATGAAGAAGATAAAAGATTTAAAGAAGATTTATCAAGAAAGTTCTCAAGCTACAGAGTTATTAGACAAAATAGATAATATCTCTAAAGAGATAGAAGAAACAAGAAATAAAGCTCAAGATTATCATAACAAATTTATTGATTCTATAAAAGGAAATAAAGGAAGTTTTAATTCATTTATGGAACTATCTAAAAAAATTTTTAATTTAAATAAAGAACAAGAAACAGCTTTTGAGAAATTTATAAATTTTAAGAAAGAGTTTACAAAAATTAGTAATTTATTAAAAGAAAAATTATTAGAATCAAAAATAATAAAAGATAAATTAATAAATGAAGAACAAGAAAAAAATAGAATTTTAAAAGAAAAACAAAAGAGTATTGTTGAGGAGAAGTTGAAAGCTAAGAAAAAGTTAACTACTGAAGATTTATTAGCTTTTAGAGAAGAATGAGCTTGTTAAATGTTTTAGGATTGAGTATATTGCCTATCTCAGAATTGAGAGGAGGAATTCCTTTAGGCATAGCTCAAGGTTTAAATCCTATCTTAGTTTTTTTAGTAGCTGTTCTTTCTAATATTTTAGTGATTCCAATTGTTTTCTTTTTTTTAGATAATATTCATGGATATTTTAATAAGATAACTTTGTATAGAAATATATTTGATTCTTATGTTGAGAGAAGTAGATCAAAATTAGAAAGTAAGATAGGAACTAAAACAGAGTTTTTAGCTTTAATGTTATTTGTAGGGGTTCCATTACCAGTTACAGGAGCGTATACTGGAAGTATTTTAGCCTGGTTTTTTAATATTAATAGAAAAAAGGCTTATTTAGCTGTGATGTCTGGAGTTATTCTATCTGGAGTGATTGTAACATCAGCTAGTATTGGACTATTTTCTCTTTTTTGATTTGATTAAATGTATTAAATGTTTAATATCACTATAAATTGGAATTGTTTTTATTTTAAATTTCTTTACTAAAAATATCCAAATTAGAGCTACATAAATGCTTGATACAAATTGCCAAAGGAATAAATGAACTTTTTCAAAAAAATTCTTTCCAAATTCTAAGAATATGTAAATCAATAAATCTATTCTTAATATATTTGCTAAGAAAATAGCAATTGAACCAAATAATACTAGATAGATAGAAGTTTTTAATTTTATATCTTTAGTAAATATTACTAATCCAAATAATAAATGATATGCAGATGTAGCTACGCAAGCAGAGATTATTTTCAAAAGAGCGTTTTCTATAATGAATGCATTCCCATTTATTATTGGATTATATTTTAAGAATAGTAAGGGATAAGATCCATATAATGTAAACTTTAATAAAATAAAATTAATTAAATTATAAGGGATGATGAAAAGTAGGAAAGCTATAACAATTCTTATAATCAATTTTTCTTTATAATCCATAAATTTAGGATATTTTTGAATTTATATTTGTTTTTCCTAGAAACTTTTTTATATCCTTTTAAAATGAAATTTATGTGAAAAAAAATAGATTATATATTATTGGATTAATTTTAACAGTTATTAGTTTATTAATTGATGATCAAATCTCTTTATTTCTTAATTTTATAAGAAATAATATCTTCAATTCTATATCTTTAGTTATAAACTATATTGATACAATAATAATTTTTATCTTAATGACTTTAATTCTTTATTTTATTAAAAAAAGAAAAGAAATTTTATTGATGTGGGCTGCATTTTTTACAAGTGGAGTTTTTAGTTTAATAATAAAATTAGTTATAGGGAGAGCTAGACCATTTATAACATTAAGTTTAGATATGATAAAAGGAATTGATTATAACTTTGCTATCTGGAACTCATCATTTTTAAGTTGGCATGCAGCTTCTTTATTTGTTGTATACCCTTTTCTTAACAATAAAGTGAAATATTATTGGTTGATCTTTGCTTTAATATTAGCTTTTAATAGAATTTATACCGGATTTCATTATATGAGTGATGTTATAGCAGGAATTATGTTAGGACATGCTACTGCTTGGTTTTTTATTTATATAAATAAAAAATTTAGAATTTTATAAATTTAGATAATCCCTCTTGTTTTAAATTTTGACAAAACGGACAGATTTCATTTTCATTGTACCAACTCTCACAATTTTTACATTGTATTCTGTCCATTAAACTAAAAAGACAAAGAGATTTATATATACTTATCAAATAAAATATAGGTTATAAGATATACTTTTTAACATAAATAAATCTTTTTAAGTGTCTTAAGTAAGAAGTGATGAAATCTAATATTTATTATCTAATGAAAATATTGTTTTATATAAATGTTTAAATATATGATAACTACTTCTAAGTCATTTCATCTTACTTAGGAGAAATTAATGAAAAAAAGAGTGTTTTATATATTTTTTTTAATAATTTTAGTTAATTATGTTTCTGCAGATATTATAATTAATGAGATTATGTACAATCCGTCTGGGAGTGAATCAACAGATGAATGGGTTGAATTATACAATAATGGTAGTTCTGATCAAAATATATCTGATTGGTTACTAATAGATACTACAACAGCTAGAAGTTTAATATTAATTAATGGTAGTGGCAATATCTCAGTTGGGGATTATGCAGTAATAATTGAAAATCAAACTACATTCTTACAAAACTATCCTAGCTTTAATAGTACTTTATTTGAGGTTTCATCATTAACTTTAACTAATTCAGGAGATGTTTTATCTTTAAATAATACTGAGAATATAACAGAATTTGTTAATTACACAGATTATTCTCCTACTTCTATAACAGAGGGAAAAACATTAGAAAGAATAGACTTTAATGGGGGTAACATAAGCTCAAATTGGCAAGCAGGAGTTGTAAATGGAACTCCAGGAGATTTTAATAATCAAATTCCTAATCTAACACAAAATATTTCTAATTTTGAATGGCAAGAAGACATAGTAAATAATACATTAAATCTAACTCAATATTTTTCTGATCCTGATGAAGATGATCTAAATTGGACATTTATTTCTCCAGATAATATAACTATAATCATTGATAATGATACTAACATAGTTAATATGACTCCTGATGGAAATTTCTCAGGAATTAATTATGTTGTATTTATTGCTGA
>CEQE01046471.1_pt1 | contig 27982 bp, 22 predicted proteins | sample 356201 | NCBI WGS metagenome assembly CEQE01 (sample SAMEA2619970, study PRJEB7988) | marine metagenome | biome: marine biome (ENVO:00000447); feature: mesopelagic zone (ENVO:00000213) & marine oxygen minimum zone (ENVO:01000065); material: "saline water (ENVO:00002010), including plankton...
TCACTGGGCGGGACCCTCGCCACTTCGGATTGGAACGGAATGATCTCATCCAGAATGGGACCGAGAAGAGGCGAAACGGGTGATCTGTTCGTGTGTGACATCATCTCTTCGAGTGCCGGCCCGATGGTGGGGGAAAGATCAGGCAACTTGTGGAACTGCCGATGAACCCACTTCATGTAGCCGGGCTTGTAAACCCGGTTGAGGAGAAACACGATGGCAATAATGCACTCGACCATTCGTGTCACTACGATTCCCACAGACAGCACTTCACCGCGTGACTCGCAGGTGCCGAGAATCCGCGCGTAACGGTCCAGGGCCGTCCATACATAGGCGAGACGGTGTCTCCACACGTCGTCCGGGAAATACGCGAAGTACTCCCGCAAGCCGGTGAGCGTGCCGATGCCATCGTGAAACACCTCTCCCGCCGTTAGTCTGAGTAGTCGTTCCTCATTGATCACCAACCAGTCCTTGGAGGATAGAGGATTGGCGTTAACATCAATGTCGGGCAGACCGATATAGAACTTGGTGAACGCTTCACAGGTGGTCACTTGAATGGCCACCCGCGCCGACGGATCAGTTGTGGGTTGAGGTGGGCCGACGTTCGTAAATCGGGTGGGCTGATCAAGAAACGTGAGTGGTATCGTCTTCTGTAGGATTGCGAGCAGCTCATCACCCCGCGCATCATGATCCTCCGAATTCAGGAACAACAGGAGTCGCGGCCCCCATCCGTAGTCCTTGGATAACTCGTCATCGTTCCCCAGAATCTCGGAACCCCATCCAATGAGTGCTGCCGCATAACGCTCCACGATCCACGGGCAATGCTCCTGCAGTGTTTTTGCGACACAGTCCTGGTAGTACGCCCTATTCAATTCCAAACTCTGCATCGGGTTTCCTCCCTAGATAAAGCAGCCATTGGTTGGCCCGGCCATTCTCCGAGAAAACGTTTGGAAAGGCAAAACACGACCTCCTGAACTGAGTCGCTCGACATTAGCCAAAAGATATGAAATCCGTTACTGTGAAGGAGTCGTTCGTTGCATCGTCACGTGATTCGGCGATAAGAGAGTAGCAACATGATGAATGCGAAGGAAAACGCACTGCGCACCATTCGATTTGACAGTCCAGAGCGGATTGTCGCAGGTCCCCCCTCACATGCGGTGGGGTACCTCGGGTGTAATCATGAAGGATACGAGGCGCCCGGTCACGACGTGCCGGTCGGCACGATATGGACCGATGTCTGGGGAACGACTTGGCAGAAAAAGCAGTCAGGGGTCATGGGGTTTCCCCGCAAACATCCGATGGCCGATCTTGTGCGGGGCCTCAAGGAACATAGCTGGCCGAACCCGGACGACGAGCGCATTTGCGGCAGAATACACGCAGGGGCGGAGGAATGTGACCGCAGCAATACCTTCCTGCTTGGGTCGCATCGCGAGACGCTATGGGAGAAGAGCTACATGCTCGTTGGGATGGAAGATCTCATGTGCTATATCTATACGGAACCTGGCGCGGTAAAAGAACTGCTGCATCGGGTCGTCGACTTTGATCTGGCCATTGCCAGACACTACGTGAGCGCTGAGGCGGAAATGGTGTTCATGGGTGATGACCTCGGAACGCAGAGCAGCCTTTTGTTCTCACCGGAAATCCTCGATACGTTCTTTGTGCCTGAATATCAGCGACTGTTCGACTTCTACAAAGCCCATAACATCCTGATCAACTTCCATAGTTGTGGTCATGTCAGCCCGATTCTCGAGGTGTTCATGGAACTCGGCGTTGACATCTTGAATCCGGTCCAGGAGAGCGCCAACGACCTGCAGTTGATCCGCGATCGTACCGAGGGTCGCATGGCGCTACAAGGTGGCATCAACTCCGGCCTGATCGTTAGTGGCCCGGTAGAGGCGATTCGTCGGGAAGTCCATCGTCGCATCCACCAGCTTGGCAAAAACGGTGGCTACTTCTGCGGCCCGGATCAGGCCATGCCCTGGCCCAAAGAGCATATCCGTGCTTGGCGCGAAGCCGTCGAGGAATTCGGCAAATATCCTCTTACAGCAGACGAGTTGGATGGCGATTCACGGGAGACGGATGTGCCTGACGTCACAACGTAAAGCGATCCTGCTCGGCTGACTGCTATCTACTAAAATCTGACGGCGACAATTCACTGAACGATATGTTTTTAAACATAACTTTCATCGTGAAGGCGTTGGGAATAACGATACTCGTTTCAGTCGGCAGCATGATGCCGCCGTATTCCTGGAATTTGCTGTTGTTCGTGGTCAAGGTTGCAAAGCCTAGTGCGGTGGGCGTATCTATGTCCGTACGGACCAGCATGCCGGACTCTTTGGAAAAGTAGTAAATGTCCACGCCATTTTCGTGGGTGGCACGAACCCGGTGATTGTCACTATCGCTACCATCCACCGCCGGGGCAATCTCCAAAGACTGGTAATAGTCCGCCATGTGGGTGTATTGATAGAAATCCGCCTGTTGTAGCGCAGATGCCAGCCTTGCACCATTGAGTGTCTCAATACCTTGTCCAGGCTGTTGATCCCAACAGTCGCCGCCACGGCAGCCGCTGTTCACGGACGCGCCCGGTATCTCTACTGCCGTGGATACGCTGTCCGGTGCCATTTGGCGGATAGTAATCGGTGCACTTATGCCAACGGCGTCGATGGTCAAGGTCCCTTTCATGGTAATCGAAGTTTGTGCATCCAGACCTTTTCGACCGTATGCCTCATCAATATAACGGTCGAATAGACCTTGTGCCGTAAGCGGCTTGTCACGTCCTGCGATGGTGCAGCCCGTTAGTATCGTTGCGGTAAGCAGTAAACAGATGAAGTGTGAGAGTTCTTTCATGGCGGTTCTCCTTGGATCTTGGCACCTGGAGCAGTGCTGTCCGTGGGTCGAAATGAAAGCGTCCTGGATCCCGATCAGATGAGACAACATATGTGTTATGTCGCAGACATGAGGAATCCGGACCTTGCATATCATAATACGATTTCGGAGCAGTTGCTAAGATTCGTCCGCAGTGTTTCTTTACGGTCAGTGCCGCGAATGGGCCGCCGAGCGTGGTGGACTTACCGTACCAGGCGCACGATCTGCCCACCGGATGAGTGTTCGAGTAGTAAGTAGATGGAACCATCAGGGGCTGTTTCGATGTCTCTTATTTCGGCGAGGTCCTCCAACAAGGTTTCTGTGTGAACAGCTTTGCTATCTTCCAGTACCACTCTATATAACTCAGTCGCTTTCAGCGTACCGACGATGACGTTGTGCCGCCACTCAGGGAATGTGCTTCCCTCGTAGAATATGAAACTCGACACTGCAGGAGCGGGCGTCCAATCCACCACTGGTTGCACAATATCGTCCAACTCGAATTCAATACCGAGTTCTTTTCCATAGTCAACCGGTGTGCGATCGTAATTTACGCCCTTCGAATACAGAGGCCAGCCGTAATTCTTGCCCGGCAGCAGCAGGTTGAGTTCATCACCGCCTAGAGGGCCCATTTCCGTTCCCCATAACTGCCCCGTTAGCTCATTGAATTCCAATCCCTGAGGGCTTCGATGACCATAGGACCAGGTGGTTCCGAGCGCGCCCTCAGTTCCCATGAACGGATTATCGCTGGGAACTCGGCCATCGTCGTGCATGCGGTGAATCTTGCCGTAGGGTAGGCTGAGATCCTGAATGCCATCGTAATGTGTAGGTCCTTTCATGCCCACGCTGATGAACACGTGGCCGTCGTTGTCAAAGCTGATGCGCCCGCCTGCCGCCATATCGGGAGCCGACGTGTAGGTCTCTATGTGAGCACGCCAGATGGCCTGCCCGTCCTCCCACACTCCGTCCTTGATGCGACCACGATCCAGGGCATTCATGGACACCGGATTGCCGGATGTGCGACTCGACGCGTTGCAGTCGCTGCAACGGTCGCCGTAGTGTAGATAGATCCAGCCATTGTCTTCGTAGTCCGGGTGCAGAGCCACGTCCATCATCCAACCGAGACCCAGATACTGCGACGTGGTGATGCCGTCATCGTAGGCTCGGGGCGTGCCCTGGATCAACTCAGACTGTTCCCCGTCCGCGGATATAATGCTCAGGCCGAGCTTCTTCTCCGTCAGCAGGATGCGCCCGTCCGGGAGCGGCGCGATGGAAAACGGCAGGGGATGGATGCCCGTTGCGACGATCTCGATACGAAAGTCGTGTTGCTCACTCTTTATCGTGTCCTCGGGAATGACGAGTTGAGAATCTGCGTTAAGGTCTGAATATTTGAAGTTGGTCCTCGCTGCAAAGATTAGCATTGCCAAACCCTGAATCTGCACGTCGGTCAAGGTATGCGAAGCCGGCATGCCTTGCTCCGGAAACCCACTGGCGATACTCCGGCTGATTTCGGAAACGGATTCGCCGTGGGTTAGATAGCCGCCAACCAGACGTGGTCCCTGAGCGGCACCCTCAAGTCTCTCTCCGTGGCACGCGCTGCAATTCTCTCTGAACAGTCTGACGGATGGATCCAGGCGGTTCAATATTACCGGGTAGACCGCGATAAGAGATCCCGTTACGGCCGAGGCAGCCGTCACCACTAGAACCCTATGCGTACCTGACATAGGCGTCCTTGCTCGAATCTTGTGCAGGTAAGCAGGCAATGCAGTCGATTCCGGGGCCAGAGCAACTAACAGCCAAACTGCATGCCCTGCTAGCCACGCCAGGATCACGAGGGCTGCGGCCGCAATGATCCATTCAGTCAATGCGAGACCCCTGATAGGGAGATCCCTAAGTGTACACTTCTAATGCATGGCACGCGAAACAACTGGCGCGAGTATTATCGCGGTCGCGATTCCCATATAAAGGTCACGGTCCAGCCCGAAGTTCAATACGAACTCCTTAGGCATATTGGCCAACAGGCTCATGGCAATCACCATTGAAATCACCACAGTCCTCTGACCAATGAGTAGGGTGGAAACTGACAGGGACACCAAAGCGATCAGGCCATAGCCGAACTCCAGACCCAGTCGAGAGATGATGCCATCATTCGCATTGATGGTTAGGGTGATGAATGTCAGCACAAAAATCGCGGTACCTTTACCAAAAAAGGGAGTAGCCATTGTAAGACCCCCGTTCAGTCATTTGGGGAAATTCTAGCCCCAAAATACAACGATTGGTGAATCGGTATCTCGATCTGTGAACCAGGTCACTGGTGACTGTGTGGAAGTGTGACGGAGTTCTGATTCATAAGGTCAAAGTGGTGTCATATCCCGGATGGACGGTCTTACAGCAATTGGGGAGGTTTCCGTCCATCGGTGTTTTTGATCTGTTCATCCCTATTGCCTCCTTTTGGTCGTTAGACTGTCCTAACCTGTAACTGACGGATTCGTAATAGCGGGGAACTGATATGAAGAAGATCACGATAATAGTACTTCTTTCTGCTGTATGTGGTCTGTCTGATTTAGCAAGTGCGGTTGAGTCAGGCCTCTCTGAAGACGAGATCACATACCCAGTTGATGCTACAAGCCTGTACGGTGGTGATGACGCTTGTACAGCAGGCGGAGAAATCAGTGTTGTCTCGGGAAGTGCAGACGAGGACAGTGACCATGATGTTTGTGATCCAAATAGCGTTCGTGCTGCGCTCGCAGCCAACGTGCGTCAGCGCATTGAGTCCATAATCGACTGGGTCATCGCCATGGATTCGGCAGCAGTCCAGTAACAACCGGTACAATCTTCATACCGCTCAATGAGTTAGCCACGCCTGACGGTGGTGCGCGTGGCAAGGCGCCCGGTAGAGACGGGTCGCGGGCGGCTTGTGACCTGCATCATATGCCCGGCACTGAGATTCAGCTAATCTAGTTCTGCACGCGAGGGGCTCGACGCAACGAAGTCCTGTATGCGTTGACGTCGCCCCGACCATATTGTGAACAACACGTGGGACTTGCTGATGGTTGTTTTGAGACTTGGTCTATCTCTGTTTATGGGTACCTTTATCACGCTTGGGTTGTTCTTTGTCATGCAGGCGCTAATCCAGTCCGGAAGGAGCGTGCTGAGTGAGGGTGGTGCCAACACCATCATTGACTTTGTACGATTGAAGCACGAGCAAGTACTGGAAACCAAGAAGCGCAAACCTGAAAAGCCACCGCCGCCGGACGAGCCACCCCCCGAAATCAGACCTCAACTGTCCAATGTAGCTGTCGATAAAGCAGGCTTCACCATGGCCAGTGTGGATGTTGATGTGACCATCGACGTGAGAGGAGGGGGGTTCGGCATCAGTGACGGCGAGTATCTTCCCATCGTCAAGGTACAACCTATCTATCCTCGTCGAGCGCTGTCGAGGGGAATGTCAGGTTGGGTCATGCTGGAGTATACCGTTACCGCCCAGGGGACGGTCAGAGATCCGTCCGTCGTGGCAAACTGCGCAATGGTTACCTCGTTCGGTAGAGAGGTGGAGTGCAGCGATCGCCCCAGCAACGTCTTCGATATCGCTGCGATGAAGGCCGCCCTCAAGTTCAAATACAAGCCCAAGGTGATCGACGGTCTGCCGGTAGATACCGCTGGTGTCCTGCATAAGATCACCTTCGAACTGGTCGACGAGTAACACTCCCTAGCGAGCCAAATCAGTCTCTTTCACCATCTCCCTGTGCAGATGGACGAACGCATGGCTGATGCAATAGACTTGCAGTTCAACTGCCACCAAAGGGCTATCTGACCCATTTAGGCCACTGGGGAGGTTCGTGCCTGCAATCGCCGGACGCTATCCCCAACGCCAGAAGTCCCTAATCCCTTCTTGTACAGGATCTTAGGAGGAAACAGATGGATTCGGTCATCTACGAGATCAAAGACAGAATTGCCTACGTCACTATCAATCGACCGCAGGCGCTCAATGCATGCGACGAGCCCACCTACGATCGTCTTGCCGAAGTGTGGCAGGACTTTCGCAGCAATGACGATGCGTGGATCGCAATCATCACGGGAATGGGGGAACGTGCGTTCTGCGCAGGCAGTGATATCAAGAAGAACTTCTCCGACGACCCCCGACCAGGAGGGACCTTCAAGCATAGCCAACACGGGACGCTTACCCGTGGCCTGGAAATCTGGAAGCCCATCATTGCAGCCATAAATGGACACTGTAACGGCGGTGGACTGGAGATGGCCCTCGCGTGTGATATTCGTGTAGCCGCGGATCACGCACAGTTCGGTCTGGGTGAAGTGAAACTGGGGCTTCTTCCGGGTGGCGGCGGGACGCAAAGACTGCCCCGCGCCGTTCCGCTATGCAATGCGCTTTGGATGCTCTATACGGGGGACCGCATCGATGCCGAGGAAGCCTATCGCATCGGTCTGGTGAATCGGGTGGTCGCGCTGGCGGACCTCATGCCCACGGCCGAAGAGATGGCGCAGAAGATACTGGAAGCCGGTCCGGTTGCCGTGCGGGCGATCAAAGAGGCGGCCATCAAGGGCCTGAGTATGCCCCTGGAGGACGGCCTGCAGCTCGAACAGGATCTGTTCGGCATGCTCCGAACCACGGAGGATAGTCGCGAAGGCACGCGAGCTTTTGCAGAAAAACGAAGACCTCGATGGCAGGCCAAATAGCAAGCCATCAAGAATTACAGCACCGGGAGGGATGCGCTATGACCACCGCCTTTAAGTCCGCAATAGAACTGGCTCAGATGATCAAGGACAAACGGATGAGTTCGCGCGAGATGACCGAGTACTTCATCGGTCGCATCGAGAAATATGATGGCGACGTCAACGCTGTGGTCGTGCGTGATTTCGAAAGGGCATTGCAGGCAGCGGATGCCGCAGACGCTGCGCTTGCCAAGGGTGATGATCTGGGTCCCCTGCACGGATTGCCGATGACGATCAAGGAGTCCTATAACATTGCAGGACTGAAGACCCACTGGGGTTATCCTCGCTTTAAGGATAACGTTGTCGATAGCGACGCGGACACCGTGACCAAGATGAAAGAGGCCGGGGCCCTCTTTATGGGGAAAACCAACGTGCCCGTCGGTCTGGCCGACTTCCAAAGCTACAACGAAATCTACGGTACCACGGGTAACCCCTGGGACACATCCCGCACTCCTGGCGGGTCGTCAGGCGGCTCGGCGGCCGCCCTGGCAGCCGGTTTTACAGGGCTCGAAGCAGGTTCTGACATAGGGGGATCAATTCGGAATCCGGCGCACTACTGCGGCGTATTCGGCCACAAACCCACCTATGGCATCGTTCCTTTCAAGGGCCACGATCTGCCCGGCATGTTGAGGGAGCCGGACGTTGCCGTGGTAGGACCGCTGGCTCGAAGCGCGGACGATCTGCGCCTGTCTATGGACATCGTTGCCGGTCCGAATCCACTGAACAAGCCCGGCTGGACGTTGACGCTGCCGCGGCCGACCAAGACGAAGCTCTCCGAGTACAAGGTTGCCATCTGGCCCAATCACGAACTCTGTCCGATCACCCAAGAGACTTCGGATCGCGTTGCGAATATTGCCGACGTGTTAGCTAAGGCGGGCGCAACCGTGTCCGATGTTGCACGTCCGGACATCGATATTGAGAAGGCCTACCGGCTCTATCTGAACTTGCTGAGTTCGGCGATGTCAGCCGGCGTGCCCGACGATCAGATTAAGGCGGCACAGGAATACGTTGCGTCGTTGCAGGAAATGGATCAGTCGGACAGCGCGGTCTCGTCACGCGGCTCCGTACAGATACATGGGGACTGGATACGCAACGCCGGTCGACGCGAAGTACTTCGTTTGGCGTGGCGCGAGTTCTTCGAAGACTGGGATATTCTGATCTGCCCTCAGCAACCGACTCCGGCGTTTCCCCATGACCACTCGCCCCAAGAGGAGCGTGTGCTGATGGTTGACAATCAGGAGATCCCATACATGCGACAGGTTTTCTGGGCCGGCATTATCATTCTGGCCCAATTGCCGAGCACGGTCTTTCCCACTGGTCCATCGAGCGAAGGCTTGCCGATTGGCTTGCAGGCGGTGAGTGGCGAATTCAACGACTACGTGTGCATTGATTTCGTACGGCTGTTGTCGCAGGAGATAGGGGGCTTTATGCCGCCACCAGGTTACGACGACTAGTCTAAAGTGACCCTTTCCGTGGCTGCTCCAGCCGCCTTTTGAAGTGCTTGCCCCCGTAAGTGATCGGTGATCTAATTCTGGCCGTTGTCGATATACCAACAGGGGGAAATATCATGCTCAGATCAAGACTTGTACTGTCCGCACTGATCGTTGCGCTCGCCATCAACGCAACGCCCACACTCGCTGCATCCGATGACGTGAAGAGACGCAAGGTAGACATTTACAGTGAGGGTACACGAATGACGGGCTATGTGGTTTCGTCGCAGTCGGCAGCGGCAGACGCAAGGCTGGCCACTATTGTGATGGCCCATGGCTGGGGTGGTACCCAACGAGGCCTACGGCGTGACGCCGCCGCCTTGGCTCGAGCCGGCTACCTGGTGTTGACGTTCGACTACCGGGGCTGGGGCGAGAGCGACTCGCGTGTCATCTTGACCCAGGCAGCACCCGACCACAAAGCCGTGACGTTCAAAGCAGAGGTCCGCGCAGTGCGCGGGGTGGTTGATCCCGTCGATATGGGTACGGATTGGCTAAACGCACTGCACTTTGTGCAGGGCGAGCCGCAGTGCGATACGGACAGAATCGGCGTCTGGGGTAGCAGCATGTCGGGCGGCTACGTGGTCTATGCTGCGGCGCACGATCCACGCGTGAAGGCGGTTCACAGCCAGGTCACCGGCGCGCTGAACGGTCGTACCTGGGGCCAGTCCACTGCTGCACGCGCCGAGGCCACGCAGCGAGCACGCGGTGAACTGGGGTACCCCGCGCCCGGCACAAAGATGGGGGGCCTGACCGGTGCGCCAATCAACCCGCGCTTCGCCTACTACTTGCCTTCTGAGGATATCCTTAAGAACGACGACGTGGCGCTGCAGTTCGTGCTTGCCGAGAACGAGGAATACGGCGGCAACCCGGCCTCGATCAGCACCTACGAACAGCACAAGGGGCCGAGAAATCTCGTCGTCATCCCCGGAATTTCACACTACGACATCTACCGCGACTCGTGGCAGCAGGCGCACGAACTCGCCGTGACTTGGTTCGACAAGCACCTCAAGGGGAAGCAGTGATTCCGGGCTGAAGGAGCGAAGAACAGACCTTCAGCCAAAGAGATGGTGTAACGAACGTGAGATCTTTGACACGACGGCAGTTCATGTTGACTGCAGCGGCGACAGGAATGACCGCCAACTTCCTCGCTACTCGCTTCGCCGGCGCGCAGAATGTCGGCTCAGGCGAGCGGCAGTTCACCATCGCACTCGTCGGCAGCGCAATCGGTGTTAAGGGTACCCTTCGCCAACAGATGAATTGGGCCTCACGATTCGGGTACGAGTCCATCGAACCGATTCGTGGCGATCTTGTCGCAATGTCCAGCGCAGAAATCTCCGCATTCACAGCGGAGATGAATGAACGGGGATTGCAGTGGGCGGCGACCTACGTGCCGGTCAATATACGCGAGCAAGCGGAAGACGTGTTCGCCGCGCAATTGGCGGCATTGCCGGTAGCGGTGAAAGCATGGCAAGCTGCGGGCGTAACCCGGGTGAAGACGGGGCTGATTCCGTTAAGCCAGGACCTCAATTACCTGCAGAACTTTAGACTCCATACCGACCGCATCCGGCGCGTCAGTGAAGTTCTGGGCGACTACGGCCTGCGGCTCGGCCTCGAATACATCGGTACCAAGACGTTGTGGACGGCCAGCCGGCACGCGTTCATTCATACCATGGCGGAAGCGCGCGAGTTGATAGCGACGGTAGGTCGAGACAACGTGGGACTCGTGCTCGATTCGTGGCATTGGTACTGCGCCGGCGAGTCGAAGCAGGATCTGCTGGCGTTGAGCAACAATGACGTTATCTCGTGCGATCTCAACGATGCACCTGCCGGCATACACGTAGATGAGCAGATAGACAACGTTCGCAAGCTCCCCGCTACGACGGGCGTTATCGATGTAAAGGCCTTTCTGGACGCGCTGCTCCAGATCGGCTATGACGGGCCCATTATGGCGGAGCCATTCGATGCCGCGCTCAGCGCCATGGGCGACGAAGAAGCGCTACAACGAACCGTGGAAGCCATGCGACGAGCGTTTGAACTGGTCACGCACGCCTAGTGCTGCACGCCCAGTGGGCCAAGTCCAGCCAGTTTCTTTACCACAGAGGACACCGAGGTCGCTGTCTTAATACTCTCTGTGCTCTCTGTGGTTGAATCCAAACAAGACATGCTGCGCAGGTCCGGCCCATCAGCTTGTCACAACCACCTTGCCCGTCACCTTGCGGTCTTTAATCAACTGCAACGCTGCAACCGTCTCCTCCAGCGGCAGACGGTGCGAAATATGCGGCCTGATTCGATCGTGTGCCAGCCAGTCGAGCAGTACCCGGGCATTTTGTGCAGCTTGCCCTGGTTTGTATTTCGCCAGGCCGCCCAGTGAGAAACCGATAACGGACACGTCTTTCACCAGCAGATGGTTGGTTTTGGCGAGCGCCGGTCTGCCACTGGTGAAGCCCACCACCAGAATCCTGCCAAACGGCGCAATGCAGTGCATGGATTCATCGAATACATCGCCACCGACAGGATCATAGATGACATCCGCCCCCAGTCCTCCCGTCAGTTCCTTCACCTCATCTGCGAACCCATCACGGTAGTTGATGACGAGGTCGCCCCCCATCCCCGACACGATGGCCAGCTTCTCGGCTGATCCTGCGGTGCCGATCACCGTGGCGCCAAACAGTTTGCCTATATCGACCGCGGCTAGGCCTACACCCCCTGCGGCGCCGTGCACCAGCAATGTCTCTCCCTGTTGCAGCGATGCCTGCTGCAGCCCGTAGAGGGCGGTTGCATAATTCGAACGAAAGCTCGCGGCCGCATCGAAGTCGATGCCATCGGGAATTCGCGTGACGGCATCCGCACGCGCGCGAACGATCTCGACACAGCCGCCGGAACAGAGCACTCGATCACCGACTTGAAACTGCTTCACCTCCTTGCCAACTGCCGTGATTACGCCCGTGCCTTCGCCACCAACGATGAAGGGTGGTTCCCGTTTGTCCTGGTACTCACCTGCCATCATGACCAGATCGGAGTACGAAACGCCACGCGCCTTTATGGCAATGACGACCTCCCCGACGCCAGGGTCTTCCGGTGGGTCGACTTCCCTGACGCTTAGCGTCTCAAGCCCACCAAAGCGCTCGCAGTAGACTGCCTTCATCTCTCCTCCCGGGACCAATTCGTGCGGTCCTAGCGTGATGGATATAGTCCCATATCTGCACATGCATATCCATTTAAGCACTCTGTGCGATCACGTTGTGCAAGAACGACATAGTCGGCGATTGGGATGGTTGCGGACATGCCTCGGTACTGTGCTGTTGCACCAAGGGAGTCTTCCCACTGTCTTGTGTATGTTCTATATTTCCCTCGGCAGTGAACCTGGGCAGAGCAAAGTCGACTGTGATGAAGATCTTCATAACTGTTTCGTGGCTGAGGGCCACGGCGCATATATTGTTGCTGGCTGGCGTGACAGCGTGTGTTGATGAGCCTAACGTCGTCTATTCCAGCGAGGAAGCACAAGGTAACTACCACTTCGTTAACGGGTTCTGGTTCGACGGCGACGCATTTGTCGCACGTGAATTCTATTCGGTCGACGGCCTACTCAGCTCAAAGGCCCCGGAAAAGGTCGATGCCGTGATCGACCTTCGCGGCGGTTATGTCGTGCCCCCATTCGGTGAAGCACATCAGCACAACGTAGATTTCGATAACGGCATGTTTTCCGAGCTGAACGAAGCATACCTGAAAGCCGGGGTCTTCTATGTCAAGAATCCCAATACACTGCCCCGAACGCTGCCGGCAACGCTTGCTGCGGTGAGCAAACCTACCACGATCGATGCTGCCTTCTCGGGTGGAGGCGTTACCGGTACGGACGGGCATCCGGCAGGAGTTGCACAACGCAACATCGATCGTGGCTCCTGGACGGATGCAGACATGGATGGCGGCTTTATATATGCAATCGACGATGCTGCCGAGCTCGAAGCACGTTGGCGTGAAATAGCAGACGCCTCACGCGACTTTGTGAAGACGTACCTGCTTTACTCGGAGGAATACGCCGAACGAGCCCGTGATCCCGACGCGCGTTACTGGAAAGGTCTTGATCCGAATCTGATGCCTCGACTCGTCGAGTTGGCTCGAGCTGACGGGCTACGTGTATCGACGCACGTCGAAAGTGCGACTGACTTTCGTAACGCAGTGGTCGCTGGTGTTGATGAGATAAACCATCTACCGGGCTTTCGGAGCGGCGGGCCGGAGCCGCAAGGTGGTTATGGTGACGCTTCCAGAATAACCGAGGAGGATGCACGCAACGCAGCGGCGAGGGGTACCGTCGTTGTGACCACGATCGGCTCCGCTCTGTGGCAAGGCGAGGCTGAAGATAACTTGCGCCTATTGCATGCGGCCGGCGTTACGCTGGCGGTGGGGACAGACTCCTACGAAGCTTCTCCCGTGCGTGAAATAAAAGAACTGCATGACACGGATATCTTCTCGGACCTCGAGCTGCTGCGAATGTGGGCGATCGATACGCCCAAGACCATATTTCCCACCCGACGGATCGCCCTGCTAACAGACGGCTACGAGGCGAGTTTCCTCGTGTTGGCAGGTAGTCCTCTGCAGGAGTTCGACTTCGTATTGCGCATACGACTGGGCGTAAAACAAGGCCACATCATCCTGCGTGAACCAGCTTCCTGAACAGCTCCCCTTAGCGACTGAAGGCTTAATAGGGTTGTTATCATCCCGCTAGAGGCCCGATCTATCTGCTGGATGATTTTCGACCAGCCATAACCGCCGACCCGTCATTCAGGATGACGGGGTCAGGATTCGTCCGTTTATCTGATTGAACGACCGTCCAGGCCATTAGCGGACCTAAATACACCAGAAAAATCCAGGAATTGTGAACTGCGTCACAATCTTGCCACGTGACAGGGGTAGTATTGAGTTTGTGAAAATCCATCTGGCGACCATACTTAAAGTACATGATGAAATATCGTCAGAAATTGATCGAAAACTGAGAGGGACCAGGTCTGGAATGAACCTTGTGGCAAGGGCCTAGACCGGCAACGAAGACAATGAATCGGAACGTGGCAAGGATAGAACTTGATAATGGCGTCAGCTTCACGGTAAGTGAGGCCAGCCTGCCGTTGCTGATCGGACGCGATTCCAGTTGTGATCTCCGCCTTCCCATTCGCCATGTTTCCAGAAAGCACTGCGAGCTCTTCGTGGACAACGATATGCTCTTCTTGAGGGACATCAGCACCAATGGCACCGTGGTCGGGGACCACAAGATAAATGGGGAAGCCGTCTCGATAGATGACAGCACACCCATCTGCCTTGCCGGTGAAGTGACGATTAAGGTCACGCCGTGTGCCGTACGTGACCAAACCGTCGATAGAAGATCGACCTCAGAACGGCGAGCGGGCGATCGTCGCCAGTTCAATCGTCGGGTCGAGACTGTCGTGGTAGACTTCGAGCGACGTCGAGACGGCACCCGTAGACGCGGCGACCGACGAGTGGCTGCCAGGCGGTCCGCATCAGGCGCATAGCTCTCCTTCCAGACCCACCCGGAATCAAAATCTGAACGACATTTGATCAGGCGCGAAAACACGCCTAAGAGTCCTGTTGTCGGTCGCCTGCTGTTGTCCGCGAGTATCAGGGATCGATGAGTACCCCGGGATTGAGCACGCCGTTCGGGTCGACTGCTTTCTTCGCCGCTTGAAGCGCCCTGCCGAACGGCTCCGGCCGTTGATCGTCGTACCAGGGTCGATGCAGCCTACCCACCGCATGGTGGTGGGTGATGGTACCGCCCGCTTTCATGACGGCATCGGATATGGCTCGCTTTACCGTCAGCTGGTCGGCACCCGTAATGCCAGGTCTGTAAGCGCCGGCAAAAGTGTAATACGGTGCCGGGCCGTCAGTGTAGACGTGTGTAAAGCGACAGTTCACCGAGCCACCACCGCATACTTCCTTGAGGATTGCCAACGTGGCAGCCCTGACCTCATGATCGAATTCCGGCCATCTCTCCCAGGTTATAGAACTCTCCACGGTATTGCCGACCCGACCCAAGCCAATCCCAACATTCGTCGCGCTGGGAATAAATGCGTCCCGCCACGCGCCCGCAGCGCCTCCTCTACCGGTCGGTTTTCCCTGCTCTGCAAACACAATCTCATCATCATCGATGTGGCCTCCAACGGAACGGGCGATCGCCACTGCCGTTTCCATTGGCCAGTTCTGGGGTGTTTCAGCGGATTCAAATCCCACAATGAGCACCGCCTGCTTGCCGTCGAGGCCGGCACTGCCGGCTGCGAGCTCAGGATCCAACAGGCGCAGATTAGCCGGCCAAAGTTTCGTCTGGACGATCTGTCGAGTGGCCTCATATCCCTGCTCCCAGGAATCGAAGACGATACTGGCCGTAGCACGGAATTTGGGCCGAACCTGAATGCGCATCCAGGCTTCCGTGATGATGCCAAGAATGCCCTCACTGCCAATGGTAAGTCGGTCCGGACTGGGCCCGGCACCGCTGCCGGGCAGACGCAGTGAATCCCACCAACCTGTTGGCGTCAACATGCGGGTAGATTCGACAAAGTCGTCGATATGCGTGTCCTTGGTCGCATAGTGACCGCCGGATCGTGTGGCGATCCAGCCTCCCAATGTCGAAAGTGAAAAGCTCTGCGGGAAATGACGCAGCGTAAAACCGTCGGGCCGCAATTGATCCTCCATTTCGGGTCCATAGATCCCTGCCTGGATTCTCGCCGCGCGCGAGACGTCGTCGATCTCCAGAACACGATCGAATTGATCCATGTCGATGGTAACGATGCCATCGTATCCATCCGGCGGCTTTACCCCTTCTACGGACGATGATCCCCCGCCAAAGGGAATGACCGCGTGACCTTTGTTCGAACACCACTCCAACACGGCTTCCAGTTCGTCCTCGGTTGTTGGATGGGCCACGATATCGGGGGGGTTCCTAAACAGGCCGCTGAATTCCTCAATTGGATCTCCCTTGCTGTGTAGTGCCCGCTCGTAGTTGTCGGAAAAGCAGATCTCCTCCAAAGCAGTCGGTGGTTTGATTCTGGGTTTACGCAAATCGAGTTCGTCGGTCTTGGGAATGGGTGGCATGACGATTTCCATGCCGAGGCGCTCCGACAGTTGCTTCCCATAGTCACTCCTCTGCTTGGCTGTTGGTTCGTCCTCTTCAAGGCCGAACATCCAAATGCTCTTTTTTGGCTTTGACTTTATCGTCATGGACGATCTCCTGACTTGATCCGCAGGAGTACTTAATGCGCCCTGATGGTGACATTGTCAAGAGCTATTTGACTGGTTGACTTCACTATAGGGACACCGGCAGTTCACGCTGCACCGTCTGGTTTAAGCGAGTCGAATTCGTTAAAGTAAGTAACGCCGAGATCCCTCATTCCACAAGCAGACAGACCATGCTGATCAGCTCGATTCTGAAACGGGCAGTCGAACGTAAAGCTACCGATGTACACATCATATGCGGCATGCCGGTGATGTTCCGGGTTAACGGCGACATGGTGCCGAGCGATGACACTGTTCTGACAGCACAGGCTGCAAAGAAAACCTGCTACTCGATGCTCTCTAAGGGCCAGATTGACATCTTTGAGAAAGACCTGGACATGGACTTCATCCGGACCTATGGAAGAAACCGGTTCAGGATCAACCTAAGCCGCAATAGCAATTCTGTTGGCGCCGTAATCAGAATTCTGGACTATGAGCCCATGCCGCTTGAAGAGATCAAGTTGCCGGATGTAGTCACGAGAATGTGTATGAGGGACAAGGGACTGATGCTGATCACCGGAACCACCAGTCAAGGGAAAACCACCACCCTTGCGGGAATCGTCGACTACATCAACAGGCATAAAAACAAGCACATCATCAGCATTGAGGACCCGATCGAATACATCCACGAAAACAAGAAATCCGTGCTGCGCCAGAGAGAGATCGGCAAGGACACGAAGACCTTTGAAACGGGACTCAAAGCAGCCCTGCGCCAGGATCCGGATGTCATCGTCATCGGTGAAATGCGTGACTATGAATCCATAAAGATAGCCCTGACCGCCGCAGAGACCGGCGTCCTGGTGCTGTCCACGTTACATACGATTTCCGTCGATAAGATCATCGAGCGTCTGTTCTCCTATGTGCCGAGCGAACAGGAAACCCAGATCCGAATGATGTTGTCCGAGGCACTGCTATGTATCGTTCATCAGGAATTGCTGACCACCCTTGACGACGGCAAGAGGGTAGCGTGCGAGATACTGGTCAATACACAGGCAGTGCAGAATGTCCTGCGCAGACCGGAAACCTACTACCTGAAGAGCTACATTGTGACCGGCCAGAAATCCCACGGCATGCGGCCAATGAAAAAGTCCCTGGATGAGTTGTTTCTGGAAGGCGTGATATCACAGGAAGTGTACGACGCGGTGTTAATCAATTATCCCTGAGAAGAAACCGACCTTGTCGTGGTCTGAGGGAATCAAGTGTAAGATGACAGCTGGCTGAATTGGCAGAACCATAGTTATATCGAGGGCGTATGACATGAGTGATCTACCTACTACCGGATTAGGCCGTATCGATCATCAAGTGACTAAACTAGGTTACGGCGCGATGGAATTGCGCGGTGAGGGCGGCATGCGTGGTCGAGCGATCACCGCCGAGGCCGCAACCAACATGCTCAACGCGGTCTTGGATGCAGGTATAAATCTCATAGACACTTCGCCGGATTACGGTCAGTCAGAGGAGTTGATTGGTGCCGCTATTTCCCATCGCCGCAGTGAGTTCTTTCTTGCCAGCAAATGCGGCTGTCCGATCGATCAACCACCACCGGCGACGGGGCAGCGTAATCCGCACGTGTTCACGCGTGAAAACGTGCGTGCCGGGGTCGAACAGAGCCTAAAGCGGATGAAGACCGATCATCTGGATCTGGTACAGATTCACATCAGCCCATCACGGCAGGAACTAGAAGACAATGAAACCATCGAGGAGTTGCTGCTGCTGAAAGAGGAGGGCAAGGCTCGCTTCATCGGTATGTCCGGCACGCTGCCCAATCTACCGGATCACATCGCCATGCGATGCTTCGACGCCTTTCAGATACCCTATTCAGCTATCGAACGCGAGCACGAAGAACTGATAACGCAAGCGGCCGAGGCGGGCGCCGGGATCATCATCAGAGGCGGCGTCGCCAAAGGCATCCCGTCACTGGATGACGTAAAGATAGAGGGGCTTCCCGATCGTTTCAAGCAGATGATAGCGCAGCGACGAGAGAAGTGGGAACGTGCTGATCTAACGGATCTGTTGGATGGCATGTCCATGATGGAGTTTATGCTGCGTTTTACAATCAGTCATCCGAATATGCATACAACCATCGTCGGCACGTCCAATCCGGACCATTTGGCCGACAATCTCGTGGCGGCGGGCAAAGGAGAGTTACCCCCGGATCTCTATGAGACTGCTAAGGCACGACTGGCATAGGAGAAGTCGTGGCGATACGTACTACAGTTGTTGGGTCATGGCCCATACCCTTTGGTCAACGCCCGAAGCTCAAACAGTATTACGCAGGAGATCTGACCGATGAAGAGGCGGATCCCGTCCTGGCGGCTGCGGCACGCATCGCAATGGACGAACAGATCGCCTGCGGCCTTGATGAGATCATGGGCGGTGAGGTCTTTGCACCTGACTTTCTGCACCACGTGCCGCCGCGACTGGATGGACTCAACACCATTCGGTCCAGAGACACGACCAAGGGATACGACGGCATCGGACTGTACGAAGTAACCGGTAAGATCTCTGCGCCCATCGGAACGGGTCATGCAAAGGCGTTCAGACGCGAGTCGGGCATTGAGCCTGGATTGTACAAGGCATCCGTACCCTCACCCCTTACGATTGGTGGTGGTTTCAGATCAGATGATCGCGAAGGTCACCTGAACGACATGATCAAGATCGTTAGAGCCGAGATTGCCGACATGGTCGCGGCCGGCGCAAAGGAGATCCAATTGGATGCACCCGCGGAAGCGGTTGGGATGGTCATGGCCACGAGCAGCTTAGATGAGCTGTTACCTTTAGTGATGGAACCGCTACAGGCGGCCGAGCATGTGAGACGCTCCATACACTTCTGCCTTGGCGATATCTCCCGGAGGACCGCTACGGAAGATCAAAACCTGCGCAATCTGTTGCCGCTCATCCAGGAATTGGACGGTGTTGTGCACCGAGTCCATATCGAGTGCTCCTATCCCGGGCAGTGGCAGGAGATTAAGGTGTTGGATCAGTTACCCGCCTCGATGCAGATCATTGCCGGAATCGCAGATGTAAAATCAGCGCCCGCCTCGGAACAAGCGCTGCGAGATAAGATTCTGCAACTGCTCGAGATACTGCCGGCAGACAGACTGCTGGTGTCGTCATCTTGCGGATGTGGTCGCGTGCCGCATGACGAAGCGATTCGCCTAATGCGAAATCTAGTAAAAGCGTCATCCAGTGTCGACGTGTAGCAGTCGAGCTGCGTGAGAGGATCTGACAAATGGCTCGCAGTGCATTCCTACTGTTACTGATCACCGCCCTGCCGGTCATAGCCGGCCCGGCGTCCTATTCACCCGATGCTCACCGAGAATACCCTAACCAGGTGTTCTGGGGTGACACCCACGTGCACACCAGCTTTTCCAGTGGCGACGCGTACTATATCGGTGCCAACGTGATCACGCCCACCATCGCCTATCGATTCGCTCGCGGCGAAACAGTGATCGCCAGAAACGGCATGCCGGCCAGGATCAGGCGGCCGCTGGATTTCCTGGTGATCGCCGACCACGCTGAGGGTCTTGGCCTCGCCTACACGATCCGTGAGGCCGACCCGGATCTGTCGAACGAGGATTTCGGCACCCGATTGGGCGCAGCCTATCGGGGATTCCAGGAGAATGAGAGTGGGCGAAGCAGTGTATGGCAGCGCGTAGTCGAGCGAGCTGACGCGCACGATGATCCCGGCAAATTCACCGCCTTTATCGGCTACGAGTGGAGTTCACCCGGCTCCATACAGGGCGTGTTCGGCAACCTGCACCGGGTCGTGATCTTCAAAGACGGCGCTGAAAAAACCGGTCGGATCATTCCGTTTTCCTCTATGGACAGCCGCAATCCGGAAGATCTGTGGGCGTTTCTTGCGCGTTATGAAGAGCAGACAGGCGGCCAGGTCCTCGCCATTCCCCACAATCCAAATCTCAGCAACGGAGAGATGTTTCCCCGCTATCAGTTTGATGGCAGCGAACTCACAAAAGAGTGGGCGAGCAGGCGGGCCCGTTATGAGCCATTGATGGAAGCCACCCAGCTCAAGGGCGACAGCGAGGCACATCCGCTGCTATCGCCCACCGATGAATTTGCCGACTTCGAAACCTGGCACAGTTGGGCGGGATATACCAAGCAGTGGCAAGAGCATCCCTGCTGTGCGGAACGCAGTGAAGCCGATTACACGGATGAAACGTACAGGCTGCAGAAGCAGGGCGAGTATGCCAGGCCCGCACTGAAACGTGGGTTGGAGATGAGAGCCCAACTTGGCGTCAATCCATACAAATTCGGCCTGATCGGCAGCACCGATACCCACACCTCTTTTGCATCGGCAGATAACGACAACTTCTGGGGCCAGTACCCGAACACGCCACCCAGCGCCACCCGAGCGACCGATCGTTACGTACCCTCGTGGAAGCGCCCCTACCACTGGGAGACCGTGGCGTCCGGATACGCGGCGGTCTGGGCTCAGGAGAATACACGGGAATCGCTGTTTGCCGCCATGCAGCGACGGGAGGTGTATGCCACCACCGGTCCGCGCATCGCACTACGATTCTTCGGCGGTTGGGACTTCCAGCCCGATGATGCATTCGACCCCAACCTTGCACGCGTCGGTTATAGCAAAGGTATTCCCATGGGCGGTGATCTCCGCCGCCCGGACTCAAAAGCATCGCCCAGCTTTCTGATCGGTGCCATGCGCGACCCTGACGGCGCCAACCTCGATCGGATTCAGGTGATCAAGGGATGGCGCGATGCGTCCGGCAATCTGCAGGAGGCGGTCTATGACGTGGCCCTCTCGGACGGACGTAAGCTGAGCAGACGACGCACGCCAAAGCCAGTCGGATCCACCGTTAACGTCGCAGATGCCAGCTACAGCAACGACATCGGCGCCGCACAACTGACGGTCGTCTGGGAAGATCCGGACTTTCAGGCGACCGAAGCGGCCTTCTACTACGTCCGCGTGATCGAGATACCGACGCCGCGTTGGACGGCCTACGACGCCAAGTATTTCGGCATCAAGGACTTGCCCGAGGATGTAGTCATGGTCACCCAGGAACGTGCCTACACTTCGCCAATCTGGTACACCCCATAGTGGACAAACCGTTTCCAGCGTATCAGGGCAGCGATCCCTATATCTTCGTCAGTTACGTACACGAAGACAGTGATGTCGTCTACCCGGAAATCCAGTGGCTTAAGGACCAGGGATTCAATATCTGGTTCGACGAAGGGATCAGTCCCGGCGGGGAATGGCGCAAGGAGCTGGCCGACTCAATTGAGGGGTCCAGTCTCTTTCTCTATTTCATCTCACCGCATTCCATCGAGTCCAACCACTGCAAGAGAGAGGTCAACCTGGCCGTCGATCTTGAAAAGCAACTCTTGGCGGTTCACCTTGAAGAGACGCAGTTGCCGTCTGAAATGGCCTTGGTGCTCAGTACCATCCAGGCGATCATGCGATTTGAACTCTCTGACCAGGAGTATCGCTTTAAACTGTTGAAGGGAACGAGCGACTATATTCAGCGGGGAATCGCCCAAGTTGCTGAAGTCCCGACCGCAGGGGTTGACAGGCCCGCCAGGTTCACTGCTGCGGGGATTCTAACCGGACTGATGGCTGGCTGTGTCATCACCGCGCTTGTGCTGTGGGTCCTCGCACCATCTGATCCGCAAACACCTCGCCCGTTGCAGCGTTTTACCCTCGATCCGCCGGCGAACATCCCGTTCAACCTCGATCTCAAATATCCACTTGTCATATCGGCCGATGGCGGCCTCATCGCATTCAGCGCATTCGACGAAGGCATACGTAGGATCTACTCCCGTTCGTTGGGCGAGCTCGGCGTGAATCCTATTCGCGGAGCAGAAAATGCATTCAGCCTGACCCTGTCCCCGGACGCAGAGTGGGCCGCGTTCCTGGATCAGGGTCTCAAGCTCAAGAAGGTGCGCATCGCTGGCGGGACACCGATCACGCTCTGTGAGGTGATCGGAAATATCGACTTGGCGTGGGGGCCGAGCGGCATGATAGTTTTTTCCTCCTTCAACGATCCTGACAGAGGGGGCTTATTGCAGGTGTCCGACGAAGGCGGCACGCCTTCGCTGCTTACCACGCCTAAGCCGGGAGAGATTCACAAGCACGCAAGCTTTCTGCCGGACGGCAGTGGCCTCGTGTTCACCATTGGCGCGCATGCCACAGGTATGCAAGACACGGATCGCGTCGCAGTGCTCTCCTTTGCCACGGGCGCGCAACGGATCTTGACTGCAGGTGCGTCCCCGCAAGTAACGTCCAGCGGTCACTTGGTGTTCTTCCGGGCAAATGCGCTCTGGGCTGCCGCCTTCGACCTTGACCGGCTCGAGGTCGTCGGGCAGGCCGTGACGCTGGTCGACGATGTCAGCTACTACTCTGGGGCCCATTACAGCTTATCAAATGATGGCACGCTGATTTACTTTGCCCGCACAGCCTATGCTGCAAACAAACTGGTTTGGGTGGATCGTGAGGGGCGGGAGGAAGTCTTGACGGCGGATGCAAAACGCTATCGTTTTCCGCGCATCTCCCCTGACGGTAAGCGCCTCGCGGTCCTTGTGGACTCGGACACGGGGAGTGATATCTGGATCCAGGAGCTGGACCGAGACCTATGGTCGCGCCTGACCCACGATGACAGGGAAGAGCTGAACCTTTTGTGGAGTCCGGACGGCACGCGCATCCTATATTCGTTGGAAGGCGACCGAGGTGCTAATCTCTACCAGAGATCGGCTGATGGAACTGGGGAGGCGCTGCGTCTTACGACCAGTTCATCGTCCCAGTTTGCGTACTCCTGGTCAGCCGACGGGCAACGAATCCTGTTCTATCAAACAGGAACTGATAGCGGGACCGGTCTCGGCCTGTTGACTCTCGACGAGGCGCCAAAGGCGGAGGGGTTGCTTGCGACGCGCCTCAGTACATTCAATCCGGCGCTCTCTCCCGACGAAAGACACGTCGCCTATCAGCTACTTGGCGGTGAAAACCAGCAGATCTATGTGCGGCCCTTTCCCGACCTGGGATCTAACCGTTGGCATGTGTCGAACGGCGGTCGCCAGCCCTGGTGGGGGCCGCAAGGAGACGAGCTCTTCTATTGGGGGTCCGACAGCATGATGGTTGTCCCGGTCGAGACCAATCCGACTTTCTCCATCGGGATGCCAAAGGCGCTGTTCAAGATTACCGAGTATTCCTACGTGTATGGACGCAACTACGCACTTACGCCCGATGGGGAACGATTCCTGATGGTCAGGCGCGAAGAAACCGCCGAGGGAAAGATGAACGTAGTGCTCAACTGGTTCGATGAGCTTGAGAGATTGGTGCCAACAGAATAAGTGGCGCACGAAAGCACGGGTGTGGGTTTACAGATAGGGTGAAATATGGTTTTGGATTCTGAATCGATCAAAGAGGTCTCAGCAGTGCTGAAGGCGCGTGGTGAGACCATCGCTGTAGCTGAATCAACTACGGGTGGTCTGATTTCAGCACGACTCCTGTCGATGCCCGGTGCTTCGGCCTATTTTATGGGCGGCACGATCATCTACACGCGGGCTTCCCGCAAGATCCTCCTGGATGCATCGGCCGAGGAATTGGAGGGGGTGAAGCCGATGAGCGAGGAGATGGCCCAGTACTTTGCCAGGCGGGTGAGGGAGCAACTCGGCGCCACCTGGGGGATCGCCGAACTGGGAATCGCGGGTCCCACGGGCTCAGCGTACGGGTACGAGGCCGGTAACAGCGTCATCGCCGTATCCGGTCCCATCGACGCAGCCGTCAGAATTGAAACCGGGCACAACGACAGGGCGCGTAATATGGAGGAATTCACCGACCGCGCCTGTCAGCTTCTGCAGGACGTGCTGTCCAGGTAGGGGAGTGCCCGATGGATCGTGGCCGCGATGCTATGTTATGGTCGCGACTGTCGCGAACGAATCTGAGGAGTGAACGTGGTAGCACCGCTAGATGATATTACCGTAGTAGAAGTAGACAACTGGATGGCAGCTCCAAGTGCGGCTGCCGTGCTGGCCGATATGGGTGCCAAGGTCATCAAGATCGAGCCGCTCTCCGGCGACCCCATGCGCGGCAAGAACAGGCCCGCCAAGATCGAAGGCGTGTTGGGCGATTACGATCTTCAGTTCGACGTGGATAATCGCGGCAAACGATCCATCGCCATCGCCCTCGACCAGGAAGAGGGCATAAAGATCGTGCACGAACTGGTGTCAAACGCACAACTGTTCCTGTGCAATCTGCTGCCGGCACGGCAACAAAAGTTCGGCCTGGATCCGGAGACGCTGTTCGCCATCAACTCGAAACTGGTGCATGCAACCCTGACCGGATATGGCACAGGCGGCCCCGATGCCTGGCGGCCCGGCTACGACGTAACCGCCTTTTTTGGCCGCTCCGGTCTCTATGACGCTATGCGCGAAGGGGAGCAGGGCGAGGTGCCCATGGCGAGACCCGCTCAGGGCGACCACACCACCGGTCTTGCTCTCGTTGGTGCGGTGCTGGCGGCGCTGCGGCTGGTTGACAGAACAGGCGAACCGCAAGTGGTAGAGACCTCTCTTTATGAAACTGCCGTCTGGACTCAGGCCAGTGACTTTGCCGTGACGGCTGTGGACAAAGCACACGTCAGACGCCGCGCGCGTCATCAGATGCTGCTGCCGACCGCAAACAGGTACCCCTGCGGTGATGGCAAGTGGGTTGTGTTCAATATGCCGGAAGCATCCGCCTGGCCGAAGCTCTGCCGGATCCTCGGTCGCGAGGACTGGATTGAAGATGAACGCCTCAAGGACGCGAGCTCCAGATACCGCCATATGGAGGAACTGGTCAGCGGCATCGATGTGGCGCTCGAGAGCAAGAGCAGGGATGAGTGGGGAGAGATATTCGACCGGGAGGGCATTATCTGGGGACCGGTGCTCACCTTGGACGAGGCGGCCGTGGACCAGCAGGCCCATGCGATCAATCTGTTTCCGGAAATAGAAGACGAAAAACTCGGCACCTATCGGAGCGTCAGCATTCCGATGCGGTTTCACAATGCAGACGTTGGGCCGCAAGGCTCTGCACCGGATGTCGGCGAGCACACCGGGAAAATTCTAGAGGAGCTGGGTTACGCCGGCGCCGATGTGGATAGGCTGGTCGAAGCAGGTGTTATTGGCATCCCCAATCAAGAGTAGCGAACCGTGCAATATTGTTGGGGAATCTCGACTGTGCCGTTAGCATCGAAGGAGCGAGTGCATGGGTGAGAAGATCGAAGGCCTCCTTGAGCGCGTGCAGCGACTGGAGGATCACGAGGCCATTCGCCACACCTGGCGAGACTATTGCCGCAGACTCGACGCCGGGGATTGGCCTGCCCTTGGGGACGTCTTCACCGAGGATGCGGTCCTCGAGATGGATGGCCTCGACCACCTGATGCCTGGTCTCGACGGTGAGTACCGCGGCCGCGATGCGATCATCGCTGACTTCTATCGGCGTACCGCATCCGGGCGTACCGCCCCTGCCGAGCCACTCTTTGCCACGGGGCATATCAGTACCAATATGCAGATCGAACTCGATGGTGACGAGGCAACTACGCTCGCGTATTTCTTCGAGATCGTTGCCAACGACCGCGTTCTGATCGGGACCTACCAGCATCGATTTCGCCGCGAGACGGATCGCTGGCGCTTCGCGTTCTTGCGTATCTCCGTGCGTTTCCGAGCTAAGCTCGAAGCGTCCGAGGTGGGCGGTCAGTCATTGCGGGAGATACTGGAACGGCCTGTGTAATGTGACGGGCGCCACATTGCAGATGTTAGCATCTATCCCCGGTGGGTGATTCCATCGGCAATCATGGCATCTACGTCCCCCGTGGAAAACCCAAGCATGTCGAGGACGCTGTCGGTCTCTGAACCGAATTCAGCCGTGGCAGCGCCAGGCTTGAATCCTTCCTTGTCCAGCGTCACCGGTGGCGACAACACGTTCATGACCCCGGCCGTTGGGTGCTGCAAGTCGTGAAACATATTGTTGGCCTTAGTCTGCGGGTCATCGAAGAGCTCCAGTGGAAATTTGACCGCTGAAACCGGCACGCCGGCGTCGCTGATAATCTTGATCCACTCCTGGCTGGGTTTGGATTTTATGGTCTCCTCGGCGCGGTGGTGAAGTTCTTCATAGTGTTCGGTCCAGTCGATTCTTTCCGTCGAATCCAGCGCCGGATCTGACAGTCCGATTGCAGTGATGAACGAACTCCTTAGCCGATGACTGCCACAAGCGATCGCGATGGGCGCGTCGGCAGTCTCATACGTGCGGAAGTAAACTTTCAGAAACGGCATATTTCGAGCTGACGGCACGAGTGCGGCCTGCTCCTCGAAAGACGCGCCTTGCTCCCGTTGTGCAGCGAGATCGTCAAGAATAACGCGGTGACGTTCGACATCGCGGTTTTCCGATCGGGTCAGTTGATTATTAGCAAGGGTCATTGCGGACTGCATCAGCGAGACGTCAACGGTACCACCGAGACCGGTTCTTTCTCGGCGCAGCAGCGCCGATGCGACGCCAAACGCGAGCGACATGGCGCACATATAGTCCGCGCTGACCGGATCCCCGGGAACCGGTCGACCTTCGAAGGTCCTGCCGTTGGCCGCCATCAGCCCACTGCGTGCCTGTACCACGATATCCATTCCCGCGAGACCAGCTTCAGGTCCCTCGTGGCCGAACGGTGTTACCGTGCCAACGATCAAACTGGGGTATTTGGGCACAAGTGCCCCAGCATCGAGTTCAAGCTTCTCCGCCATGCCGGGCCTGAAATTCATCAGCGCAACATCGGCCCACTCGAGCAAAGCCTCGATCACCGGTCTAGCCGCAGGGCTACTCAGGTGAAGGGGCAGGGAATGCTTGCCGCGATTTCTGGAGATAAATACGCGCGTTTCACCCTTGGCAATCTGGCCCAACAGGCGGGTCGGGTCGCCCTCGAGACTTTCGACTTTGATCACGTGGGCGCCGCCCTCGGCAAGCAGCTGTGCGCTGAACGGCACCGCAACGAACTGGCCAAACTCTACTATCTTGACACCTGCAAACGGTTGCTGTTGATCCTGCATGTGAGTACCCCGCTATTTGTCCGTTATTATATATGCGGATTCACATAGCGGGGTCAAGAGCTCTTTCGTGCAAACGACCGCATCATCTGATCCCACATCCGGTCCGGCTTTCGCCTACCCCACTGCTCTCGGAAGTGTAGCATTTTGACCAGGTCGCGTTCGCTGTTCTTGTCCAGAAGGGATTGGTGCGGAACTTGCCCAGCCGGTGGATCCTTGACCTTGAGCCCGTTGAAATTCCGTGGGGAGTTCTGGAATTGTGGAAAGATGGTCTGATCTATGACTTCGTTGTGCCGGTCGTAGAAGATTGCTCTGCCGTTTGTTTGAACCCGTATGGAATAGCGTCCGTCATGCAGCAATGCATGATGCCGGCTGCACAGCATAACGAGGTTGTTAGCATCTGTCTCACCACCATCGATCCAGTGTTTGATGTGGTGGGCAGCCAGATATCTGACATGGCTGCACCCCGGGAAACGGCACCTCTTGTCTCTCCGTTTCAACGCCTTCAGTAGCAGCGGCGGCACGATTCGTTGCTTTCGGCCAAGTTTGAGCAGCATCCCATGCGCATCTTCGATGAGCTGGCTGAC
>CEQE01050890.1_pt1 | contig 27924 bp, 37 predicted proteins | sample 356201 | NCBI WGS metagenome assembly CEQE01 (sample SAMEA2619970, study PRJEB7988) | marine metagenome | biome: marine biome (ENVO:00000447); feature: mesopelagic zone (ENVO:00000213) & marine oxygen minimum zone (ENVO:01000065); material: "saline water (ENVO:00002010), including plankton...
AAAGACATATTTATTTAATAAAAAGTTAATTTAAAAATATTTATCTAGTAGAATATATAATATCAAACAATATTATGAGCAACAATTAAATCTTTTTCAAATTCTTTTAGATTCTTAGAAATAGAAATTCCTTTTATTTCAGATCTTAAACTTATACCCTTATCTTTTTTCTTTTTCCAAACTTCACTATTAAATTTCATTAATTCATCAATCAAACTTAAATTAGAATTTATTTTTTTAGATTCTGGAAATTTTGATAAATCAATTTTCTTCTCTTTTGCAATAAATGTTGTAATTTGAGGGAGAATTGGATAAATTAAAACTAAAAATCTTTCAAGCAAAAAATGTAAAGCATATTTAGCAGATTCTGTTTCTTCTTTACTAAACTTATTTTCATTATTATATGCTCTTGCCTTAACTATTTCAATATAGTGAGATGCAAATATTTCCCATAAAAATCTTCTAAGTTTTAAAGCTGGGTGATGAAAATCATAAACTTCATAAGATTTATCAAATTCTTTAGTTAAAGATTCTATATAATCAATAAATAACTTATCTAAATTATTTAATTTTGGTTTTTTCTTAGGCTTATTAAATAACATTACAAATTTTGAGACATTTAATATTTTATTCAAGGTTTTTACTTCTGCCATAATTTTCTCTTCAGAACTTTTAAAATCCTGCTTTGTTAAATCTCCCTCAATTGAAGACCAAATTCTAATTGCTTCTGCCCCATAATCCCTTAAAAGTTTTTGCGGATCAATTACATTACCTAATGACTTTGACATTTTTCTTCCTTTTTCATCTAAAATATGTTGATTAATCCAAACATCCTCAAAACAAGCTTTTCCTGTTTCTAAATATCCTCTTAAAATTGTATAATAAAGCCATGTCCTAATAATATCTTTTCCCTGCGGTCTTAATGTTGCAGGATAAGATTTTTTAAAGAACTTATCATCTGATTTGTATTTTAACATTACAAGTTCAGAAATTGAAGAGTCCATCCAAGTATCAAGAATTCTCTCTTCGCCAACCCACCTTTTATCTTTAAAATCTTTAACTTTTCCAATAATTTTTCCATTTTTTAAAACATCTGCATCCTTATGTGGAGATTGTTTCCATGGAACATAGTATTTCCCCTGTTTTGGAAGAACTATTAAATTACCACTTTCAGATTTCCAAAGAGGAATTGGTGTTGCATAAAATCTTCTCCTTGAAATTGGCCAGTCTATTGAAATTGATTCAATCCAATTATCTAAAATTCTTTTTGATTCTTTTGGATAAAAATTCATATCTTTTGCAATTTTTTTAATTTTATCCTTTACTTCCACTTGTTTTAAATAAAATTCAGGCATTTCAATAAACTCAATTTCTCTTCCTGATCTTTCTGAAATAGGTGTTCTATGGAATATTTTTGCCTGCTTTTTTATTAAATTTTTAGATTTTAATATTTCAATTATTTTTTCTCTTGCATCTTTTACTTTGAATCCTTTTAAAATTCCTGCATATTCATTCATAGTTCCATCTTTATTTATTGCAATTTTTGGCTTAATTTTCATTTCCCTAAAAAATTGAATATCCGAGAGATCTCCTGCAGAACACATCATAACAATGCCTGTTCCTTTTTTAGGATCTGCTAAGGAATGAGATTTAATTGGAATTTCTTTATTAAATAATGGAGTAATTGCAGTTTTTCCTTCAAGAGATTTATATCTCTTATCATCTGGATGGAATATAACCATACCACAAGTGCAAATTAATTCAGGTCTTGTAGTTGCAATAATAATTTCTTTTCCTGTTTCTTTAATTTTCCATTTAACATCATTAAAAGTTGATTCTATATCCTTATATTCTATTTCAGAATCTGCAATAGTTGTTTGAAGTTTTGTATCCCAATTATTTATTCTTGTATCTTCATAAATAATTCCTCTTTTATATAAATCAATAAATGTTGCTTGAGTTAATAAACGGTATTCTGGAGAATCTGTATTATAAATTCCTCCAATATGATTCCCTTCTTTATAAGATGTAAACGAAATTCCTAATTTTGCAAATGTGTCTGACGTTTGTGAAGAAGTTTCATTAAGAAGTTTCTCACAATATTTAATAAATTTTTCTCGCCCAATCTTAAATGGAGAAACCTTGAATTTCTTTTCTGCTGCCATTTCTATTGGAAGACCATTTCGATCAAGTCCTAAAGGGAATATTACTTCAAATCCTTTCATTCTTTTATAACGAGCAAAAAAATCCATATAACAATAAGTTATTGCCTGTCCTATATGAACTGGAGCATTAACATATGGAGGAGGAGTATCAATTGAATAAATCTCCTTTTTTGTTTTATTATTAAATTTAAATAACTCTTCTTTTTTCCATTTATCTGTAATTTTCTTTTCAATTTCAACATTCCAATTTTTAATATTCTTTAAACCCATATTAATCTTACAGGAATTATTATTATAAACTTTTCTTACAAAAACCTTTTATACCTTTAATCTATCTAAAGACAATGGCAAAAGATAATAGTGTAAATATGCCTCAAGGATTTGGTGGACTTACAAGATTTAGTGAAGAATATGAAAGTATATTTAATCTAAAACCAACCCATGTAATTGTATTCATAATCTTAATTTTAATATTTAGAATTTTTCTAGGAGTAATTTATTAAAATGTTAGGAGGATTAAACCCAAAAAAGATGCAAGCATTGATGAAACAAATGGGAATGGAGCAAATTGATATTGAAGCATCTAAGGTTATAATTGAAAAAACAGATAATAGTAAAATAATAATTGATAATCCTGCTGTTGCAAAAATAAGTATGCAGGGTAAAGAAACTTTTCAAATTACTGGAGAGATAAAAGAAGAAAACTCTTCACCCCAAATATCAGAAACAGATATAAAAACAATAATAGACCAAACAGGAAAATCTGAATCCGTTGCAAGATCTGCTTTAGAAAAAACAGGAGATTTAGCCGAAGCAATTTTAGAATTAAGTAAATGATATCTTTTTCAAATCTTGGATAAATATAAAAACCCTTTAATCTTAGAAAGTTATACTTCTAATTTAGATATTCAATAGAAGCTTAAAAGTATGGAAGAAATAATTCAGGAAAAAATAAGTGCAGATCATCTCCTATATGTTAGTTTGAAATATACAAAAACGTGTGACGTTATAACTAACTTAATTATAAGATGGAGAAGAATGATTGATACAAGCATAGATGGAATAATGAAACATGCAAAAAAGAAAAAAAAGATTTCTTCAATACCATCAAACCCAATAAAGAAGATAGAACAAGTTAAAAAATTGTTTAAAAAAGATACAAATTTCTTAGAAGTAATAAAAATGTATGAAATGTTTAGAAAAATTGAAGAATTAAGAAAAGAGAGAATTGGAGAATTTAGAAAAAATGTTACGCTAAGAGTATTTTATAGAGGAAAAGAAATAAATATAAATTTGGAGCTATTAAAAATTTATGCTGATAGGTTGGAAAAGTTTATAAGTACTACAAAACAATTCCTTTTAAAATAGAAGGTTAAAACTTCTGAATTAAACTTTAAAATGAAAAAATTAATTGTAATCACTTCTGGAAAAGGTGGTGTGGGTAAGACAACAAGTGCAGTAAATTTAGGTGCAGCTGTAAATCATTTTGGTAGAGATGTTTTAGTAGTTGATGGAAATTTAACAACACCAAATGTAGGAATTCATTTAGGTTCTCCAGAAGTTCCAGTAAGTTTAAATCATGTATTATCAGAAAAAGCAGATATATCTGAAGCAATTTATGAACATGAATCTGGAATAAAAATTCTTCCTTCTTCTTTATCAATAAAAGAATTAAAAAAAATAAACACTGAAAAAATGAAAAATCTTAAAAAAGATTTTAGAAAAATTTCAAGATATGTTATTGTTGATAGTGCTGCAGGACTAGGTGATGAAGCAATATCTGTAATTAAAATGGCAGATGAACTAATACTTGTAACAAATCCTGAAATGCCTGCAATTACAGATGCATTAAAAACAATAAAACTTGCAGAACAGCTAAAAAAACCAGTTTTGGGAGTTATTATGACCAGAGTTAAAGAGAATAATATAGAAATGCAACCAGAAACAGTAAAAGAGATGTTGGAAGTTCCAATTCTTGGAATGATTCCTGAAGATATTAGTATTCAAAAATCATTAAGCTTAAAAGATGCTGTTGTCCATACTCATCCAAAAAGTAAACCTGCAAGGGCCTATAAAGAAATAGCAGCAAAAATTGTAGGAGTAGATTATGATTCAAATCAAGATAGGGAAAAACTAATTGAAAGAGTTTTAAAAAAATTAGGTTTGAAAAGTTGAATTTATTTGTTTAAAAGGACGATTATTGCTTTTTCTTGGCCAAAACTTAACTTCAAATGTCTTTGGGAGAATTAGATTTTTAGATATTTTATATCCTTCATATTCTTTCCTTAAAAAAAGAGTTATATTTCTTTTTTTCTCCCTTTTTACAGAAATAACTTTAACTCCCTTAGAAATAATCTTCTCTTCTATATTTTTTTCTTTTCCATATATAGCTCCGGGAACTGTTGCATAAATATCTGCTGGCCTAATTTTACTTGAACTAGATTCAGCACTAAACATAATAATATATTTTCTTCCTTTATACTCAAAAATCCTATCTCCAATATACTGATCTATTAGATTTCCATGTTTTAATTCTTCTTTTTCTGGTCGTGTAAAAGTCCTAAATTCTAAGTGTTTTTTCATCTTTAGTATATCTTTTTATTATTTTTAAATCTTCCTAAACAAAATTTCTCCTTTATTAATCTTACTTATTTTTAATGGTTTTTTTATTGAATCTATGCTAATTTTAAATTTAAACTGCTTTGAAATTTTTTCTGCAGATTCTGGAATAAATGGAAAAAGTAAAATTGTAATTATTTTAATTGAATCAGCTAATTCATAAAGGATTTTTTTATCTTTAGTCTCCCATGGTTTTTTATTTTGAACATATTCATTACAAATATCAATAAATGCAAAAATTTCGTTTAATACTTTGTCAAACTCATAATTATCAAATAATTTTTCAATTTTTTTAATATTTAATTTTTTAGATAGTTTGTTTTTTGTTTTTTCAATTCCATTTTTCTCAATCAAACCAGAAACTCTTTGTATTAAATTACCTAATTTATTTGCGAGTTCATTATTATGACGATCAATTAAGGCATTTTCAGAAAAATCCCCATCATCTCCAAAAGGTGTTGCTCTAAATAAAAAGTATCTGGAAGAATCAACTCCCGCAATAGAAATCAATTCATCAATGTTAATCACTTTGCCACGAGATTTTGAAATTTTTTCTTTATTAAAGGTCCACCAACCATGTGCAAAAATTCTTTTTGGAAGTTTAAAACCCGAAGAAAATAAAAATGCAGGCCAATAAACCATATGAAACCAAGAAATATCTTTTCCAATCAAATGAATATCTGCAGGCCAATTTCCATTAGCTCCAGAATAATAATTAAATAAGGCATCAAACCAAACAAAAGTAATATGCTTCTTATCAAAAGGCAGGGGAATTCCCCAATTAAAACTACTCCTAGAAATACTCAAATCATTTAGACCTTCCTTAACTCTATTAATAATTTCCTGTTTTTTATTTTTTGGAGAAATAAATCCCGGATTCTTTTTATATAAATCTAAAAGTTTTTTTTGATATTTTGAAAGTCTAAAAAAATAACTCTCTTCCTTTAATTTCTCAATTTTAGTTTTATGAATTGGGCAACAGTTATCTAGTAAATCTTTTTCAGTATAATAGGATTCACATCCGGTGCAATAATATCCTTCATAATTTCCTTTATAAATATCTCCATTATCATAAACCTTCTGCAAAATATCTCTTATAATTTTCTCATGATCTTTATCTGTTGTTCTAATAAATCTATCATATTTTATATTCAATTTTTTCCATGCATCTTTAAACTTCGGAATTAACTCATCAACAAATTTTTTTGTATTTTTCCCTTTTTTCTTAGCCGCAATTTCAATTTTTTTACCATGTTCATCAGTGCCAGTTAAAAACCAAACCTTATTTCCTTTAAGCTTATTCCATCTAGCTAAGATATCTGCTGCAATAGTTGTATATGCATGCCCAATATGAGGTATATCGTTTGGATAATATATTGGACTTGTAACATAAAATTTCTTTGTCATAAGAAAAAGACATTTAGAAGATATAAAAAATTAACTATCCCTTACTTTTCATACATTCTAGCTACATAATCTTCAATAGAACCTTTTTGTCTTTCATATAAATTAGTATCTCTTTTAATTTTATCTCCAATTTTTTCCCACTTAATTTCTTTCAAGGCAATTGGAGAATCATAAGTTTCAAAAAGATAACGATATTTAGATTCTTTTACCTTTGCTTCGATATTTTTTCTTATAATAATAATTCCTGGAACTTGTTGTAATTGTTCTAAGAACTTATTCATAATTCCTCTCCTATTTTTATCATTAACAATAATTATCTGAAATCTTCCATAATTATCTGTGTCTGGGGAGGGTTCCCAATTCCATCTTATATGTCTACTATTTTTAAAAATTCTTGTCATAATAGATGCATTAAATTATAGTTTAAAAGAATTTATGTCTTAAAGTAAACCCCAAATAATATAATTAAAATCATCAAAAACTATTTAAATAAAAGAAAATTCCATTAAATATGTTTGGGAAAAAAGAATGCGAAAAGTGTAAGGAAAAAGTAAATAAAAAATATGATTTTTGTCCTCATTGTGGGAATCTTATTAATGGAAATTATAAAAAAGATGAAGATTTAGGAATGTTGGGAAAAAATGATAATATGAATGAATTTGAAGAGTTATCTAAATCACTTTTTGGAGGCAGGGGCAATAGTATGCTAAATAAGATGCTTGGAAGTGCAATGAAAATGCTTGAAAAAGAAATGGAAAAAGAAATAAAAAGAAAAGATAATCAACCAAAAACAAATTTTCAATTATTTATAAATGGAAAAAGATTAAATCTTAATAATTCTAAAAACCAACCTCAAGTAAATAAAAGGCAAAAAATGAAAGAAATCTTTTTAAATCAATTTTCTAAAGATAACATAAAGAAATTCTTGAAGTTGCCTAGAGTTGAACCAACAACCAATATAAGACGACTTTCAGATAAAGTTATTTATGAAATTTATATGCCTGGAATTAAATCAATAAAGGATATTTCAGTAATCAAACTTGAAAATAGTATTGAATTAAAAGCTATTTCAAAAAATAAATCTTATTTTAAATTAATTCCTATAAGTTTACCTATTGTAAAGTATGGACTCTTAAAAGATAATTTAATTCTTGAATTTGGAGTTAGAAATTAATAAATTAAATAAGATTATAAAAAAGAATAACCTAAAAGAGCTTCTCTTCGTTTTTCAATTTCCTCGCTTGTAAGATATTTTCCACGATATAAAGAAGATTCATCCCATCCAAATCTTGAAACAAGTTTTCTTTCTCTTTCTTTTTCTTCTTCCTTAGTGTGTTTAGGAGCTTTAGGAAATAATACTTTAAACTGATAAACAATGTCTTTTAATAATTTCATTTTTATTAAATGAGCCCGCACGGATTTGAACCGTGGACCTCTGCCTTATCAGAGCAGCGTTCTACCAGGCTGAACTACGAGCTCATTAAAAAAACAGATTAATCTAATTTAAAAAGTTTTTTAAAGCAATTTTCTATAAATTTATTATGACAAAAGGCATGTATCACTATCTAAAACAGGCATGGAAAAAACCAGACAAAAAAACATTAAGAGAGAGAATGGTTGATTGGAGAAAATCACAAGTATTTACAAAAGTTGATAATCCATTAAGATTAGATAGGGCAAGAGCTTTGGGATATAAAAACAAAAAAGGTTTTGTAATAATTAGAATTAGGATTAAAAGAGGGGGTCATAAAAGACCAAGACCAAATAAAGGAAGACGAAGTAAAAGATTACATACTAGAAAAACCCTAAAAATGAATTATAAATGGATAGCTGAACAAAGAGTCTCAAGAAAATATAAAAATCTTGAAGTTTTAAATTCATATCCAATAGGAAAAGATGGAATAAATTATTTTTTTGAAGTGATTATGGTTGATATAAATAGACCAGAAATAAAAAATGATAAAACAATAAACTGGATTTGTAATCCTAAAAACAAAAAAAGAGCAATGAGAGGTTTAACATCAAGTGCTAAAAAATCAAGAGGATTAAGAAACAAACATCCAACTTCAAAAGTTAGATCTAGGAAAAGGAAGTAATCATACATAAAATTTTTAAATAAACATTTCTCAATTAAAAAATGATAAATCAAAAAGCACCTGAATTCAGCGCAAAAGCATTTCATGAAAATCAAATAAAAGATATTAATCTATCCTCTTACAAAGGAAAATGGGTTGTATTATTCTTCTATCCTGCTGATTTTACATTTATTTGTCCAACAGAACTAGGTGATTTAGCAGACAATTATGATAAACTAAAAGAAATGAATACTGAAGTATTAAGTGTAAGTACTGATACAGAATTTGTTCATAAAGCATGGCATAATGATTCAGAGACAATTAAGAAAATAAAATTTCCAATGATTGCTGATACTACTGGAAAAATTTGTAGAGATTATAAAACATATATTGAAGAAGAAGGAATAAGTACAAGAGCAACATTTATTATTGACCCTGAAGGAATAATAAAGGCTTTTGAAATGCATGACAATAGTATAGGGCGAAATACAGAAGAACTTATAAGAAAAATACAAGCAGCACAATTTGTAAAAGAAAATAATGGAGAAGTTTGTCCTGTTAATTGGAAAAAAGGTAGTGAAACATTAAAACCAGGATTAGATTTAGTTGGAAAAATTTAAAAAGTTAAAATTATTAAAATAAAAATGTCAAAAACAGATGAAAATTTAAAAGCTGCTTTTGCTGGTGAAAGTCAAGCAAATAGAAAATATTTAGCTTTTGCAAACAAGGCTATGGATGAAGGAAAACCAGAGATTGCACAATTATTCATGGAAGCTGCTGGTGCAGAAACAACTCATGCGTTAGGTCACTTTAATGTAATGGGCGGACCAAAATCAACAGTAGAAAATTTAAAACAAGCTGCAGAAGGTGAAAACGATGAAATTGAAGAAATGTATCCAAGATTCATCCAAGAAGCAAAAAAAGACGGAAATGAAGCTGCAGTAAAATCTTTTGAAATCGCTCTAGAAAGAGAAAAACATCATAGAGAGATGTTTAGAGAAGCACTAAAAAAATTAGAATAATATATTCTAAGAAATAAGAATTATTGCCAAAGGTATTAAAATAAATGCAATTAAAATGTAAAGTGCCTTTTTTCTTGAAATTTTAATTATCTTTTTAGAAATATATTTTGTTGTTTTATGTAATAAATCTACATTTGGTAAGAAAATTAATGCTCCAATTAAAGCAAATAAAGCATAAGCAATTGAAGTTGCAAGAGCTGTTGTTTTACCAATAATTATTGATGCTAAAAAAACATCTGAAGAAGTCCCTAAATCTGCACCTAAAATAAAAGGTATTGCTTTTTTTAAACTAATCAAACGTGAAACTGCCAAAGGAACAAGCAAACCTATAGTTATACTTGAAGAAAATACAATTGCTGTTAAAACAACTCCGATCAAATAAGCCTTATATTTTGAATCAAAATACTTATTAATAAATTTTTTAGCTTTATCTTCTCCACCAAGAACTTCTATAATAGATTTACCAATATATTTTAAAGTAAAAATCAAAATTATAAAAGCAAATAATAACAAAGCAAATTTATTATTTTTTTCAAATAAAAAATTTATAATTGGGGAAGTTATTAAATCAACAAAATTAGGTATTTTTAATAAAGAGATTTTTTCTCCTAAGATAGATGCAAGAAAAAAAGATAATTTAGAAAATAATTTTAAATAATATTCTAAAAAAAAGACTATAATCACTAAAAATGCACCATAAATAGAATAGGATAATGCGATCTCAAAACCATGTCTAAAATCTTTTTTTTGTTTAGTAACTGTTATTAAAGATATTATTAACGCAGTAATAGTTGTCCCTAAAGATGCTCCAATCAAAATATAAATTACTGTTGGTAAATTAATCAAATTATTTCCTGCAAATGCAGCAGTAATTGTTGCAACTGCTCCAGAAGATTGAACAATTGAAGTTGTAAACCACCCCATAGATATTGCCTTTATTGGAGTTAAACTTTGTAAAAGATAAGTTTTAATATCGGGGGCAAGAAATAGTGATGCTCTCCTTATTAATTCTATTGAAAATATAAACAAATAGATATATGAAATTAATTTCACAACTTTTTTCATATTGATATATTAAAAAATTATTATAAATATCTTTGGATTTAAGATAAATTAATTTTTATTAAGTTGTCTTACATAAACTATTTAAACCTTTTTTTTATTAAATTTAAATGACAGAACATAAACAAGTATACAAATGCGAAGTATGTGGAATGATTGTTGAAGTTAATCATCCAGCTGGAGGAACTTTAGCTTGTTGCAATCAAAACATGAAATTACTCGAAGAAAACTCTAGTGATGCTGCAACAGAAAAACATATTCCAATTATTGTTGGAAATAAAGTAAAAGTTGGATCAATTGAACACCCAATGGAAAATGAACATTATATTGAATGGATTGAAGCAACAGATGGGAAAAATATTTCAAAAGTATTTCTAAAATCAGGAGATAAGCCAGTTGCAGAGTTTTCTTTTGAAATTACAAGTGCAAGAGCTTATTGTAATTTACATGGACTTTGGAAAAGTGAATAATTATTTTACCATGGAAGAAGACATAAAAGAATATTTATATATCTGATAGGCAAAAAGAATTTCATAATTTCTTATATAATCTTCAAATGATTTTTTAATATCTTTAACAAAATCATATATTCTTTCTTGTTCCCTATTAATAACATATAATAAATAATCCCAATTACCAAGAATTTCTGTTGCCCATAAAACTGAATTATTATATTTTAAATAATGATGAAATCTTTTCTTCTCTTTTTCATCCATCCTATTCACTTTAATTAATACTGATTTTACAGAAAGATTAAGTATGGAATAATCAATAACAGGTCTAAATTGCAATATATATCCTCCTCTTACTAAATTTTTTATTCTATAAGAAACAGAATCTTTTGTAAGACCTACTCTTCTTCCAATTGAACCAAGACTAATTTGTGCATCTTGAGAAAGTGAGAATAATATCATTTTATCCTTAAAATCAACATCATAATCTTTTTTCTTTAATTCAAATTGTTTTAAAAAAGAAGTATCATTTTTTATATTTTTTAATACGGGAATCTTGTCTGGTAAAAACCCTGGAAGAATACTAGCCTTAATATTTTCAATTAACAAACAAGGAAAATAATATCCTACTTTTAATCCCTCTGTTAAAAACTCAAAAACAGATTTAGCTTCTTCAGGAGTCTTAGCAATTATTGATAATTCATAGTTTAAATTTCCACTATAAGTAAGTAAGGTATTTACATATTCATTAGAAAGACATCTTTTTATAAATTCTTTTTCAGAATCATTTGTATTTATGCTCAAAAAGAAATGGTATGAATGATATCCTAATTTTTTTATATTAATAACAGTACGAGAACCTGCAATTAAATGACTTTTCTCCATAGACTTAATCCTATATTCTGTTGATTGTCTGGATAAATTTAAAACACGGGCAATTTTAGATGTAGGAAGACGAATATTATGACATAAAAGAGAAAGTATCTTTTTATCATTATTATGAAATAAAACTGGTGTTTTCTTATTAATTCCTACTTTTAATACCTTCATATAGTAAATACGAGTAATTAGTTTAAATATTTTATCCTTTTTACTAAAAATCAGATTAAACATTTATATATTATAAATTATTCTAATTATCATGAAAATAAAATTTCAAGGATGCAGAGGATCAATAGCGTCTCCATCAGGGATTGGCATTGATAATAAAACATTTAGTACAAATGAATTTGGAGGAAATACGTCTTGTCTTTATATAAAAACAGAAAAAGATAAAAGGCTTATATTTGATGCTGGAACAGGAATAAGACCATTAGGAATGGAATTTATGGCTAATGGATATAAACAATCAAATAGAGAAATAGAATTATTTATTACTCATCGTCATTGGGACCATCTTCAGGGCCTTCCTTTTTTTATACCAGCACATTCTTCTGAAAACAATATTAATGTATATTGAGTAAAAAATATTAAGAAAAGTCTCTCAGATCAACAAAGCTCACCAAACTTTCCTGTTTTATTAAAAGATATGAAAGGCCTTAAAAAGTTCACTAACTTTGTTCCAGGAAGTACTATCTATAATGATTCAAATTTAACAATAGAAACTCACAATTTAAACCATCCTGGAGGATGTGTATCATATAAAATTACAGAAAAATACCCTGGTAAAAAGAATAAAATTGTTGTATTTGCTACTGATTTTGAACCGGATGGTGGAACACAGGATAGAGAATTAATTAAATGGTGGAAAGGAGCACATATTATTATCGCAGATGGCCAATATGACTTACCAGAATCTAAAGAGAAAAAAGGATGGGGACATTCAAATCCTTTTACAAATGTGGATCTTGCAATAAAAGCAGGAGGAGTTGGAGAAATAATTATGACTCATCATGATCCAAATTCGAGTGATAAATACTTAAATGCTTTAGAAGATAGAGTAGTAAAATATGCTAAAAAAGAAGACCCTAATTTAAAAGTTAGTTTCGCAAGAGAAGGAAAGAGCTTTGAATTAACAGATGGATTAAGTAGACAAGAACTGCAAGATGCTTTTAAATATTTAGCTGCATAAAATAATAAAACCTCTAAACTTAAAAACATTTCTTCATTAATTCTTTTATGAGATATCAAAAACTAGCAGAGCTTTATGAAAAACTTTCATCTACAACTAAACGACTTGAGAAAACTGAAATTTTATCTTTATTTCTAAAAGAACTATCTCTAAAAAATAAGGATGTTTTATATTTATTGCTTGGAAATATTTATCCAGAACATAGTGAAAAAAAAATAGGGATAAGTAATCAATTAACAATAAAAGCAATTTCAAGGGCAACAGGAACTCCTGATACAAAAATAATTCAAGAATGGAAATCAATAGGAGATTTAGGAAAAGTTGCTGAAAAATTAACACAAGATAAAAAACAATCAACTCTCCACTCACATACCTTAACAACTGAAAAAGTAATAAATAATCTAAGGAAACTCACAAGTTTTGTTGGAATTGGAACTGTTGGGAAAAAACTTTCATTAATAACTGAATTATTAACTTCTGCACAACCTTTAGAGGCCTTATATTTAGTAAGAATCTTGCTTGGAGATTTAAGAATTGGATTAAAAGAAAGTACAATAAGAGAATCTATCTCCTCTGCATTTTTTAACAAAGATAAAAAAGCATCTAAAATAATACAAGAGGCAATAGATAAATCAAATGATATTTCAAGTGTATTTGAAATTGCAAAAAAAGGAAAATTAAAAGATCTTGAAAAGATATCTCTTGTTGTTGGGAAACCAATAAAAGTAATGCTTGCGCAAAAAGTTTCATCTATAAAAGATGGATTCAAAGCACTTGGAGAAAATGTTGGAATAGAATATAAGTATGATGGATTTAGACTACTAATTCATAAAAAAGGAAAAGAAATAAAATTATTTACAAGACGTTTAGAAAATGTAACAAAGCAATTCCCAGAAGTTGTTATATATGTAAAGGAATATGTAAAAGGAGATTCATTCATATTAGATACTGAAGCAGTGGGATTTGATCAAAAAACAAAAGAATACAAACCATTTCAAGAAGTAAGTCAGAGAATTAAAAGAAAATATAATATAGAGGAATTACAAAAGAAATTACCAATTGAAATAAATGTTTTTGATATTATTTATTATAATGGAAAATCTCAACTAAATGAACCATTTAGGAGAAGAACTGCATTAATAAAAAAAATCATCCAAAATCATCCAAAAAAAATAGTATTTTCAAAACAAATTATAACAAGTAATCTAAAAGAAGCAGAAGAATTCTATAAAAAATCAATAGAAGATAATCAAGAGGGGATAATGATGAAAAATTTAGATACAATATATCAACCTGGAAGCAGAGTGGGACATATGTTAAAAATTAAACCTGAAGTTAGAGATTTAGATTTAGTGATAACTGGCGCAGAATATGGAACAGGAAAACGCTCTGGATGGCTAACAAGCTTTATTCTTTCTTGCATGAATAAGGATAAATTTTTAGAAATTGGAAAAGTTGGAACAGGAATAAAAGAAAAATCAGAATTGGGCATTTCTTTTGGAGAACTAACAAAAAAAATAAAACCATTAATAATTAAAGAAGAAGGAAGACAAGTTAAAATAAAACCAAAAATTGTTGTAACAATTACATATCAAGAAATTCAAAGATCTCCAAACTATTCTTCTGGATTTGCATTACGTTTTCCAAGATTTACTGCTTTAAGACCAGATAGAAATGCAGAAGACATCGCAACTCTTGAAGAAGTTAAAAAAGATTATGAAAAGCAGAAAAGAAATTAAGTCATAAATAAATCCTCTTCGACACCTTTATAAAGACTTTTTCATGTAATTTATTATTTAAAAATGGCTAAATCAAAAAGCAATTATAAAATACAAAATATTGTTGCAACAGCTTCTTTAGAAAAACCAGTTCCACTAACAAAACTTGCAAGAACTCAACCAAATACAGAATATAATCCTAAAACATTTCCAGGACTTGTTTTAAGAGTTAAAGAACCAAAATCAGCAGTTTTAGTTTTTTCTTCTGGAAATTTAGTATGTACTGGAACAAAATCAACTGCCCAAGTTAAACAAGTAATAGATGTTGTAATAAAACAATTAAAAAAAATCAATGTTAAAGTTACAATAAAACCTAAAATAACAGTTCAAAATATTGTTGCATCAGGAACAATTAATCTAAAGCTTAATTTAAACTTTTTAGCATTAGAAATGGAAAATACAGAATATGAACCAGAACAATTTCCTGGACTCGTATACAAGTTAATAGAGCCAAATGCTACTTTTTTACTCTTCAGTAATGGAAAACTAGTATGTACTGGTACAAAAAACAAACAACAGCTCGAATATAGTATGAAACAACTTCTAAAAAATGTTAAAATTGCACTGAAGAATTATAAATCTTAACTACTCAATAATAATTCTTAGTTTCTAAAACCACTTAATAATATACATAAAATTATAAAAAGAGACTTTTTTATTTCTTAATGATGGTTGAAGCAGGTAAATTAAAAAGCGGAGAATTGACAATTGAGGCGAAAAATTTTTTTAATTTTCACAAAAAAGAATTGGGAGAATCAATACGTAAAGGAAACAATGTAATATACATTGATTTTATGAAACTTACTGAATTTTCAAATAAACTTTCAGATGAGATACTAACAAACCCTGAAGAAACACTAAGAATTATAGAACTAGCAATGGAAGAATCAGGATTGATTAGTAATGTAAGAATAAGACTGACTAACTTACCAGAAACACAACAAATAAAAATTAGAAATATACGTTCAAAACATCTTAATGAATTAATTATTATTGAAGGGATTATAAGACAATCATCAGATGTAAGACCTCAAGTTGTAAATGCAAAATTTGAATGTCCTAGTTGTGGAACAATTATTAGTGTTTTACAAATTGAAAAAAAATTTAGAGAACCTTCAAATTGTTCTTGTGGAAGAAGAGGAGGATTTAAATTAATAAGTAAGGAAATGGTTGATACTCAAAGAGTTGTAATTGAAGAATCCCCAGAATCATTAATTGGCGGAGAGCAACCAAAAAGAATTAATACTTTTGTAAAAGAAGATTTAGTTGAACCTAAAATGGAAGAAAAAACAACTCCTGGAAGTAGAGTGAAAGTAATAGGCATATTAAAAGAAGTTCCTGTTCCATTAAATACAGGTGGACTTTCAACAAGATTTGAATTAGCAGTTGAAGTTAATAATTTAATTGCATTAGAAGAAACTTTTGAAGAATTAGACATAAATGAAGAAGATGAAAGACAAATTCTAGAACTTTCACAAGATCCTGAAATTTTTGACAAGTTCTCCGGAAGTATTACGCCAAGTGTTTGGGGTCATGAAGAAATAAAAAAATCCCTTGTATTACAATTATTCGGAGGTGTTCAAAAAATCCATACAGATGGCCAAAAAAGTAGGGGGGACATACATATTTTATTAATAGGAGATCCGGGAGTAGCAAAATCAGTAAGTCTGACCTTTATGGCGAATATTTCTCCTAAGGGGCGTTATGTTGTTGGCAAAAGTGCAAGTGGTGCAGGCCTTACTGCAACAGTTGTAAGAGATGAATATCTTCGTGGATGGAGTTTAGAGGCTGGTGCAATGGTTTTATCACATAAAGGGTTAGTTTGTATAGATGAACTAGAAAAAATGGATCCTGGAGATAGAAGCGCAATGCATGAAGCAATGGAGCAACAATGCATGTTACCTGACTTTAAATTAATGCTAAGTAATGGTTCTTATGTTAATATTGGAAGATTTGTAGATGATTTAATTAAAAAAAATAAATCAAAAGTTCATAAAGGAAAAAATTGTCAAATACTTCCTATAGAAAATATAGGATTATTATCAACTGATTTTAGTAACCATTTTCCTACAGAAGCTTCAAGAGTTAGTAGGCATATTGCACCAAAAGAATTTATAAAGGTAGTTCTAACAAATGGTAGAGAAATTATAGTTACCCCTGAACATCCTTGTTGGATTGTTAAAAACGGAAAAATTAACACACTTCCTGCTGAACAATTGAAAAAAAGTATGTATTTTCCAATTCCCTCTGAAATAAATATAAAACCTAGTGAATATAAGAAAAAAAATGATTATCTTTGTAAAGTTCTTGGATACCACATAAGTGATGGGTGTTATGAATTAAATAGGGGTAAAAAGACAGGTATACAATTTTGGAATAATAATGAATATCTTATTAATGATTATGTTAATGCAATAAAGAATTATTTTAATTTGACTCCAATTATCACCAAAAGAAATAATCAGTATGCTGCGAGAGTTATTTCAAAAAAAGTAGTTGAACACTTTAAAAAATTAGATGAGAATTTACTCGAAAAAGGAGAAATTAAAAAGATTCCTGAAGGAATAATGCAACTACCTAAGGAAAATCTCAAGTATCTGTTAAGGGCTTTATATGATGGGGATGGTTCTGTGAGTTTCCAAAAAAGAAATGGGTGCAGAATTTCATTTGTATCTCAAAACAGGATATTAACAGAACAAATATCGGACTTACTATTAAGATTCAAAATACAATCATCTATTTTTAGAGATAACTATTCAAAAATCTGGAGACTTGATATCTCTGGACAAGAAAATCTCAAAGAATTTTTATTGAACATCAGCTTCTTATCAAAACATAAAAAACAGAGATTAAGAGATTATCATGAAAAAAATAAAACATATAGAACAATCAAAGACATTATTCCTGGATGCACAAATAAAATAAATGAAATATTTAGAAAATTAAAAATTCCTCAAAAAAAAATATTGGGACATCAAATTGATCTGGGTGTAGAAAAACACAGACTCTTTTTACAAAAATTAGTACTCATTGCTCAGGAAAAATTAGAAAAAAATATTAAAGAAAATCCACCTTTACTTTCAGAATATAGTCAAATAATCAACGAGCTTGAAGAAATAAAAAAATTAGCATTTGGATATGCAAGATGGATGAAAATAAAAAAAATTTCTAGAGTTAAGAATAAAGACATCAAATGGGTATATGATGTGACAATTGAACCTTATCACACATTTATCTCAAATGGAATGATTTTACATAATACAATTACAATTTCTAAAGCAAATGTTCAAGCACAACTCAGAGCACAAACATCTGTTCTTGCAGCAGCAAACCCTAAATTTGGAAGATTTGATCCTTATCAATCAATTGCACAACAAATTGATTTACCTCCAACATTGATTAATAGATTTGATGTTATATTTACTCTAAGAGACATACCAAGCAAAGAAAAAGATGCTAAAATTGCAAGTCATGTTTTAGATGAGCATAAAAAAGAAGGGAAAGATATGATAATTCCAAGAGATATTTTTAGAAAATATGTGGCTTACGCAAAACAAAAAGTAAATCCTTATCTTAGTGAAGAAGCTGTATCTGAAATAAAAAAATTCTATGTTGATTTAAGAAATAGGCCTGTTTTATCAGAAAGTGCAATGAGACCAATTCCAATTTCTGCAAGACAATTACAAGCATTAATAAGAATGTCAGAAGCTTCAGCTAAATTAAGACTTAGCAATACTGTTTCAAAAGAAGATTCAATAAGAGCAATAGAAATAATAAAATATTATTTAATGCAAGTAGGTTATGATTATGAATCAAAAACTTTTGATATTGATAAAGTATCTGGGAAGTTTTCATCTTCACAAAGAAATAAGATAATTACAGTAAGAGATACAATAATTAATCTAGAAGGACGTTTAGGAAAGATGATTCCTGTTGAAGAAATTGAAAAAGAGCTTGAAGGAAAATTAACTAAAGAGGAAATCGAAGAATCAATAAATAAACTAAGTAGTTCTGGAGAGATTTTTAAACCAAGAAGAGGTTATATTCAAAAGATGTAAAATGGAAACACTTCAAGAACAGAGGGAAAATTTTAAGGAGATAATGACAACAACTACCCAATATAGAACAAGTGAAAATGAAGCATGCGGGAATTTTAGTTTTTTTCAATATAAAAAAAATCCAAACTACAAAAGATGTTTATTAGATGAATACAGAACAGGTTTTGGAAGTAAAGGAGGAAAACTCTTATTAACTCAGGAAGAAGCAAAAAAATATGTAAATTTTTTAATCCATCAATAAAAACAAAATGCAATTATTTTATAAACAATCATAAATATGAAAAAATAAGAAAACTTGAAAAAGAATTGAAAAAATTAAAAGAAGAAAACAATAAAAATGCCTGAACAACAATTTAAAAGAAATATAGCATATAAATTTAGAATTGGAGATATATTAATTGGAAAACCGATATTTGATGAAGAGAAATTTTCTTTTTTAGAACTAGGAAATAAAAAAATAGTTAGAGTAAATATAATTGGAAATATTGTAGATAGATATGATAGTGAAGGTGAAAAAAAATATTCTTTTTTAACATTGGATGATGGTTCAGGACAAATAAAATTAAAATCATTTGGAGAGGATATTGAAAAATCTAAAAATATAAATCAAGGGGAAACAGTAATTATTATTGGTGTTTTAAGATATTTTAATAATGAATTATATATTTCTCCTGAAATAATTAAAGAACAAGATCCAAAATACTTGCTTGTTAGAAAATTAGAACTTGAAAAGGAAAGATCAAAAAATTCTCCTCCTATTGAAAAACAACAAATAATTGCAATAAAAGATAAAATATTAGATTTAGTGAAAAATTCTGAAAGTGAAGGAGGAATTGATACAGATAAAATAATTATGGATTTAAAAGAAACTTCTCCTGAAATGATTAATCAGGAAATTAAAAAACTTATTGAAGATGGAATAATTTTTGAGCCTCGTCCTGGAAAAGTTAGATGGTTGGGGTAAGTTATTTTTTCTTCTTATTAAACCAATGAGCAAACCAAATTAAAGCAACTAATCCGACTAATGAAAGAATAAATCTAAATATATCTCCAGCATATCTCCAATATCCTCCAGCACCATAAAGAAGTGTTCCTACTCCTCCACCCATTAAACCTGCACCAACAGAATCTAATCTAAAAAAATATGCTCCAAGAACAATTATTAAAATTCCCAAGGGAATAGAAATAATTAAAACATTTTTGGAATATTTTTCGCGAGAATCTTCATAATCTTTCCGACATTCATAATCTCTATCACAATATCCTTTAGGACAAGGTGTTGTTACACATCTAATATCTTGAGATGTCCATTTTCCATTAATCTCTTCACATCTTTCTTGAGTTTCAATTATTTCTTGTGTTTTAAATTCTTCACAAAAATCAGTATATTCTGGTTTATTATAGAAAGTATTAACTCCATAAACAACAACAGAAATTGTTAAAATTATAATTGCAATACCTATAATAATATCCTTTATTCCCATATTTTCTAAAAACATAAAACATTTATAAACTATGGCTTTTCTACTAAATTATGGATGAATATAAAAAACTACTTGAAAACGCATATTCAAAAGTAAAGCAAGTTGATACAAATAGTATCAGATTTGAAGTTCCAAAAATAGAAGGACATTTTGAAGGTAAAAAAACAATTCTAACAAATTTTATTCAAATTGCATCACATATAAGAAGAAATCCAGAACACTTTCAAAAATTCTTATTGAGAGAACTTGCAGCTTCTGGACAAAAAGAGGGAAATAGACTTGTTTTAAATATCAAAGTTCCAAGCACCAAGATAAATCAAAAAATAGAAGAATATGTAAAAGAATTTGTATTATGCAAAGAATGTAAAAAACCAGATACAGAATTAATCAAAGAAGACAGATTAACTTTTATTCATTGTCTTGCATGTGGAGCAAAACACTCTGTTAGAAGTAAAATATAGAATATTTCAGAAAAATAAAAATATATAAACTTTTTCTTATAAGATATATAGAATCAAATGGAATATAAAATAAAAAGAAGATTTATTTTGGGAATATCCCTCTTACTATTTGCATTACTTTATTTTTTTAAAAATACTTCAAGTCTACTAAGAATTTTTGCAACTCTTGCTGGACTCGTTAGTTTTTACATATTTGATCATTACTTTAATATAAATTTTGAACTAAAACATTACCTCTATATATTAATAATAGCATTTTTTGGAATTTTATTATCTCCATTATATTTTATATCGGAAAATTATGATAAGATTCTTCATCTAGTAATACCAATACTAACTGGAGGAATTGTTTTCTTCCTAGTAAATAAGCAAAATTTAACTCTTAAATGGAAACTTGTCACAACTCTTCTCTTTACAATTTCAATACTTACAATCTTTGAAGTAATTGAATTCTCCTTAGATAAACTATGGGATTTAAAACTTCAGGGAGTTTATATTAGAGATATAACTGGTCTTGAAAAATTTAATATTATCATGGATAAAAATGATGATACTATGATTGATTTAATAATTGGAATTCTAGGAAGTTTAATATTTACCTTCTACAATATTATAAAAAGTATGATTAATAGGGTAAAATGGTCTTCCAGAAGATTTATAAAATAAATTTCACTAAGGATTTTAAAGAATTCATTAGAATTTAATTAAATTGGAGGATAAAAAATGACAGAAGGATATTGTGTAAAGTGTAAAAAGAAAGTGGAGATACAAAAACCAGTTGAAAGCAAAACAAAGAAAGGGACAAAAATTGCTAAAGGTAAATGCCCTCATTGCGGAACAACGGTTTGTAGAATGGGCGGGATTACTAAATAAATTTATTTAATTTTTATTATGTTTGTAAACATTATCAAGACATATAGAGATATCGTTGCTATATGTGATTCAGATTTAATTGGGAAAAAATTTGTTGAAGGAGAATTTCAATTAGATATTAAAGAAAGTTTCTTTAAAGGTAAGGAAGAATCTACTGAGAAAGTAAGAGAAATAATGACTGAGATGATACAAGAAGATGCAACTTTTAATATTATTGGAGAAGAATCAACAAAAACTGCATTAGAAGTTGGAATTATCTCTGTTGAGAATATTAAAAAAATTCAAGGAATTCCTTTTGCTTTAATTCTTAAATAATTCAATATCTTTATAAATAAATTTCTGATTTAATAAACATGAAAAAACATCAAAATCAAGAAGAACAAAAAATAACAAGGGTTAGACTTCCAAGAGGGGAAGAAATAATTGGAATTATAGAACAAAGACTTGGTGGTAATAAAATTATGGTTAATTGTTTAGATGGAAAAACAAGAAACTGCAGAGTTCCTGGAAGAATGAAAAGAAGATTATGGCTAAGACCAAATGATGTTGTAATTGTAGAACCATGGGAATTAGATAAGGATAAGGGTGATGTAATATTCAAATATCGTTTAAATCAAATAGAATGGCTAAAAAATAAAGGATATTTAAAAAGTGAGAAAACTGAATTTTAAATAAAAAAATGAAAACAATTCTTTCAGAAAAACTTCCAAGAATTATAAAGAACAAAAAAAGATTAGAAGAAAAACTAAATTTAAAGATAACTAATAGAGGTAAAGAAGTAACAGTAAAAGGGAATCCAGAAAATGAATATTTAGCAGAAAAAGTTATTGATGCAATAAATTTTGGTTTTTCTCTTAAAACTTCAATGTTAATTAAAGAAGAAGATAACATCTTTGAAATAATTAATATAAAAGATCATACTAAACGAAAAGACTTAGAAAGAATAAGAGCAAGAATTATTGGAACAAAAGGTAAAACACTAAAAACATTAAGTGAATTAACAAAATGTCATTTTGAATTAAACGAGAATCATATAGGAATTATTGGAGATCCTGAATACATAGAAAATGCGCAAAATGCAATAATTTCAATTATTAAAGGTTCAAAACAATCAAATGTTTATAATTTTTTAGAAAAACATCAGGTAAAAGAAGTTATTGATTTGGGGTTGAAAGGATAATTATTATTTCTTTTTTAATTTTTTTAGTTCAACATGAATCTCCCTATGACAATTTGCACAAAACAGATTACATTTTTTTATTTCTTCACTTACTCTCTTCCAACTTCTACAATGACCTTTACTTGAAACATTAAAGTCTTTTTTTGAGGAATCTATATGGTGAAACTCCAACACTTCTGGATATTTGTTATACCCACATTTAATACATTTACCTCCTACAAAATTAATAGCTTTAAGACGAATTTTTCTTCTTCTTTTTGTAACTGCATCAATAAGATACTGTCTTCTATCTTTATAGGTTCTCTTCTCTACAAATTTCCCCTTCTTCAACATCTTTTAAAAATTAAAACGTCCTGGGCTGGACTCGAACCAGCGACCTAACGGTTTCTGCCAGATCTGCTCACAGAACAACTTATAACAGCCGTTCGCTTTTGGCTCACCAAAGATATTTAATAGAGACTATAACTCTCAAGCAATCTACCAACTGAGCCACCAGGACATAATAATCAGATAATAAATTTACTTTTAAAGTTTTCCAAACTTGTCTTTTAGAATAATAATCCTTAAAAGAGATATAAACCTTCTAAAAAGATGGATAATAATAACTGGCTTTATCCAACAAAATTTGATATAGAAGATAGATCATTCTCTACACTAGCACTTCATAGTGCACTTGAAATAGATAGCAGCATCATTAACCATGAAGAAGGAATAGATTATTTTAAAAATTGCTCGTTAAAATTATCTAAAATACTTGAAAGTGAAATATTAAGGTTACAAAAAATTAAAGAAAATAAATTAGGATATGAATCTTCACCTCTTTTTTTACTAAGAGATACTTTATATTTACATGAAATAACACAAAATAAAGCAAACAAAATATCTCTTTATAGAATTAACTCTAAATTAGCAACATCTGGTCCTTATTTAAAAGAACCTTTATCAACAATCATTACCATTCGCAAAACATATCAAGACCTAAGAGAAGAAATTATTCCAGTTTATTTAAGAATATCTAATAACTTAAGCACATTTAAAGAAGAATGCAAATCTCAACAAGAATCGCTAAGAGATTTCTCACTTAGTTTATCAAAAGAGTTAGATAGATGTAATCTTTTATTTTCAAGATTTTCTTTAGTTGCGTAATTTTCCCAACAAATTTAAAAACATCTCTTTATTCTATTAAATCATGGAATTAGATAAAGCAATTAAATCATGTAAGGATGTAAAAAAATTTAATGATAAAAAACCAGATTGGAGAGATATAATTGAGGCAATAGATAAAGCAAGGTATGCATCAATGGCAGGGAATAATTATTCCTTAAAATTTATTATTATTGATGATAAAGAAAAAATACAAAAACTAGCAGAATGTTGTCAACAACAATTTATCTCTCAAGCACATTATATTGTAATTGTTTGTTCAGATCCAACTAGAACAATGAATCTTTATAAAGAAAAAGGAGAAACTTATTGTACTCAACAAGCAGGAGCAGGAATTCAAAATTTTTTATTAAAACTAGAAGAAATAGGACTCTCAACATATTGGGTTAGACATTTTACAGAAGAACAAATTAGAAGAGGATTAAGAATTCCAAATAATATCATTGTTGAAGCAGTATTCCCAATAGGATATGAAACTAAAGCTAAAGGAATGAAAAAGAAAAATACATCAAAAATAGAACTTGATAGAATTCTTTATTTTAATGAATACGGAAACAAAAAAATGGAAAATCCAAAAATGTTAAATGTTTAATTCTTAAAAAAATCCTAAGGCCTTTTCAGGCCCTAAGATATAATAAAAATTTATCTTAAAACTTCTATTCCTAAATCAGAAACTTCTTTAGACATAGGAAGAGCTTGATCTTCCATTGATTTTCCTAAAACATACGGAGATTTAACTCCGGTCATAATCGTAATAACTCTAACTTTTCCAGTAAAATCCTTACTGATTCTCGCACCAATTATAACTTGTGCTTCTGGACTTAGGTTTTCAGAAACTGCCCGACCAATAACATCAAATTCTTCTAACTTTAAATCAGGACCACAAGTTACATGTATTAAAGCGCCTGTTGCACCTTTATAATCCACATCAAGTAGAGGATGAGTAAGTGCTTGTTTTACAGCTTCATTAACACGATCTTGCGAATCATTTTCACCTATACCAATTACTGCAACACCTCCATTTTTCATAATTGTAGAAACATCTGCATAATCCAAATTTATTAAACTTGGAAGAGTAATAGTTTCAACAATTCCTTTAATCATTGTACTAATTAATTCATTAGCAACAGCAAAAGCTTGTTCAATAGGTAATTGTCCAGCAATATCAACAAGCCTATTATTATCAAGAACAATACAAGTATCTGTTACATCTCTCAATTCTTGTAGTCCAAATTCAGCTTTGTCAATTCGTGCTTTTTCTGATTCAAACGGCATTGAAACAACACTGATTACAACTGCTCCGGTTTCTTTAGCTAATTGGGCAATTACAGGAGCTGCGCCAGTTCCTGTTCCGCCACCCATTCCTGCAACAACAAAAACCATGTCACTTCCTGAAACTGCTTTTTTTACTTCAACCAATGCTTCTTTTGCAGCTTCTCTACCTTTATTAGGCATTCCACCAGCACCTAAACCTCTTGTTAGTTCTTTACCAATAAGAAGTTTATCATCTGATTTTGTAACACTCAAATGAAGTGCATCTGTATTTGCAGCATAGATTGTAGCACCATTAATTCCTTTATTAAAAAGCCATGTTACAGCATTACTTCCCATACCTCCAACACCAAAAACTTTAATGTTAGCTTTTCCTGCTTTAAGTTCTTCAAAGTTAATACTATGTGTCTCTGTATTTTCTACTGCTTCTTTTGCAAAATCTAATACCATATCTTTTTACCTCCTTTCATCTCTATAAGGAAGCTTTTTCAAGTTTCTTTTCATCGAAAAGTTTAAATACTTGATACGCTTCCAACTAATAAGAAATAATTCAAGAGAGACACAATTAATTTATTAAAACCGCCAAGCTTATTAAATTAATATTATAAAAATACTAAGATTTCTCTATTTAAAAATATTTTGATAGTTTAAAATAAGAATAATTATATAGATTTTCTTAATTTTTCAATCTTTTTCCAACTTTTCTTAAGATTCTCGTTGGATTTTTCTATAATTAATTTTAAAAATTTATCATCAACTAAAATCCTTCCTTTATCTATTATTGGAAATTCTAATTTTTCAGTGCTATTTAATTCAAGTATTATTCTTTTTTTTAATGCAATTATTCCTGATTTTTTCAATCCTGCAAGCTTTGCTTTGTTTAATAATTCTTGCACATCTTTTAATGATTTACAAACAATATGCAATATAAATGGTTCTTGTTTAAATTTTATTGATTTTTTATTTTTCTTAAGTATTTCATTTAAATTTTTCTTAAATTGATTAATTGAAATAGGGTTATGATAAATTTTAAAAAATAAATTCTTATCTTTTTTATCTTGGTCTATTATTAAAACAATTCTTCCAGAACATGAAGAAGTTGTATAGTAATTGTTTTTTGAGTTTATTTTTTCACATAATTTTAAAATTTTTTTATCCCAGCCCTTTTTAGATGATTTATCTAATTTAGAAAGAACATCTTTTTTTCTTTGTTGGAAGTTGTTTTGGGACATTTTATTTTAATTCCTCACTAATATCCTTAATAGAGATATATCTTATATCTAAACTTTTTTCAATTACTTTTGGGAGTTTTTCTCCCTCTGCTAATTCTTTTATAATATAAACAGGTTTTTTCTTAAACCATTTTGTATAACCAATTTCAATTAAAGCTCCAACAGAATAACCAATACATAATAATACATCTGTTTCTTCATTTAATTTTTCAGGTTGATTTCTCCAAGTTTGACAATTAATATGTTCTCCTAATTTTAAATTCACCCAACTATAACCAAATTCCTTGTCATCTAAGGGAACTATTTCATAAATCTTTTTACCATTATTTTCTAGATACTTCTCAGCAAAAAACTCTGAAGAGGAACCTTTATCAGGAGTTATTACAATTTCATGATTTAATTCAGACACAATTTTTGCTAACTTCAAAAGTTTTTCTTCTTCTCTTACTTTACTTGGTCCAATAATCCCTATTTTCATTTTAATCAACTCCTAAAATCTCTGCATTAATATTTTCTTCCTTACATAATTCTACAAATTCTTTAGCATCTTCCTCAGATCCAATGATACTTCCAAAATGACTTGGAATAGCAAGAGTTGGTTTTATTATTTTTGCAGCTTCAACTGCCTCCTCTACATTCATAGTAAACCTTCCTCCAATGGGAAGTAAGGCAATAAATTTTTTATTTTGTTGATTATAACCTGTAAGATTCTTCATTTCAGGAATAAAATCAGTATCTCCTGCATAATAAATCAAAACATCATTCATTTTAACTAAATAACCTACCCAACCTTCATTTTTATGATGGAAATGTTTATCAATATTATAAGCAGGTAAAGCAGAGATCTTTAAATCTCCAAATTCTAATTCTTGTCCTTGTTCTATTATCTTAATTGGAACTTCAAATCTTATGATTTTGCTTTGACAATCTGCTGTTGCAATAATTTTTGTTCCATCTTTTATAATTTTTTTAATATCTCCAACACTACAATGATCATAATGACTATGTGTAATTAAAATTAAATCTGCTTTTGGAGATTCTTCCTTAACATTATATGGATCAATATAAATTACCTTAGAATTTTTAATTAAAAATCCAGCATGACCTAACCATTTAATTTCTACTTCCCCTATTTTCATAAAATTAGGAATTTGAATTTGTTTTTAAGCTTTTTGAAATAATTTCCTTTATAATTTCTCAATACTTCTTGCAATCTGCAGCATTTTTTGTTCTTGAAACTTATCGCATATAATCTGCATTCCAACAGGAACTTCATTAATCTTTCCGGAAGGAATTGAAATTGCACAATTTCCAGCTAAATTTGCAGGAATTGTCAAAGCATCATAACTATACATATCTTTTAGTGAAATTTTCTCTCCAATTTTATGTGGAAGTCTTGGAACAGTTGGAGAAATTACACAATCAACTTTCTTAAAATTTTTTATAAATTCATCTTCAATTAATTTTTTAACTTTTAAAGCTAAATGATAATATCGTCCTAGATATTCTGCTTTTGTAATTTCACTTCCCCCTAAAATTCTTCTTAAAA
>CEQE01054754.1_pt1 | contig 27841 bp, 26 predicted proteins | sample 356201 | NCBI WGS metagenome assembly CEQE01 (sample SAMEA2619970, study PRJEB7988) | marine metagenome | biome: marine biome (ENVO:00000447); feature: mesopelagic zone (ENVO:00000213) & marine oxygen minimum zone (ENVO:01000065); material: "saline water (ENVO:00002010), including plankton...
AGTGGTATCTTAACGCCTATCCCAACTTAATGGCAAACAACACGCTTAAATATAAACGGATTGACCCGGAGTTACGAATGAAAAGCAGAAATGAATGGAACCAGCCAATACTCTGGCCTTTGTTCTTAATATCCGTCATTGCCATAATCAGTGTAGTGCCTATTGCTCTGAAAATTTACCATAAAGAAAAGTGACTAAAGTGAACTAAAGTTTTAAGTGCCTAAAATTATGGATAATAAAGAGTTCTCTAAAATGCTTGAAGAACGTACTAAAAAATTTGCCGTGAAAATAATACGTTTATCCTCAATGTTACCGAATACTTCTGAAGGTAGGGTTATCAAAAACCAAATCACAAAATCCGGCACTTCTGTAGGAGCAAATTATCGCGAAGCTAATCGTGCCAGAAGCAAAGCAGATTTTAAAAATAAGATTAAAATTTGTGAAGGCGAGGCAAGCGAAACACAATATTGGATAGAATTAAGTGTGGAGTCAAAATGGCTGTCTTTGGAAAAAGTAAAATCGGATTATGAAGAGTGTAGAGAATTGCTTGCCATTTTTACATCAATTGGCAAAAAAAGTTCTAAAATTTAATAAGATTTTCCATAACTTTAGTTCACTTTAGGCACTTAAAACTTTAGCTCACTTATTTTTATGCTGAATTACATCATTCGCCGAAGTTTATATGCTATCCCCATTCTTATCGGGGTAAACGTAATTACCTTTGTCTTGTTCTTTGTAGTCAACACACCGGATCAGATGGCACGGTTGCACCTGGGGATGAAACGGGTAACTCCGGAAGCTATTGAAAAATGGAAAAGAGATCATAATTATCACCTCCCCCGGTTCTGGAACGGAGCAGAGTCAGGGTTTGAAAAAATAACACAGACGATTTTTTATCAGAAATCAGTCGGTCTTTTTGCTTTTCGTTTTGGAAAATCAGATGAAGGGCGGGATATTACGCATGAAATAGGAAAACGCATGTGGCCGAGCCTCGCAATCGCTTTGCCCACCTTTCTTCTTGGAATCCTTGTAAATATCACAGTCTCCATGTTTATTGCCTTTGTTCGCGGAAGTTACATGGATATTAGCGCCATGGTTTTGTGCGTTATTATAATGTCCATATCCGGACTCTTTTATATCATTGGCGGGCAGTTCCTCTTCGGCAAAATGCTTCGCTTAGTGCCTATTTCCGGTTATGATTCAGGTTTTTCAGCGATTAAATTTGTTGTTTTGCCCGTAGTAATAGGTATTATAGGCGGCATCGGCGGTGGAGTGCGCTGGTATCGTACCCTGTTCCTCGAAGAAATAGGAAAAGACTATATCCGCACTGCCAGAGCCAAAGGCCTGACTGAAACAACCGTGCTTTTCAAACATGGACTGAAAAACACTTTGATTCCGATATTAACAGGTGTTGTTGTGATCATTCCATTGCTGTTTATGGGTTCTCTTGTAATGGAAGCCTTTTTCGGCATTCCCGGATTAGGAAGTTATACAATCAACGCCATTAATTCCCAGGATTTTAATATTGTGCGCGCTATGGTCTTTCTCGGGTCTGTGCTCTACATCGTGGGCTTGATATTAACAGATATCTGCTATAGCTGGGTAGATCCAAGGATCAGGTTTGAATAAGGAGTGATTACACTGATTAAATTAAGATTACGCAGATTTTAGAAATCAGTGTAATCAATGTATTAATCATCGGTGTAATCATCTAAGATTATGAATTTTAAATTAGTATTTCTCTCGACGGACATTTTAATTTATCTTCTGTTTTGCGTCGCGGTTTGTTTTGCCATATATAGCTCAAGGTTCGAGCACCTTCGCGCTCCCTGGCGGCAGGTGGTTCATAACAGGTTAGCTATGACAGCGGCTTTTGTCCTTTCCGGTTACCTCGTGATTGCTCTATGTGATTCCATTCACTTCCAGCAGCATTCGTTAGATGAAAAGGGACAACCTGTCCATGACAACAAAGGTCAGCCTGTTTATAATCCGGAGGTGCTTTCCCTTTTTGATCTGTTTGTGACAAACATCAGGGAAAATACTGAAAGCACTTATTCATCGCCTCTATCTGCTCAGTCTTACAGTAAAGAAAACATTGCCCTGCCTGATGGAAAACAGATGAGGGATTACCCTAAATTAAAATTTCCTGAAAAGCACCTTTTCGGAACAGATAAAGTGGGGCAGGATGTTTTTTACAGGGCTTTAAAAGGAATACGCACCGGCGTTGTTATTGGCACCCTGACAACCCTGATCATGCTTCCCTTTGCGATTATGATGGGTCTGATGGCGGGCTATTTTAAGGGATGGGTGGATGACATTATCCAGTATATTTACACAACTCTCAGTTCTATTCCAGGGGTTTTGTTAATCGCATCCGCTGTATTAATGCTTCAGGTTTACATGGATACACATGCGGATCAATTTGAAAGTATCACAGCTCGCGCTGATACACGATTGCTCTTTCTCTGTATGATTCTCGGCGTAAGTAGTTGGACAGGCTTATGCAGAATTTTAAGAGGGGAGACATTAAAGCTTCGGGAGATGGAATACGTGCAAGCATCGCAGGCCCTTGGAGTTAACCATTTTAAAATTCTCCGAAAACACATTGTACCGAATATTATGCATATTGTATTAATCGCAGTTGTCCTTGATTTCAGCGGACTGGTGTTAGCGGAAGCGGTTCTGGCTTATGTGGGAGTTGGAGTCGATCCGTCAATGGAAAGCTGGGGGAATATGATTAACGCGGCAAGATTAGAGCTGGCACGGGATCCTATTGTCTGGTGGAATTTGGCAGCGGCATTTATCCTGATGTTCGGATTGGTGCTCTCCGCGAACTTGTTTGCCGATTCAGTGCGGGACGCCTTTGATCCAAGACTTAGAACAAGATAAATATGTATATTGCAGATTTCAAATTTCAGATTGCAAATTGTTGATTGTGCCTCTGTAACAAAAAACAGGAAAGAGAATCTCTAAATTTTAAATCTAAAATCTAAAATTTTAAAATATCATGAGTTCGCTTCTTTCAGTAAAAAATCTTAAAACCTGTTTCCAGACCGGTGATGGCTTAGGCTGGGCTGTAGATGGAATATCACTTGATATTCATAAAGGGAAAACCTTAGCCATTGTAGGGGAATCAGGATGCGGGAAAACCGTCACAGCCCTCTCCATCATACGACTCATACAGGGACCGGCCGGACGTATTGCTAGCGGTCAAGTTCTCTTTGAAGGTCAGGACTTGTTGAAACTTCCGGAAAGTAAAATGAGGGAAATCCGCGGCAACAGGATCTCCATGATTTTCCAGGAACCCATGACCAGCTTGAACCCTGTTATGACTATAGGAGAACAAATCATGGAAGTCACGCGGCTTCATAAAGGGTATTCCAAAAAGGAAGCTTTGGAAAAAGCGATTGAGATGCTGGACCTGGTAAAAATCCATGATCCTGCTGATCGAATTTTCGAATATCCACATCAGCTCTCCGGCGGCATGAAACAACGGGTAATGATTGCTATGGCCCTCTCCTGTGAACCCGGATTGTTAATAGCCGATGAACCAACTACCGCGCTCGATGTTACGGTACAGGCTCAGATATTGAAATTAATGAAAGAGCTGCAGCAAAAAAAAGGAACAGCGATTTTACTGATCACTCATGATATGGGTGTAGTTTATGAAACAGCGGATTATGTCACGGTCATGTATGCGGGTCAGGCTGTAGAGCAGGCAGAGCGTTCTCAGTTTTTTAAACATGCCCGTCATCCGTACTCTACTAAACTATTTGAATCTTTACCTGACGCAAAAAAAAGGGGGAGCAAACTTAGCGCTATACCGGGACGCGTTCCTGATCCCGCGAAATATCCTCCAGGATGCAGGTTCGCGGACCGCTGTCATATGGTTTTTGATAAGTGCAAAGCTAAGGATCCGTCTCTTCTCTCTATCGATAATAAACATTCAATTGCCTGCCATCTCGGAAAGGACGCGCCAGCTATTAAAATCGAAAAACTTCCTGAATTACAAAAAAAGGAAAAAGAAATTCAGTCCGCTCTCACCCCATTACTTGAAGTAAAAAATTTAAAAGTTTATTTCCCTATTCATAAGGGACTATTTCAAAGTGTCGTTGGACATGTTAAGGCAGTGGACGGGTTGGATATTTCAGTTCAGCCGGGAGAAACCTTAGCCTTAGTGGGTGAATCTGGCTGCGGGAAAACAACGGTAGGCAAGGGAATCATTCGACTGATCAATATCACCGGGGGAACAGTTCATTTTAATGAAATTGACCTTTCGCAAATATCCATGCGCCAGCTAAGAAAACTTCGAAAAGACTTTCAGATCATGTTCCAGGACCCATATGGATCACTCAATCCACGCATGATGGTAAATCAGATAATCTCAGAGGGCATGATCAGTCAGGGAATCGGAAAGAACAAAAAGGAAAGGGATAATCTAATAAAAGAATTAATGGAACGGGTCGGACTCGATCCGAAGATGATGAACCGGTATCCCCATGAATTTTCAGGCGGACAACGTCAGCGCATAGGTATAGCGCGTTTTTTGGCATTAAAACCAAAGTTTGTGGTGTGTGATGAAGTGACAAGCGCACTGGATGTATCTGTACAAGCTCAAATATTAAACCTTCTAAAACACCTCCAAAAGGAAGAAAACCTCTCTTTTCTTTTTATTACCCATAATCTCTCGGTGGTATCCTATATTGCGGAGCGGGCAGCAGTCATGTATTTAGGTAGGATAGTAGAGAGGGGAACAGTTCAGGAAGTTTTCGAGACCCCAAAACATCCATATACCACGGCTCTGTTAGCCGCGGCACCGCGTATTGGAGAAGATGGTTTAGAAAAAATATTTCTGGAAGGTGATGTCCCGTCTCCCATCAATCCTCCACAGGGATGCCACTTTCATCCCCGCTGTCCAAAGGTCATGTCAAAATGCAGAGAAAATTATCCCGGACAAAGCACCTTCTCAGACACCCACTCCACCCATTGCTGGCTTTACTAAAAAAGAAGTTATTTACCGCAGAGAGCGTAGAGAAATAAATTTTTATGCGAACCTCAGCGTCCTTTGTGCCCTCTGCATCAAAAAATCTAAACCTTCAAATTAGCACACGCATCAAGCTCAAGGTAATCCATGAAACCGTTCTGTTCTTTTGCCTTTCTGGTATAGCGGTAATAACCGGCGCAGGCGATCATGGCTGCGTTATCCGTACAAAGATCGTGTCTGGGAAAATAAATATTCATCTTTTTCTTTTCCGCGGTTTTAATAAGGTTTTCTCTCAGGAAATTATTAGCAGCTACACCACCCGCTACCACAAGATTTTTGCATCCTGAATTCTCGACAGCCTGAAAAGCCTTAAAAGAAAGGATATCAAGAACCGCCTCCTGAAACTCTGCCGCGACATTTGCTTTATTTATTTCTTTTCCGTTATTAGCTAAAAAATTTCTCACACTTGTTTTGAGTCCACTGAAACTGAAATCGAAATTTCCTCGTACAAGCATGGGACGTGGAAAATTAATATTGTTTGATATACCATTCTTTGCCGTCCGTTCAATAATAGGTCCGCCCGGATATCCAAGATCCAGCATCCTTGCGACTTTATCAAAAGACTCTCCTACAGCGTCATCGCGTGTACGTCCAATAACTTTATATTCTGTAAAATCCTCCACAAGATACAAATCCGTGTGACCGCCGGAAATGATCAAAGCGATAAAAGGAAATTCAGGATGTTTATCCTCCAAAAAAATAGATAACAGGTGTCCTTCCAGATGATTGACAGGAATTAGCGGTTTTTTGAGGCTGTATGCGATTCCTTTAGCGGTGTTTACGCCTATCAAAAGTGCGCCTATCAAACCCGGTCCCACGGTGACAGCCAGACCGTCCAGGGCAAGCATATTTACCTTTGCCTCATCCAATGCCTGTTTGATCACAAATGGCAGGTTTTCAATATGATTCCGGCATGCCAATTCCGGAACTACCCCGCCATATTTAGAGTGGATATCGACCTGGGATGAAATAATACTGGAGAGGATTTCTTTTCCGTCCTTTACCACTGCTGCCGCAGTCTCATCACAGGATGTTTCTATGCCAAGGATTAACATATAGCGATATTAGCATTAATGATGCAGATTTTCAAAATCACCGCAAAGGTACTAAGAAAACTTTTGACAAAATAACAGGATAAGCAGGATAATAAAAAAATTTTCAAAAAGGAGAAAAGATATGGCGTTGCTTAATTCTAAAATGGTACCGCTTGGGACAAAGGCAATTGATTTTGACCTTTGCGGCACGGACGGTAAAAATTATTCTCTCGATTCTTTTAAGAAAAAAAAAGTTCTGGTCGTTATCTTTATGTGCAATCACTGTCCCTATGTTATTGCTGTACTTGATCGTTTGATAGCTATTCAGAATGATTATGAGGACAAGGGAGTACAACTGATTGGGATTAATCCCAATGACACTGTTAACTATCCTGAAGACTCTTTCGACAACATGAAAAAAAAAGTTAAAGAAAAAAATATCCCCTTTCCTTATCTCATAGACGAAAGCCAAAATATAGCTAGAAAATACGATGCTGTATGTACTCCTGATATTTACGTTTATGGAAATGAAAGGACGCTCATTTACCGTGGTAGGATTGATGACAACTGGCAGGAGGAATCAAAGGTTACACAAAGGGATCTTCGGGACGCACTGGACGCTATCTTAAAAGGAAACCCGGTTTCCGGGAAACAAACCCCATCCATGGGTTGTTCCATTAAATGGAAATAATTGTCTACCGCTGAAAGCTAAAAGTTGATTGCTGACTGCCTTTAAATATGCTCAACAAGTCTTTTCGGGGTCATGAAGCAGTCAAGAAGATTACTGATTGTTTTCTTCAAGTGTTTCCTGTGAACAACTTTATCCAAAAAACCATGGTCCAGTAAAAACTCGGAGCGCTGGAAGCCATCCGGAAGTTTTTGCCTGATCGTTTGTTCTATAACTCTTGGTCCCGCAAAACCGATAAGGGCTCCGGGCTCCGAAAGAATCACATCCCCTAACATGGCTATACTGGCAGTGACACCACCGGTAGTCGGGTCTGCAAGAATGGATATATAAGGAAGCCGGTGTTTTGCCAGGCGGGACAATGCTGAAGATGTCTTCGCCATTTGCATTAAGGATAAAATCCCTTCCTGCATCCTGGCTCCTCCTGAACAGTTTACGATCAGGAGTGGATGCCTTTTTTCTATGGCACGGTTAATGGCTCTTGTGATTTTTTCTCCAATCACCGAGCCCATGCTTCCACCCATAAAGAAAAAATCAAAAACACAAATTTGAACCGTATGCTTGTTAATTCTCCCTGTTCCGGAGATTATCGCATCCTTTTGTCCGGTTTTTTTCTGATAGATTTTCAAGCGGTCTTTGTATTTCTTAGAATCTCTGAATTTCAAGGGGTCAGAGGAAACAAGGTTCTGATCAAGCTCTTCAAAAGAGAATTTTTCTACAAGAAGATCTATTCTTTCCCTGGCTGTCATTCGATAATGATAATTACAACCCTGTTTGGGACAGACTTTAAGATTTTTTTCGAGTTCGTTTTTGAAAATTATTTCCTTACATTTATCGCATTTAACCCAGAGTCCTTCAGGGATTTTGGTTTTTCCACTTCCCAGTGCAATGCGCGGGGGTTTTATTTTATCGAACCAGGCTACCATGATTTAATTTTTTTCCTTTTACCACAGAGCGCCAGGGCCGCAACCACAATTCAGCAAGGAAAACTGTCCGAAGGGTTGAAGCCATGAATGGCGGATAGTCAAACGGGCTACTGCCCTGATGCTGCTAATAAAAAATTGTGTTATACCTTGCATAAGGCGCTGTAAAAGGCAAAAACTGCACAACGACTAAACAGCGTCAAAAAAACGTACTTTTGTGGTTAATTAGTATGTTTTTCCTTAAGGTTTTCAACTGTATGGACAGACTTGAATATTTTTGAAGCGAAAACCCTCTCAAAAGGACCTGACAGGAGATAAACAACAGCCATTAAAAACAGGGCCACTTGAGGGATTGCTGCTATGATATAAATGGATAAAACAGAAAAAAGAAATATTCTAAATGGCTTTTTATCCCGTAAATCCAGGTTTTTAAAATTCCGGTATTTAATCGTGCTAACCATTAAAAAGGCTAGAAGATAAACGCCACCAACGATGACTAGCGGGTGAAGCTTTTCGATTGAAAAAATCTCCCTGGTCACAATAACTGTGGTGGCTATAAAACCCGCTGCTGCGGGAGTGGGCAGTCCTATAAAGTAATTGGATTTTGCTAATTGAGTTTGTATGTTAAACCGCGCCAATCTTAAGACACCGCAGAGTACAAACAGGAAAGCAGCCATCCAGCCAAGACGTCCAAAGGGTTTTAATACCCACATATAGATTAAAATACTGGGAGCCAACCCAAATGAGATAATATCTGCGAGCGAATCCAACTGGACGCCGAACTCGCTGGAAGAATTCATCAGGCGGGCAACCCGTCCGTCCAGGATATCAAAAAAGCCTGCAATAATAATTGCCACAGCAGCTTCATAAAACCGACCATTTATTGCCGCGACTATAGCATAAAACCCGCAAAAAACATTGAAAATAGTCAGTAGGCTGGGAATAATAAAAATTCCCTTTTTAAATTTCGTCTTTGATTTTTCCGATAATTGTTTTTCCACCGATAACTTTGTCTCCTTTTTTAACACGCAATTCTACTTCTTTTGGAACAAAAAGATCAACTCTGGAACCAAAGCGGATTAGACCAAACCGCTGACCACGCGCTACCTGACACCCTTCTTTGACCCAGCATACGATACGGCGGGCGATCAAACCGGCAATTTGCCTGACGACGACCTTTTCATTTTTATGATCAATGACAAGGCTGTTCTGCTCATTTAATAAAGATGCCTTTTCACAAAAGGCAGGTAGAAATTTTCCTGAATTATATACCTTTTGAACAACATTCCCCTCGCATGGGATACGGTTGACGTGAACATTGAATACTGAAAGAAAGATAGAAACGCAAACCGATTCTTCTCCCATTAGATTTTCATCTGCCTTATGGTTGATATCAATAACACGGCCATCAGCCGGAGAAACAATAATTCCAGCTTCGGAAGGAACCACCCTTTCAGGATCCCTGAAGAAATAAATAACAAACAGGGTCAGGATTGCAGGGACAATAGCCCCTTTAATGGAAATGATACCGACTATAATTGTAATTCCCAGCAACGGGACAATAAAAACATATCCTTCTTTTGCTATTGGCAATCGCATTTTACTTAATTTTCTTCCCAACCCAGGGCATCATCTTTCTTAATTCTTCACCGACTTTCTCTATAGGATGTTCAGAATCTTTTTTCAAAGCGGCGTTAAAAACAGGACGGTTGGCCTTATTTTCCAGAATCCATTCGCGGGCAAATTCTCCCGACTGAATTTCTTTCAGCATTTTTTTCATTTCCTCTTTGGTTTTATCGGTGATAATTCTTTTCCCACGGGTCATTTGCCCATAAGCGGCCGTTGTGCTTATGGAATAGGTCATGTTTCCTATACCGCCCTCATAGATAAGATCTACTATTAATTTGAGTTCGTGGAGGCATTCAAAGTAAGCCAGCTCCGGCTGGTATCCAGCATCTACTAAAGTTTCAAAACCAGCTCGGATCAGTTCCGCGGTTCCACCACACAAGACTGCCTGTTCTCCAAACAGGTCTGTTTCCGTCTCCTCACTGAAAGTTGTTTTTAGGACGCCAGCCCGTGTCCCGCCTATACCCTTGGCATAGGCAAGCGCCAGTTTTTGGGTTTTACAGGAAGCATCCTGCTTTATAGCCATGAGACAGGGCACTCCCTTTCCTTCCTGATAAGTTCTTCTTACCAGATGACCCGGTCCCTTGGGAGCTACCATAAACACATCCACATCAGCGGGTGGTACAATTTGTCCAAAATGAATATTAAAGCCGTGCCCAAAAGCAATTGCTTTTCCCTTTTTCAATTGCGGAGCAATATCCGTTCGATAAACATCTCCCTGTTTTTCATCGGGAATTAATATCATAATTATATCGCCTGCTTTAGCGGCCTCTGCGGTTGTCATTACCTTTAAACCGTCCTTAGAAGCTTTTTTACGAAAGTTGCTTTCCTTGCGAAGTCCCACGACAACTTTTATTCCGCTGTCATGAAGATTCAGCGCGTGGGCGTGCCCCTGGCTTCCATACCCTATTACGGCAACGGTTTTACTTTTTAACAATTTAAGATCAGCATCTTTGTCATAATAAACTTTTACCATTAAAATCCTCCCAAATATTTTTTAATGAAAAATACAGATTAACTACATAGAGAACAGGTTGTCTGAATTCAAGTCTCTGCAGAAACTCTCCTCAGGGCGAATCTGCGAAGCTAAAACTTTCATTCCGAATCCTTCGCCTTGTTATTCTAAGCCCTTCGCTTGTCATCCTGAGCGATGCGAAGAATCTCTTTCTTCCACGCTTAGGATAAACTCCGTAAGAAATCTTTCCCTAAAAAAAGTTAGATTGCTCGTCGGATTATTCCTCAAAATTTTCGTACGTCCTGCACTACGAACAGATTATCCCTTCAAGGCTTTGCTCCCGCGTGTCATGGCAATACGTCCTGTCCTTACAATCTCTTTTATTCCTATTGGTTTGAGCATGTCAACAATGGCCTTAATCTTTCCTTCATCTCCTGTTACTTCAATGGTATAGGCTTTTGGGCTGACATCCGCTACTTTACATCGAAAGATTTCAACTATTCTCAGGACTTCATCCCGTTTGACAGCTTGTTCCGTATCAACTTTGACCAGTACCATCTCACGGTCAATAAATTTTTCTTCCGTAAGGTCATTAACCTTAATAACGTCTACCAATTTGTTTAACTGCTTTGTAACCTGCTCGATAATCTGATCGCTTCCCCTGGTAACAATAGTCATTCTTGATACAGTCGGGTCCATTGTTTCCGCAACCGACAGGCTTTCTATATTAAATCCCCTTCCGCTGAAGAGACTGGAAATTCTTGATAAAACTCCAAATTTATTTTCTACTAAAACTGATATTGTATGTTTCATAATTAAACCAGCAACATTTCATGGATTGCTTTCCCCGATGGAACCATAGGGTAAACGTTTTCTTCCTTGGTAACGACAAAGTCAATAACAACCGGCCCTTTATACGCCAGGGCTTTTTCAATTGTTTTTTTAACTTCGTCAGGTTTTTTCGCCCTTAATCCAAGGGCTCCGTACGATTCTGCCAGTTTAACAAAATCAGGCGCGCTGGCCATACATACATGTGAATATCTTTTATCATAGAAAAGTTGCTGCCATTGTCTTACCATACCGAGAAAACCATTATTTATTATCGCGACCTTAACCGGCAGTTGATGCTGAACTGCTGTAATCAACTCCTGCAAATTCATTTGAAAACTGCCGTCCCCGGAAATTACAAATACAGTCTTTTTTGGAAAAGCGGCCTGCGCGCCGATTCCTGCAGGATATCCATATCCCATGGTTCCCAGACCGCCTGAGGTCAAAAATGTTCTTGGTTTTTTAAACTTCAGGTACTGCGCCGACCACATCTGGTGCTGCCCTACGTCTGTCACATAAATTGCGTCTCCCTTAGTGATTTCCGCTATCTGTTCAATTACATACTGCGGTTTGATTGCGCTTTTTCCCTGTTTGTAAACCAGAGGATAAGTTTTTTTCCATTTTTCAATTTTCCGAAGCCATGACTTCGAATCTTTTTTCCAGTCTTTCTTTACATGCTTTAAGTGAGAGTTCAATTTTTTCAAAACATTTTTAATATCTCCTACTACCGGTAAGTCTACTCTCACATTTTTCCCGATAGATGTAGGATCGATATCAATTTGAATCTTTCTGGATTTAATAGAAAATTCATCCAATTTGCCGGTAACCCTGTCGTCAAACCTTGCACCAATAGCTATCAGAAGATCGGCCTCTGTAATTGCCATATTGGACCTGAACGTTCCATGCATCCCGCACATGCCAAGAGATAGTTTACTGTCAGATGGGAAACAGCCAAGTCCCATCAGGGTAGTTGTTGCAGGAATTTGAGTAATTTTTGAAAGAGTAACCAGTTCTTCTGAAGCGTTAGAGAGAATAACTCCGCCGCCGGCGTAAATAACCGGTCTTTTTGAACGCGCAATTTCATCAGCCATTCTCTTAATCTGCCTGATGTGTCCTTCAACTGTAGGCTTGTAACTCCTCATATTTACGGAGCCGGAGTATTCAAATTTAGTTTCAGCATTTAAAATATCTTTCGGTAGATCTATCAAAACCGGTCCCTGATTTCCTGTTGTTGCTATATAAAAAGCCTCTTTAATGATCCTTGCCAGATCTTTGACGTCTTTTACCAGGTAACTATGTTTTGTACATGGTCGTGTTATACCTACAATATCCGCTTCCTGAAAAGCGTCATTTCCAATAAGCGCGGTTGGAACCTGGCCGGTAAAAACAATAATAGGTATGGAATCCATATATGCTGTCGCGATTCCAGTAACAGTATTAGTAGCGCCTGGGCCTGAGGTAACCAGGCAAACTCCCGGTTTCCCGGTCGCCCGCGCATAGCCATCTGCAGCATGGGTTGCGCCCTGCTCATGCCTTGCTAAAATATGCCGTATCGGCGCGTCGTATAAAACATCATAAATAGGCAGAACAGCTCCGCCGGGAAAACCAAAAATGGTGTCTACCCCTTCTTTCAACAAACTTTCAATAAATATTTTCGCGCCTGTCATTTTCATAATCAGTGAAATCCGTGTAATCAGTGGTTAAAGTAATTATGCTTTCAAAACTGCTCCGGTATTAGCCGACGTCACAAGTTTCTGATACCGTGCTAAATAGCCCTTTTTTATTTTTGGCTCCGGGGCCTTCCATGCCCCCCTTCGCTTTTTCATCTCACCATCGGAAATCAATAAATCAATTTTTCTTTCCGGGATATTAATACTTATTTTATCACCTTCTTCAATAAGGGCAATAGCACCTCCTGCCATAGCCTCCGGAGAAATATGCCCAACACACGGACCCCGTGTACCTCCTGAAAACCTGCCATCTGTAATTAATGCCACGGAATCGGACAAATTCATCCCCGCAATCGCGGCAGTAGGAGACAGCATTTCCCTCATACCAGGGCCGCCTTTCGGGCCTTCATACCGGATGACAACCACATCTCCGCTTTTAATTTCCTTTTTCATTATGGCTTTCATGCCCTCTTCTTCAGAGTTAAAAACCCTTGCTGCTCCTGTAAAGTTAAGCGCCTTCTCGCTTACAGCCGACTGCTTCACCACAGCGCCATCCGGAGCTAAATTCCCCCTGAGAATAGCGATACCCCCTTCTTTTTTGTAAGGATTGTTAAGGGGTCTGATAACATCATCGTCAGAAACTTCTCCGCTTTGTGCAATCTCTTTCATTTTTTTACCACTGGTTGTAATATTGTCGCTTAATCTGTCTTTTAAAACATTTAATACTCCGGGTATTCCACCGGCATATTCCAAGTCTTCCATAAAATGTTCACCGCCGGGACGTATATTTGTTAACTGGGGAGACTCTTTGCCTAACTTGTCAAACAACTCCAGTTCTAATTCAATGCCTGCTTCATGAGCAATAGCCGGTAAATGCAGAACAGTATTTGTTGAACCGCCTAAACACAAATCGATCCGAATCGCGTTTTCAAAAGCAGCTTGCGTTAGAATCTGCCTTGTAGTAATCCCTTTGTTGACCAGCTCTACTATCTTCATCCCGCTTTCATAACCGATCCTTCTTTTTTTAGAGGATACCGCTAAGGCAGTGGCGCATCCGGGAAGGGACATTCCCATTGACTCTGTCAAGCATGACATAGTATTGGCCGTGTATAATCCCTGGCAGGAACCGGGCCCCGGGCAAGCTTCCATTTCCAGTTTAGAGACTTCATCCTCGCTAATTTCCCCTGCCTGGCATCTTCCAACCGCTTCAAAAGTGTCCCGAACTAAAGAGAGCCGTTTTGTTTTATATCTTCCTGAAATCATCGGGCCTGCGGTTACAACAACGGCCGGGATATCAAGACGGGCTGCTGCCATCAGCATTCCAGGGGTAAACTTATCGCAATTTGTCAATAAAACAAGTCCGTCAACACAGGTAGCTTCAACCACGGACTCAATAATATCCGCGATCAGTTCCCGGGAGGGCAGGGAATAATGCATTCCCTGATGCCCCATGGCAATCCCGTCACAAATTCCGGGTACTGAAGACATAAAACAATACCCGCCGCCGCTGTGCACACCTTTTTCAATTGCCCTCTCAAGATCACGGAACCCTATATGTCCAGGAACGGAGTCGGTAAAACTGGAAATTAAACCAATAAAAGGTTTATCTATCTCCTCCCGCGGCAGTCCTGTTGCGAAAAGCAGTGAGCGGTGTGGCGCTCTTTCCAGTCCTTTTTTAATCTTATCGCTTCGCATAAAAAATTTTATTTCCCACGAAATACACGGAAAACACTGAAATAATTTTAAAAGTACAAATTAGTCATACTAATATGGCGGTTATTTAAAATCAATTCTTTTCTCTCCTTTGTGGCTTAGTGTCTGAACTATTACGATTTTTTTAATATGGGAAAAAGAAACAAGTATTATTTGCCTGTCCCTAATTTTGTAAAAAAAAATAGACCGCCTTCGGCGGTAGTGTAAAAGGATAAATGTGCAAAGAGTTACAAAGTCTTGGCGCAACGAAAACCTACATCGTTGTCCCTGTCGTTCGGGTCGTACCTGCCACGAAAATCGCATCGCGCGTAAGCGCTATAGTTCTTCAACGAACCGCCGCGGAGTACAGGAAAAGGGAATCCTTTTTTTTCGTATTTATCCCATGCATCCGAAAATTTTCTTTGATCATAGAGTTTTTGAGTTTCATTATCAAAGGTAAAATCAGGCAATCTTTTTTGGGTTCTATAGCCTGAGCATGTCCACTCCCATACATTGCCGGAGAGGTCAAAGATTTTATTTTCTTCTTTTCCCTGCGTGGCGCCCTCAAGGAAAATGCCGACTGAAGATGTTTTTCTTATACCCGCTTCACCGATGTTCGCCCTGTTCTTTTTCCAATTGCCCCATGGGTATTTCCGTTTTTCCTTCAGTCCTGCCGCAGCGGCCTGCCATTCCTCCTCGCTTGGAAGGCGGTAGGTATGCCCGTCCTGCTTCATTGCGGTTAGCCATCGGCAGAATGCATCTGCTTCATACCAACTAACCCCGACAACAGGAGAGTTTGGGCAGTTCCAGCGGTTTTGCCACCAAAAGCGTGGCTCCGCAACCTTTACAGCCCTTAACCATTTTTTTCCTTCGCCGCTCCAGTAGCTTTCATCTTTATACCCGCCGCCATCGATGAATTTACGGAACCAGAGGTTAGTTACCGGGTATTTCCCGATGGCGAATGAATCAATCTTTTTTGTTTTCAATCCTTCAAGATCGCATTCGCCCCCTTTTATTTTGATAAATACCTTCAAATCTCTTGTATCGCCAAGCCTCCCTATAATTTCACCCGCCTCGGCTTTCAAAGCAGCATCATTAAGTGGTGATTGATAAATTTCGATCATGGTATTCTTTGCCTTTTCAACGACCTTTTTCTCCCGGGTTCCCTCTTTAAGGTCTATAAGCGAAGCGGCAGCAAGCAAGCGGTGTTTGCTGGAAACATTTCCCTCTTTTTTCAATTCTTCTTCCACAATACCGTTTGCCCATCCGCTGTTATCAATTCCAAGATAGCCGATGCAGAGAAGGATAACCTCCCTGTACCAATCGTCTTCCCAAAAATCTTGGATATCCTCGTCATACTTCCTTCCCTTTCGCACGACATTCCTTGCCGCGAGAAATTCCTGGAAAGACAGGTGCCAGAATTTATACTGCCCTTTTTCCCGCTTCAAGAGTCCGCAGCTTTCTTCAATTCGGCTGAATTTTTCCTCTATTTCTTCTCGCATCGAAACGACCGTCTCACCCTCGGGAATATCTAATAGTTCCCCAAGCGTATTAACGGCATAAATCCTGTCCACCATCTTTTGTCGGTCTTTGTGCATTTTTGAGGCAAGCTCCATTAGGTATTTGCCAACGGCGTCGGCTTCTTTTCCTTCAAATCTCCGGGAAAGGAGGTTGTCAACGAACTTTTCATACAATTCCGCCCGTTGTTCCGGCAGCTTTCTTCCCTGACCGTGATAAAGAATGCAGACGGCGGTCAGCATGAGTGGGCTGCCGATAAGGTTTCCTATGTTTTCATGGGAACGAACGTCGGCTAGCATATTATCAGCGCTCTTTTTTTCCAGCCCGGTTTTTTCCTTCATGATGGTTTGATACCATTTCCTGATAAAGAACTCAACCTGTGGCATTGTCAGTGGGTTAATGGAGGTATGACGGTCGCCGAATCGGTTTAGAACTTCGCCTTTCATGGAATGGGGTCTTCCCGTTAGAAGGACTTTACCACCATGCTTCACGCGAAACTCGGAAAGAGATTGCACGGCCTTTTCCTGCGGCTCTTCATCAATTTCATCAAGCCCGTCCACAAGAAAAAGCGCCTTTCCCTCATGACAAAAGGAGAGAATGGTTTCTCTGTCGAGACCCTGTTCTCCAAAATATTCTTCAATGATAAGTTCCCACATTTTTGTCCCGGCTTTCTGCCGGTTCCAGTCAAAATCTGAAAGTTCCCGCAAAAAAATCAATATCGGCAAATAACCCCGTAGGGAATCTTCCCGTTCATCATTTGCCAGCGTTAAAGCGAGATGCTTTATAAGGGTTGTTTTGCCGGAACCAGCCTGTCCTTCAATGAGTAGATATTCCCCCTCGCCTGTAACGGTTTCAATGTCCAATGCTTCCTCTCTTTTCAAACCGTCGGGAGTTTTCTTCTCTTTTTTCTCTAGGGGCAAACAAAGGAGGGGAATGAAAATCTCCGGCAACCCGACGAAAGTCACGTTTTCCTTGTCAATAAGGTTTTTAAGATCTATTGCCTTACAACGTTCCCTTACCCAGCGAAGATATGCATCAGGAATCTTTAAAGAAGGTTTTATTTTTTCCTTTATGGAGAGAATATCTTTTTTTATGGAAGCTGGAGGAGACGGAGTAACTGTTTCAGTTTTTATGGACGGCTTGATAACATTCGTAACGGTAATCGTCGCATCTCTATTATTTTCTTTTTTGCCTCTTCTTTGAATCAAGGCGGCAATTATAGTGGATAGCGCCAGTATTAATGTGCTGATTAATCCCCAAAATGCCTTTGGATTGCTTGTAGCAAAATCCTTGATGATCTCCATAAATCCTCCACGGGATTTTCTTTATCATAAAAAATGGAAGTTACACCGGTAGCCAAAGGTGTGAAACCTCTATCGGGCAAGCTTGCCCTTGTTTTTCCGGCCATTCAAATTCTCTTTTGTGGCTTGAGCGGTAGATATTATATTCATTAAGCACAGAATGGCTAATCGTCTTCAGGAGGGCGCTATTTCTGCCACCATCAAGATCGGATGCAAGCTTACCAAACGAATAGTCTCCTTTGTCATACCCTACCATCATGGCATCTTGCATGGCCCAGGCATAGTCCCCATCAACGAACCGTATCAGTCCTTTTTTGCAGTAGCAGGACAAAATCGTGTGTTTGAGGTCAACGGGTTTACATTCCACAAAGAGGCCATCTTGATTACTTAGAATTAGTAGGTGGTCCCGTTTCAGATCGAAGAAGATATCAGGCATCTTGTCGGGGTGTTTCTTGTCGACGTTTGTAATCTTTGGTTCCCGGCTCACCTTGCCGAAAAGAGCGTAGTTAAATCCGGCAACTTCATCGCTTTTTCGTAAGCGGTTTTCAATGATGTCAACCAGTTCCAGTGTAATAGCATCCTCACCTGCAGATTGTAGAAGAAAACCGGAAGGAGGGTTTTCTTTAAGTAACTGCCAGGCCCTTTTGATTACACAGCAAAGGAGAAGAATGGTGCGCGGATGGATTGGCGGGTGAGGTAAAGCGAACTCTATACCGTGCGTAAAAAAACCTACCGCCATCAGCTTTTCCCCATGGGAAACGCATCAAGATGATTGCGCAGAATGTCCAGAGCGCACAGACGAGCACGGCTTAAAGTCCAATAACGGTATTGACCAATAATTCCCACAAGTAGACGCCCCTTTTCGTGGACAACGACCCGGCTACAGCCTGTTTTGTTGGCTTCCCTCGTGATTTTGGAAATTAGTTTTTTTTGTGTGGCCTGTGTAAAGCTTGCGGAGGTGGAAGGTGAAGAAACGGCAAAGAAATGCCAGGGCGAATGAATATCCTGTTCCCCAACCTCAACATCTTCAATCGATACCGTCTCATTCGTAACATCAAAAGAAGGAGCAAGCAATCGCTGCAACTCGATATGGAAAGCATGTCGTTCATCCCTTACAGGCCAGGCATTAGCACGGTCACGGGATTCCTTATAAGGAGGCGAAACCTCAAGAGTGTCTTTAACAACCTGACGGTCATACACATCCAGACCATAGAGATCAAAAATGAAGTCGTTGATAGCATTCCACGGCTTGGTTAAAGCGGTTTCAAGCTGACCGGCTAGTTTCACTGCGCGTTGCCGTTGCCGCTTAGACAAGGCATCGGTTTTCGGGAACGGAAAATTATCAATATTCTCCTTTAGAAAAGTTCTTCGTTCCGCTCCCATTCTCGAACTGGTAATCAGAACATGATACCTGAACAGTTCAGTATGAGTGAGCAGATGAAGAAGCGCTATAAGCAAATCCGCTTCCTTGCTTCCATGAGCGGAGTATCCATAATAGCTTTTACTAAAGACAATTTGTTTCCTTACTATCCATGATTTGGGTGAAAACAGCGAACTGCCCGGTGATTCCGCCACAATAAGCAGCGGTGGTGTATACAATTTCGGGTGCCTTGGTGCATACGCCGTAGGATTATCGGGATCAGTTTGTGCCGTAGAATTCCTGAACTTAGGCAGTAATGATACATCAACAGAAAATCCACCATCTTCAGGAGGTGAAAAATTGGGCAATTCGCCCATTAATGATGCATCCTTCTGAGTCTGCTTTGGCGAAAGGTTGTATCCCAATCCCGAGTACAACTCAGGGTTATCCCAATACGATTTAACAGTATCCCATCCCAAGTCATTAAGTTTACGGACCACCTCCACATCAAGAGAAGTTCCCACCGACAGAGTCTTCAGTAGGTGCGAATCCTTAAAGGTTTCGCGGGCAGCTACTGGCTGAGCGGACTGATAATCAATGCGGATGCGGCCTTTGTTATTCAGGCTTTTTTCAAAATGAGGCGTAACAAAATGAAAATAGTGATTGCCCTTAGGTAGGCGGTTTTTTGCGAAAAAGAGCATGAAAGGCTGATTCATACCCGGCCATACAGCGGTATCCGAGAGATTCGATCCGTTCAGTATTCCTGTAATCTCAAGACCCTGTAGTATGGCGTTAAACGCAGAAACGCCGGGCTTGGACTGCTTGAGAAATATCCGTCCAGGCAATGCCATGGCAATAATGCCATCCGGTTTGGCCCATTGAGTCGCTCTCCACAAAAATGGTAGGTCGGGGTTGTTGTCAGGGTTTCGGTACGTTTTTGCAATATCTTCGAGTCCACGATCAGTAAGAGCCTGACGCGTCAGTTTGGTGAATGCAATATTAAGTAATTTGATCTCTTTCTTTTTTTCCTTAGTATCTCCTTTCAGGCGGCTCCAAGGAGGATTACCGATGACCATATCGAAACTGCCATTGAAGTCTTCGGAAAGGTCCGAGCGCAAACTGCCTAACACAAAACCCTTGGCTCCCTGCTCTTCAGTTCGCCTGTAATTATGCAACACAATGTCCTGGAGAGGGTCCGGGAATTTCAGGCTCTTTGGAGGCCGGGTGGTTCCATTAAGTTCAATAGCAGTAATGTAAAGGGACAATGCCGCAAGGCGAAGGGCGGACTCACTGATGTCGAAACCACAAAGCTGATTGTACAAAATGGACTGGATCGTCTTGGTATTAGGTCTCTTTCCGTCGTGTTCCCATCGGGCCGCGACAAGTTTCCTGAACGCCAGTGCGAGGAAGATTCCGGCTCCGCAACTTGCGTCGATAATTCGTGAGTTTTTCTTGTCCGTGACGCCTTCAAAAGAGTCGTCCACGAGGGTGCGCGCTATATTTTTTGGCGTATAGTAGACACTTGTCCCTTTCGCCTGTCGATTATCCCACACTCTGCTGAAATCCTCATACACCTGACTAAGTACACCAATGGGGATGTGAGCAAAGTCAAGATCGCCCCAATCAATCTCAAGTTGAAACGCTTCATTTCCTACATGCTTCCATCCTTCCATGATGGCTCGCAAATGTTCAAATAATTTGCCCTTTGTCTTTTTCTTTGCTTGGCTGAATACGGTTGTATAGTTGTCGGAGAGCGGAAGCAAGTCGCCGTTATAGGTATCGTCAAGCCACCGGCATGTGGCGATAGAGTTTTTAACATTACTGAAACAATCACCCGGCGATTCCGCTTGTGGACAGACGGAATGAATATCACTGTCCAGGACTATCTTGCGATCATATAAAAAACGGAAGAACAAGGCCCGGCCAAGAAATGATAGGACATCCAAAGGGTTGAGGTTGTATTTTCCTATGAGGCTTTTTGATGAATGGGTCATCAGTTCATGGATAGTATTGAATACGTAGTCAGGAGCATCAGGCTGGCCTTCCATGTCGAAAAAGCCACTTACCAGGCTCTGAAAAAACAGTGGGGCCTCTGGGGCCTCTTTTTTAATCGTTTTTTTGCGACCTTCAATCAGGCCTTCAATTAGAAGAGCGGAACGGTCCAAATTTATGGGGTAAACATTTAACTCTCCCGGGCTCAAGACGCCGAGATATGCCCTCTCTCCCCGGTTAGCCAAAAGGCGCTGCAAATCCATCACCTTGTCGGCGGGTAAATTTAGTGCCTGATCATTCGATACAATATAAAGCAAAGGTCTGGCCTGAAATTCAGCCACTGCGTCAACTTTCAGATTTCCGCGACCGGGTGCTTTCAATAAATCAAGGTAGTCCAAATGCCGGGGGGTGGGCTCGTCGCGAAGCAAAACTACATCGTGACATCCATAGGCTTTAACTGTGTTTATAACTTTCATGAGTTGTATCGATTATTCACGGTTCGAATAATTCCCTGGTAGCGTCCAAGTATACGAATGAGGTCTCTCTTGCCCCTGACAAACGTGAGGTCTTTAAAGTCAGGATTTTCGGCTTTGAGCAAAAGCGAATTAGACGCCAAATAGACTCGTTTTAATGTGGCCTCCCGCTCAATTAGAACAGCCGCTATTTCTCCGTTCTCAACAGAATCTCGTTTCTGTATGATAGCAATGTCACCGTTTCTGATTCCTGCCCCTTTCATACTGTCGCCAAACACATGGAGCGCAAAAAGCTCGCCTCCCCCAAACAAGGCGGGGGGAAAGGGTAGATGGTCTTCAATGTTCTGTTCTGCACATATAGGAACTCCCGCTGCAATCCTGCCGAGCAAGGGGATAGATTTTTCTTTCCGCCATAAAACAGGCGCTGGTGCAAATTGAATTCCACGGGCTTTCCCGACATTCATCCGAATATAACCTTTTTTTTCGATCAGCACAAGGTGGCCACGTGCAGCGTTAATACTTCTAAAACCGAAGTGATCTCTTATTTCAGCTTGCGTAGGTGGATAACCGTTGTCCTCTTGGCATGCGGCAATGAATTCACAAATCTTTGATTGTTTTTCTGTCAGGCCCTTCACTCGGTCAACCTCGAATATGCCATTAAATACTGTTAGAATTAACACTACTTTATGCCTAATATCTGAAAAAAGCAAGGGATATGTTTTAAATTTTTTAAATAGGGGAATGGGGTGCAATATAGTCACTTGATTAGCATCCTAACTTGAGATTATGGCATCTCCTAAACAGGCTAACAGGCATATTGACTTTTTACTATTATTTTGCTATTATTTCAATAGTAAATTAATAGCTATTAAAAGGAGCCATGAATGCCCGGATTATTAATAAAAAGTGTCCCTCCTGATTTGCATTTAAAATTAAAACAGTCCGCCAGTCAACATCATCGCAGTATGACAAAAGAGGCTTTGGCCCTCCTTGAGAAAGCTCTTGAACAAGAACCAACTCCTGCCGAATTACCACAACCTGTAAGGCTTAAATCTCCTATTTCAGGGAAGTGGATTAATGGCGCTAAACGAAGAGGTAGAGAGTGATTGTTACAGACGTTAATAACATTGTCTACCTGTTAACCGACTCTCCGAAGCGGGAATCCGCTGTTCTTTTAAGAAAAATTGATGGAGATTGGAGAGTGCCTGCCTTGTGGAAGCATGAAATGCTGAATGTTATCGCCACATTGACCCGTGGAAAACAGATTGAAGTGCCTGATAGCTATGTATTATGGAATAACGCGATTAAAATGTTCTCTCCAAAAGAACATAATCCAAATTTAGTAAACGCCTTAACATTGGCAATAGAAAAAAATATCAGCGCTTATGACGCACAATATATTACTCTTGCAAAAGAACTTGGAGTTTATTGTGTTACCGAAGACAACCGTTTGCTAAAAAAATTTCCTGATATTACTGTCTCCATGAAGAAGTTCCGCAATATTTAAAGCAGGGGACAGCTCTTAGCGGTTAGGGGTCAGCTTAATACATAATGCCGGGAGGCATTGCACTCCAAAAAAGAAATCCGGCCTATCCCGTTAATCCTGCAAAGCTGAACTTAGCTCATGTCAAAAAGAATTTTGTAAGAGGAAGATTTCCTTAAAACAGTTTTTTTAAGTTTTCCTTGAAAGGGGATCTGACGATCCCTTTTTCCGTAATAATTGCGTTAATCCATTTGTTTGGGGTGACGTCAAAGGCGGGGTGCGCTACTTCAATACCTTCAGGAGCGATTTGTTTATTGTTAATCCGGGTTACCTCTTCATGGCTTCGCTCTTCAATCGGAATTTGCGCGCCCGAATTAAGAGTCATATCTAAAGTAGATAAAGGAGCTGCCACGTAAAAAGGCACTTGATGTTCTTTAGCTAAAATCGCCACGGTATAAGTCCCAATTTTATTAGCCACGTCTCCGTTTGAAGCGATTCGGTCCGCGCCAACAATAACCAGGTTAATTTCATTTTTCTTCATAAAATAACCGGTCATGCTGTCCGTGATTAATTTGACCGGGATATTTTCTTTTTTCAGTTCCCATGTTGTCAGGCGGGCTCCCTGGAGAAATGGGCGTGTTTCGCCGGCCAATACATTTATCTTCTTCCCTGCTTCCCACGCTGCTCTGATTACACCGAGAGCCGTGCCATAACCTGCCGTTGCCAAAGCTCCCGCGTTGCAATGAGTGAGAATGGTATCACCGTCTTTAATTAACTCCTGCCCGTATCTTCCCATGGATTTATTGATCGCAATATCTTCTTTCCATATTTTTATTGCCTCGCCTTTGAGTATATTTTTTATTTCATCCACCGGTTTATCACTGTTGTCTTCCGAAATTTTTTTCATTCTGTTTATGGCCCAGAAAAGATTTACTGCAGTTGGGCGAGACCCGGCTAATTCATCGCAAATTTGCAGAAATTCAGGAAGAAATGAATCATAGCTTCTCGCTTTTATTTTATTGGCTCCCAGTGATACTCCCATAGCTGCTGCAACTCCTATAGCCGGAGCGCCGCGAATCAGCATATTTCGTATAGCATCAGACACACTTTTATAATCATGGCATTCCACGTAAATTTCTTCCACGGGCAATTTCGTCTGGTCAATCATCCGAACAACCCCATTTGTATATTCTATGGTTTTAATCATTTAAATAATGTCCTTTTAAAACGGGTATTTTGGATTTCTCCAGTAATGGTTCGGCAGAGCCTGTATTGAGCCTGCCGAAAGGCTCACCATGACAAATTGTCTCGTAATCTCGAGTTTGCCGAAGGATCATTATTTTTTTCTCCGCGTACTTTGCGGCCTCTGCGGCAAGCTATTATTCTTTATAAAAAGATCAAATTCACTTTTATTTACTCCATCAATTTTTATTTTTTTGTTCCGGCTTTTTAACCCACTGATGATCTGGATTTTTGATTTGTTGATACCCAGCCATTTGGAAAATAATTTTATGCAAAGCTGATTAGCAGCATTTTCAACGGGAGGAGACGTTAGCTTGACTTTTAATTTTTCAGACTGTATTCCAATTATTTCATTTTTTGATGATCGGGGTTGAACCCTGACAGAAATAATAATGCTGTCTTTTGCCTCCTGAACTATGATAGGCACGATTTTAATAAATTGTCTTTTAGAGTATTAAGCTTTTGATCAGGCTTCTTTTTGTTTTTCCAAAAATAAGATTTCCTTTTGTATATCGTTGACTCCTTTTTTTGTAATTTTCTTGTTTTTTTTAACATGGCCAAGGGAGTTCCGAATTATCTTTTCTTCTTTTTTAACGGGAATTTCATTAACTGATTCTTTATTATGGAGTTCATTAAGCGAAATGCCTTTTTCTTTACAGAGCGTTTCAAACAAACTCTTCATTCTTTCTTCTCTGTCTATATGTTTTTTAATAGTTTTGTCCTTCTTTTTCAGTTGATCTTTAAGATCAGCAGCTTCCTTTTGAAAAGCTTCAAAATCATCTGCCACAAGCTGAAGATACGTCATTACGTCATTTTTATCGAGACCATTAAATTTGGTTTTAAATCTTTGATTTCGGATGTCATCCACAGAGAATCTCATATTCATCAAGCCTCACCTACTGCATGCGCATTGCAATATCTCTTAAACTCTCTACAAGAGCATACTGTAAAAAATAGATTATCAAAATAGCAATAATGGGAGAAAAATCAATCCCTGCTCCTGAAATAGGCAACGCTTTTCTTATATGATACAGCATCGGATCAGTTACCCTATATAAAAACTGAACAATTGGATTGTAAGGATCGGGATTAACCCATGTTATCAAGGCACGGATAATGATAATCCACATATATAAATAGAGTGCCATATTAAGGACTACTGCAATGCCCTCCAAAAAGTTTCCTATTACAAACATTTTTTCTCCTTTTTTATTAATTTAATGCATAGAAATTTCGATTCTATACATGATTACACCGATTTGATTAAGATTACGCTGATTCAAGTAAAAAATCTGTGTAATCTGAACATAATCAGCGTAACAGTTAGTGTGAGTGAAACGAACACCTAACTTGACCACAGAGACGTCAGTGCCGCAGCCGAATCAAGGATAAATAATCATTTTAAACCGACGTTCTTTTTTTGTATTGACCCCAGTTCTTTGGATCTCTGAGTAGCCGCTTTCACGGCATTCATTAAAACAGCCTTAAGGTTTCCCTCTTCAAGAGAATTAATTCCGGCAATGGTGGTACCACCGGGAGAGGTAACCATATCTTTCAATTTTGCCGGTTCGTCTCCGCTTTCAGAAGCGAGCTTGGCCGCCCCCAATACGGTTTGAATTGAAAGAGTCATGGAAATATCTTTTGGAAGTCCTACTTGTACTCCGGCATCTGCCAGGGCGTCAATAATTAAGAAAACATATGCTGGACCACTCCCGCTCAATCCGGTTACCGCATCCATCAAATCTTCATTAATCTCCACAGCTTTTCCGACTGCGCTAAATATTTCAAAGGCCGCTTTTAAGTCGTTTTCAGAAGCATGTGCTCCTTTGGTCAGGGCTGTTGCGCCGGTTTGAACCATTGCCGGGGTGTTGGGCATCGCTCTAATTAAGCGGCATGTTGATGCATCTTTTTTGCTCAGAGCCTTTTGAATTATGTCAAGACTAATGCCGGCAGCAATAGAAATAATCAATTTGGAGCTATCCACTGTTTCGGAAATTTGATCTAATACTTTAAGGATTATCTGTGGTTTGACAGATAAAATAATAATATCGGCTTTTTGCACTACATCAATATTGTCCGATGACGTATGAATATTGTAGTTATTATGGACATATTCTAATCGCTTTTTACTGATATCCGAGCATAAAATGTCATCCGGATTAAAAATAGAAGAATCGATCAAGCTGCTGATCAAAGCTTCTGCCATATTACCGGAACCTATAAAAGCTATCTTTTTGTCTTTTAACATAATAACTAAAAAATAAATTCACAAATTAGCATAATTAACGAATTCAAGCTTCGCAGGTACTCTTCAATGAGCAAATCTGCGAAGCAAAATTAGTGGATTACGACCTTGAACCAAAAATCGCTGTGCCAACTCGGACAAGCGTAGCCCCTTCTTCTATGGCTACTTCATAATCATTTGACATTCCCATTGACAGTTCCGGAAGATTTAGCTTTTCTTTCTCAAGTTCTATTTTAACAGATTTTAGTTTTTTATAAAAAACTCTTGAATCTTCAGGATTATTTGCATAAGGAGGTATCGTCATTAACCCCATCACGTTCAGGTTTTTAAACTTACTTGTTTCTTTAACAAATGAGGCCGCTTTATTAAAAGGTACTCCAAATTTAGTTTCTTCACCAGAAGTATTGATTTGAATTAAAATATTAACAGTTTTTCCTATGCGCTCGGCTCTTTTTTGAATTTCGTCTGCTAACGGAAGGCTATCAACAGAATGGATTAACTCGAACTGATCAAAGATGTATTTAACCTTATTAGATTGCAGATGCCCAACCAGATGCCATTGTATGGATGCAGGCAGCTCGGCTTTTTTTTTTTAGCTTCCTGTATACGATTTTCACCAAATATGGTCAAGCCGGCGTCAATAGCCTCTTTTATTTTGCTTGTTTCAACAGTTTTTGATACTGCAATCAGTTTAACATCATCTTGGTTTCTTCCAGCTTTTTCAGCCGCACGCCTTATGGCTTGCTTTACTTTTCTAATATTTGAGGCAATTTCAATCATACGACTTGTCGGCAAATGATGATACTAATAGAAAACAATAATACGGATAGCATAATCAATATGTTAAGTCAAGTTAAGGGGAGCGGAAATCTCTGGATTTCAACTAAGTTAAAGAACATTTTAAGCATAGGAAGTCAGCTCTTGCCACGCTGACGATATAAAGTTTGATCAATAACGCCTGTCATGTTTTTTGCGTTTAGGGAGTTTCCCAAAAACCGGTTAATTATTTCACTATGTTTGGCAGGCTCTTTTAAAATTTCATTGTAGTTGATGGTTAGAACATCCATGTTTGATTGTTTGTTTAATCTCTCTTCGATTTTTTGTAAATGCTTTAAAAACATTTTTCCCATTTTTTCGTCGGTTACTTCATCGGTTAGTTCTCCTCTTCTAATGAGCATCTGTCTTTGGGAGTTCAGGATTTCCTCCATATTTCTATGCATAAAAATTATTTTGTAGGTATATTTTTCAGGTAAATGCTCAAGAAGAGAGGAAATAATTTTAACTACTTTTCCTTTAGTATTCTCCAACCATGAAGCATCCTTTTTAAGCTCCTTTACTTTTTCAAATTCATAATATCCTTTGGGGTTGTCTTCATCGGCTTTTCTTATTTCGTCTTTCAGGATTCCCATACCCCCTGCTTCCAGCATCTTCATCATCATGGAAGTGCCGGACCGGGGCAGGCCTGAAACAATTGTTATTATTTTTTCATTCATAATTTAAGCGGGGAAAATTAATAATAATTTAGAGATAATACACGGTTTTTGTTAAACTAAGCATTTATTATTATCAATGATGAATAGTTTTATGCATAGTAATGTTTCTCAGAATATTTGTCCATTTTTTTTGTTTTCGGTTTTTTTATTCAAATAAATAATCGGAAAAACAATGATTAAATAGTTTTTTAAATAACAAATTAGTTTTTCAATTCAAACGATAAAGATTTATTAGTAAAGAACCCCGTGCTTCCGCACGGGGCATTAAAAACCTAAA
>CEQE01115142.1_pt1 | contig 27704 bp, 22 predicted proteins | sample 356201 | NCBI WGS metagenome assembly CEQE01 (sample SAMEA2619970, study PRJEB7988) | marine metagenome | biome: marine biome (ENVO:00000447); feature: mesopelagic zone (ENVO:00000213) & marine oxygen minimum zone (ENVO:01000065); material: "saline water (ENVO:00002010), including plankton...
TGGCAGATCAGCTTCCGGCTGACCTACTAGTCCGCACGAACGAACGACACACACCAGGGGGCGGCCCACGGGCCGCCCCCTTTCTTCTTGTACGTCGGTCGCATTGCGCCTATCACCAACACAGTGGTACAACCGGCGCGCCGGCGGCCGGTTCGCCGCCGGACGAAGGAGGTCATCGTGCGGATCGTCCGGTTCGTCGATCGGGCAGGCCGTGAACAGTTCGGGGCGCAGGTCGACGAGACGACGGCGCGCCTGTTCGACCGATCACCGTTCGACGGCGGCACGGTGACCGACCAGACCGAGACGATCGCCAGGCTGCTGGCACCCTGCCACCCACCGGCGATATTCGCCATCGGCCTGAACTACCGGCGCCACGCCCAGGAGGTAAAGGCCGAGACCCCCGAGTTCCCCGTGGTCTTCCTCAAAGCATCGGGTTCGCTCCAGCACCCGAACGCTCCGATCGTCCTGCCCCGGGCGGAGCCGATTGAAGTCGACTACGAGGCCGAGTTGACGGTCGTCATCGGCCGCACAGCCAAGAACGTCCCGCGCGACCGGGCGCTCGAGCACGTCCTGGGCTACACCTGCGCGAACGACGTTTCGGGCCGCCGCTGGCAGATCCGTCGAGGCGGCACGCAGTGGTGCCGGGGCAAGAGCTTCGATACCTTCTGCCCACTCGGGCCGGCCATCGTCACGAAGGACGACATTCCCAATCCGAACGCGCTCACTCTTCGCACGATCATCGACGACGAGATACTCCAAGACTGGAACACCGACGACATGATCTTCGACGTCCCGAGCCTGGTGAGCTTCGTCAGCGAGGGGACGACCCTGGCGCCCGGAACGGTCATCTTGACCGGCACGCCACATGGCGTCGGCTTCATGCGCCGGCCGACGCGGTTCCTTCAAGCAGGGGAGCGGGTGGTGGTGGAGATCGAGAAGATCGGACGGCTCGAGAACCCGGTGGAAGCCGAGAGCTGATCGGCGATCAGTTCGGGTCGAGCCGCGCCTCCAGGCGCGTCTGATAGGCATCCGCGTTCGCGTCGTCTCCGATGCCCCGGTAGTACTCCACCAACTCCTCGTAGGCCGGAATGAAGAAGGGGTTGTGGGAAAGGGCTGTCTCCCAGTGCCGTACGCCGTCGGCCGGCCGGCCCGAGATCTTTTCGAACAGCCCGATGTTGAAGTGCGCCTCGGCATTCGTTGGATTCACCTCGAGTTCGCGCTCGAAGTGCCGCCGCGCCGTTGCATCGCGCCCTTGCGCCATCAGCGTCACGCCAAGGTTGTTGTTCGCCTTGGGCGTCAATGGATCGATCGCGAGGGCCGCGCGATACTCCGCCGCCGCTCGGCCCGGCTCGCCCAGTTCCTCGAGAATCCGCCCCACGTTGACGTGCGCGATCGGCGCGTAGCTGCTGCCGCGCGTGGCGCGCGCCCAGAATGTGAGCGGATCGCGGAAGACCGGTAGCTGCCCCAGGGTGAGCATCGCGAAGACCACGACCAGCGCCGAGCAGACCAGCCGCGGCCAGGCCCAGTACCCCGGCCGTCCGGCGAGCCCCGGCAGCTGCGACAGTCCGAGCGCGAGACCCAGCAGCGGCACGTAGACGCGATGCTCGTACGCCGGCAGGTCGGGCACGACCAGCGGCGGCAGCAGGAAGAGGATGAACCAGGCCAGGACGGCGGCCGAACGGCGCCACGGCAGCCGCCGGAACGTCGCGGCCAGGGCACCCAGCCCGAGCACGCCGAGGCCGAGCGCGCGCGCATCCACCGACGGCATCACATGCAGATCGATCGGGAAGACCACCTTCCCCACGTACGCGAGCAGTTGGGGCAGGTTGCCCACTGCCGTCGCGATCGCCGTCGCGCCACTTTCGCCGCCCGCCAGCGCCAGCTGACGGACCGTCCCCCACGCGACGACCGCAGCCGCGTAGCTCCAGGGCAACCAGCGGACTTCTCGGTAGATCGTCGGCCGCTCGTACCAGAGCCAGACGAGGATCGCGTAGGCCGGCAGGAGCACGACCGCGGTCTCCTTCGTGAACAGGGCCAGCACGAACGCCGCAACGTGAAGTCCTGGCCCCCACGACGACGATCGGCTTCGCACCGTGACGTCGAGTCCGATCAGCGACACCAGGGCGAACACCGCCAGCAGCGAGTCGTTGCGCCCGGCGATCCAGGCGACCGTCGAGGTGTTCAGCGGATGCACGGCGAAGAGCAGCGCCGCCACGAACGCCGCCCAGCGCCCCGCGCCGAGGCGCATCATGAACCCGAACAGCAGCACGACGACGATCGCGTGGAGCACCACATTGGTCAGGTGATAGACGGCAGGCTCCCCGCCGCCGACCTGTGCGTCGAGCATCAGCGAGAGCACCACCAGTGGGCGGTAGTAGGTCTCGAGGCTGCTCAGCTCACCCTCGATCTCGAAGTAACTGCGCGTGAAGACCCGCGGCGCATTGGAGAGTTCGGACAGAAACGGCAGGTTTCCGGCGACGAGGTCTACGTCGTCCGACCGGACAAATTCGTAGCTCAGGGTCTGGCCGAACAGCAGCCCCACCGCCAGGACCAGCACGGCGCCAAGGCCCACGGCGCGCGGCGGGGCGGGCGGGGCGTCGGGCGGAGTCGGCTGGCTGCGTCGGGCGGGCATCCGCTGGAGTCGTGTCTCCGTGAGGGTATCACCCGTCGGTGGTCGGCCCGGACGGCACGCGGATCGGACGGGGCGTTGGTCTCCACCGGCGTGTATGTGAGAATAGGCGGCGATGCGAAGGCTGGAAACCCGGCGATGGCGAGTCGCTCTCGGGACGGCCCTGATGGCCGGTCTGTTGGTGCTCGGGTACGTCGGCCGGGCGAGCGCAGCCCTCCAGCCGACCGACGGTACCGATGGGGACGGCCCGGCGCGCGCCTGGTACGACCGGCCGGCCGTGACGCTGATCGTGGCGCTCGGCGGGATCTTCGCCGTGTGGGTGGCCGTCCAGCGGCAACGCGACCTCGTCGTCGACCTGAGCGCCCGCGTCCGCGAGCTGACGGAACGGCTGGAAGGCGAGGAGGCCGCGCTCGCCGATGCCGAGACGTCGCTGAAGCAGTTGGCCGTGCGCGACTCGGTGACCGGCCTGCCCAACCACGGGAATTTTCAGGACTCGCTGCGCGGTGAATGGCGGCGCGCGCTCCGCGAAGCCTCGCCGATCTCGGTCGTCATCCTCGATATCGACCATTTCACCGAGTACAACGAGGAGTTCGGTCACCAGAAGGGCGACGAGTGCCTGTCGACCGTCGGCGCCAAGCTGGCCGACTTGATCGGCCGCCCCGGAGACCTGGTCGCGCGCTACGGGGGCGAGGAATTCGCGGTGCTCCTGGCGCGCACGGATCAGCAAGGCGCGTTCCGAGTGGCCTACAAGCTGCGCTCGGCGATCGAGGAACTCGAACTGCCGCACCCGCGGTCGCTCGCCCACAAGAATGTGACGGTCAGCGTGGCGGTCGCCAGCACGACGCCGGCGCTCGATTCGAGCTGGGAAGAGTTGGAACTGGTGGCCGCCGCGAACCGCGCGGTCGGCGAGGCCAAGACGCGCGGCCGAAACTGCGTGGTTGCGTAGGGATAGGGAAGGCGATCCTGCGGTCCGCCCCATCGCGGGACGGCTCACTCGCTCCGCTTGGAGGCCCCGCGCGACGTCAGAGCATTCCGAGCTGGAGCTTCGCGGCGTCCGACATCCGCTCTGGCGTCCAGGCCGGCTCCCACACGACCTCGACGCTCGCGTCGGTCACGCCTTCGACCGCCGCAACCTTCGTCTTGACTTCACCGGGAAGAATCTGCGCGGCCGGGCAGTTCGGCGCGGTCAGCGTCATCATGACGCGCACGGCATGGTCGGCATCGACCACGACGTCGTAGATCAATCCGAGCTCGTAGATATTGACCGGGATCTCCGGATCGAACACGGTCGCGAGCACCTCGAGGACCCGGGGCTTGAACTTGAGTGTCGCCACCGGGTCGCTCACGAGCGGCTTGGTCGGCTGGCCAGGGACCGGAGAAGCCGCGTCGCCCGGTCCGTCGCCGACGCCTGCAGTCTGCGGAGATGGGTTCCCACCGGCAGCGGGAGTGCGCGCCTTCGGTGGCGGCGGGTCAGGGTTCAGGTTGAGAATGCCCATCATTACTCCGTCGTTGCGACATCGTCGGCACCCTCGACGGCCGAGCGCAGCGTGTGCCAGGCCAGGACAGCGCACTTGACCCGGGCCGGGTAGGCCCGGACCCCGGCAAAGACCGACAGCTTGCCCAACGCGTCAGTGTCGGGCTCGACCTCAGCGTCCGCCGTGACCATCTCCTGAAACTTCTCGAACAGGGTGCGAACCTCGTCGAGCGTCTTGCCCTTGACACTTTCGGTCATGAGCGACGCCGAAGCCTTGGAGATCGCGCAGCCGCTTCCATCGAACGCCACATCGCGAATCACCTCGCCGTCGAGCTCGATCTGAAGCGTGAGCTGGTCGCCGCACAGCGGATTGTAGCCCTCCGCGCGCCGGTCGGGTCGCGCCAGCTGACCGAAGTTCCGCGGGCGCTTGTTGTGATCGAGAATAACCTCTTGATAGAGGTCGCGCAGGTCGAACATCACGCGAACACCTCACGCGCCCGCCCGACCGCCGCCACCAAGGTGTCGATGTCGTCGCGGGTGCTGTACATCGCGAGCGACGCACGCGCCGTCGCTGAAATGCCCATCCGGTCCATGACCGGCTGAGTGCAATGGTGTCCGGTGCGAATGGCCACGCCCATCCGGTCGACGATCGTCCCGACATCGTGCGGGTGCACGCCGTCCATCACAAACGACAGAATGCTCGCCTTGTTCGTGGCGGTGCCGACCAACCGCAGTCCGGGGATCTGCCGTAGGGCCGACGTGCCGTAGGCCAGCAGGTCCCGCTCGTGGGCCGCCACCTGGTCGAGCCCCACGCCGGTCAGGTAGTCGATGGCGGCGGCCAGCCCGATGGCCCCGGCGATGTGCGGCGTGCCGGCCTCGAACTTGTACGGCAATTCGTTGTAGGTCGTCTTCTCGAACGTCACCGAGCTGATCATGTCGCCCCCGCCCTGGTAGGGTGGCATCTGCTCGAGACGCTCGGCCTTGCCGTATAGCAGGCCGATACCGGTCGGCCCGTAGAGTTTGTGCCCGGTGGCGACGTAGAAGTCGCAATCCATCGCCTGGACGTCGACCGGCAGGTGATAGGCCGACTGCGCGCCGTCGACCAGCACCGCTGCGTCGTGCTGATGGGCCAACTCGACGATCCGCTCGACGGGGTTCACCGTCCCGAGCGAATTCGACAGGTGCACGACCGCAACTATCTTGGTGCGGGGGCCGATCAGACGCTCGACCTCCTCCCAAACCAGCTCGCCCTCGTCGGTGATCGGCGCCACGCGCAGGCGCGCGCCGGTCCGTTCGCACAGCAGTTGCCACGGCACGATGTTCGAGTGATGCTCCATTCCCGTGATGACGATCTCGTCGCCCTCACGGACATGGGCCTGCCCGAAGCTGTGGGCCACCAGATTGATCCCTTCGGTGGCGTTGCGCGTGAAGACGATCTCCCGCGCGTCGCGCGCGTTCACGAACCGCTGGACCGTGCGACGGGCGGCCTCGTGTGCCTGGGTGGCCGTCTCGCTCAGGTAGTGCACACCACGATGGATGTTCGCGTTGTGTTCCGTGTAGTACCGGACCAGCGCATCGAGGACCACGCGTGGCTTCTGGGTCGTCGCCGCATTGTCGAGATAGACCAGCGGCTGGCCGTGCACCTTGCGCCCGAGAATCGGGAACTCCTTGCGGACCCGGGTGACGTCGAACCGCGGCGGCGCCGCAGTCGGAGTGGCTGCCTGGCTCATGCCGGCACCTCATCCGCCGCAGCCGGCAGCCGCTCCAGCAGGGCGCGGTCGAGCTGGGTCCTGAGTGGCGCGTACCCGAGCCGGTCGAGCACGTCGGTGGCAAATGCGTCAATCAGCATCCGCCGCGCGTGCTCCAGGCCGAGGCCACGCGCCCGCAGGTAGAACAGCGCGTCGTTATCGAGCTGCCCGACCGTGGCGCCATGCGTGCACTTCACATCGTCGGCGAGAATCTCCAACTGCGGTTTCGTGTTCACCTGCGCCCGTTCCGACAGGAGCAACGCCTTGTTCGACTGCTTCGCGTCAGTCTTCTGCGCGTCCAGGCGCACGATGATCTTGCCGTTGAACACGGCCCGGCCGTCGCCATCGAGGATCCCCTTGTAGAGCTCGTGACTGTCGCAGTGCGGCGACGCGTGGTCGATCGTCGTGTGGTTGTCGATCAGCTGGTTCCGCCCCGCCACGTAGAGGCCGTTCAGCGTGCACTCCGCACCCTCACCGTTCAGCACTGCACCGACATCGTTGCGCACCAACGCGCCGCCCAACGTGACGGACGTCGACGTGACGACCGCACTTCGATCGAGGCGAGCCTGGAGGCTGGCCACGTGATACGCCTGGAGACTCTCGCGCAGCACCTTCGCGTGGGTCACGACGCTACCCGCGCCGGCGTCAATCTCGGTGACCGCGTTCGTGAAGTACTCCGCGTCTCGCAATCCGGCGTAGCTCTCGATGACGCCGAACTGGCTGTTGGCCTCGGCGATCACGAGGACGCGCGGATGGGTGACAACGGCCTCGCCTTGCGCGGTCGACACGAACAGGACCTGTACTGGAGCGTCGAGGACCACGCCCTCCGCCACCTTGATCAGGGCGCCGTCCTGCAGGAACGCGGTGTTGAGCGCCGAGAACGGCTGCTCGGGCACGCCCGCCAGGCTGACCAGGTGCGGCGCCACACCCTCCAGGCCGGCCGCCAGCGTGTCGCCGAGGCTGCGGACCTCCACGCCGGCCGGCACCGCGCCGACCGACGAGAGCGACGGTGCGAATCGCCCGTTCACGAACACGAGCCGCGGCCCCGGCAGGTCGGGAACGAGAAGGCGCCCCGCTTGGGCGCCGTCGATCTCGGCCGGATTCCCCAGCGCGTAGGCACGGCTGGCAATCGGCGCGACGTTGGTGAACCGCCAGTCTTCGAGTCGCGTCGTCGGAAACCCGAGGCGGCTGAAGTGCGCCATCGCGTCCTGGCGGAGCGAGATCACCGCCGCGGGAACCCCCGCCGCATCTGCACCGCCTTGGAGGCGCTCGAAGTCAGCCTGGTAGCCGTCGTAGGCCGCCGACGCCTCGGTCATCGTCGCGCCGCTCACACGCGCACCTCGGCGGCCGCGCCGCTGATCCAGCTGTAGCCCTTGGCTTCGAGCTCGAGCGCGAGGTCCTTCCCACCGGACTTGACGATTCGGCCGCCCAACAGGACGTGCACGACATCGGGCACGATGTAGTTGAGCAGCCGCTGATAGTGCGTCACGATGATCGTCGATCGCTCCGGGCTCCGGAGTGTATTCACGCCGTTCGACACGATCTTCAGTGCGTCGATGTCGAGCCCGGAGTCGGTCTCGTCCAAGATCGCCAGCTTCGGCTCGAGCACCGCCATCTGTAAGATCTCGTTGCGCTTCTTCTCGCCGCCGGAAAACCCGTCGTTGACCGGCCGATTCAGCAGATCGGCGTTCATCTGGAGGACTCCGAGCTGCTTCTTCACCAAGGTCATGAAGTCCATGGCGTCGAGTTCTTGCTCACCGCGGTGCTTCCGCACCTCATTCAGCGCGGCCTTGAGCAGATAGGCGTTGTTCACGCCGGGGATCTCGACCGGGTACTGAAAGGCGAGGAAGACCCCCTCACGCGCCCGGTCCTCCGGTTCCATCTCGAGCAGGTCCTGGCCCTGATACTGGATGGCGCCGCTCGTCACGTCGAACTCGGGTCGCCCGGCGAGGACGCCCGCGAGCGTGCTCTTGCCCGAGCCATTGGGCCCCATGATCGCGTGCACTTCGCCGGGGCCGACCGACAGATCGATTCCACGCAGAATCTCCTTGCCGTCCACGCCGGCGCAGAGTCCGGTAATCTCCAACATCGCGCTCTAGCTCCCCAAGAAATGACCCTTCGACTGCGCTCAGGACTGGCGTTCCTGGAACGACCGCGTCCAGATGGCAGACGGTGGCGGCCGCGGGCGAGGCGGTCAGCGGCTAGCCGACGCTGCCCTCCAGGCTGACCCCGAGCAACTTCTGGGCCTCGACCGCGAACTCCATCGGCAGTTCACGGAAGACCTCCTTGCAGAACCCGCTGACGATCATGTTCACGGCATCCTCGGTCGACAGGCCCCGCTGCCGGCAGTAGAAGATCTGGTCCTCGCCGATCTTCGACGTTGACGCCTCGTGTTCGACCTGTGACGAGGTGTTGCGCACCTCCAGGTACGGGAACGTGTGCGCGCCGCACCGGTCGCCGATCAGGAGCGAATCACACTGCGAGTAGTTCCGCGCGTCAGTGGCACCCTTGCCGATCCGCACCAGACCGCGATAGGTGTTCTGGCCGTGGCCCGCCGAAATGCCCTTCGAGATGATCGTGCTGCGGGTGTTTCGCCCGATGTGCACCATCTTCGTGCCGGTGTCGGCCTGCTGCCGATTGTTCGTGACGGCAACCGAGTAGAATTCGCCGACCGAATTGTCGCCCTGGAGAATGCAGCCCGGGTACTTCCAGGTGATCGCCGATCCGGTCTCGACCTGCGTCCAGGTGATCTTCGAGTTTCGGCCGGCCGCGGTGCCGCGCTTCGTCACGAAGTTGTAGATACCGCCCTTGCCGTCCTTGTCTCCTGGGTACCAGTTCTGCACGGTCGAGTACTTGATCGTCGCGTCGTCGAGCGCTACTAGCTCGACGACCGCTGCGTGCAACTGGTTCTCGTCGCGCATCGGCGCGGTGCAGCCCTCGAGGTAGCTCACCGAGGCGCCCTCGTCAGCCACGATCAGCGTGCGTTCGAACTGCCCAGTCGAGGCCGCGTTGATCCGGAAATAGGTCGACAGCTCCATCGGGCACTTGACGCCCTTGGGAATGTAGGCGAACGAGCCGTCGCTGAAGACCGCCGAGTTGAGGGCCGCAAAGAAGTTGTCCGAGTACGGCACGACGGTGCCGACGTACTTGCGGACGAGTTCGGGGTGCTCGCGGACCGCCTCGGAGAACGAGCAAAATATGATGCCCAGGTCGGCGAGCTTGTCGCGAAACGTCGTGGCCACCGACACGCTGTCGAAGACGGCGTCCACGGCGACACCCGCCAGCATCTTCTGCTCCTCGAGCGGAATCCCGAGCTTCTCGAACGTCGCCCGGATCTCCGGATCGACCTCGTCCATGCTCTCGAGCGTCGGCTTCTGCTTCGGCGCCGAGTAATAGCTGATGGCCTGGTAGTCGATCGGGTCGTATTCGACGTTCGGCCAGGTCGGCTCGGTCATCGAGGTCCAGAGCCGGTAGGCCGTGAGGCGCCAGTCGAGGAGCCACTCAGGCTCCTCCTTCTTGGCCGAGATCAGCCGGACGACGTCCTCGCTCAGGCCCTTCGGGATCGTGTCGGCCTCGACGTCGGTGACGAAGCCGTACTTGTAGTCCTGATTGGCGAGCTGTTCGATCCTGTCGATCGCAGTACTCATCTGGGTCCGCCGGCCGAAAGAGGGAGGCGCGCTCGGCCGGAAACGGGGCAAACGCGCCTAAAATCACTGTTAGACAACACCGACCGATTCGGTCGGATATCAGTTTATACCATGGGAATGGAAGCCCTGCCAAGCCAAGCGCCGTCCTTGGGCTGGGGCTCAGGTGTCGCTCGCGGGTGGCGCCGGCTAGGGGGCCCCCGGGGGCGCGGAAGCCAAGCCCGAGGCCAGATCTTAGAGATCAGCCGTCGTGGATGGCCAGATGAAGCTCACCACCATACCGACGACGAAGACGGCCAATGCGCCGACGACGTTCAGCCAGAGGTACGAGATGCTGCTCGTCGCCGCGACGTAGATGACGGCGGCCATCCCGCCGACCAGACCCCAGAGGGCCCCCGGGGCCGTCGCGCGGCGCGTGCCCACAGCCAGAATGAAGACGCCGAGCAGCGAGCCGTAGAAGAAGGAGCCGAAGCGGTTCACCACCTCGATGAGCGACCCGAGATTCGCCGCGTAGACCGCCACGATGGAGGTGAACACCCCCCAAAACCCGGTGACCATCTTGGACACTCGCAGGTAGTGGCGATCGGTGGCATCGGTGCGGAGGTGACGCCGGTACACGTCGATGACGGTCGCCGTCGAGAGGGAGTTCAGCTCGGCCGCGATGCTCGACATCGCCGCCGCGAAGATCGCGGCGATGATCAGCCCGACCAGCCCCACCGGCAGTTGGGTGGTCACGAACGTCGGAAAGACATAGTTGACGTCCGTGTACAATGTGTCACCGGTCACCTCGCGCACCAGCGAGGTCGCCTGCTCGCGGATCGCCGTCACGCCTTGCTGGCGTTCGACGAACGCGGCGCGGGCCGAGGCGACGGCCGTCGCGTCGCCGATGCTTCTGGCCGCCACCGCGTCACGGGCCGCAACCTCTCGGGCCTCCAGCGCGGCCTGAAACTCGGCGTCGAGCGCGGTGTACTCCGCCGCGCGGGCACTCGCACGCACCTCGGATTCGTGAACCGGGTTGAACAGCATCGGCGGTGTCTGGAAGAGGTAGAACGCGAACACCAGGACCCCGGTGAGCAGAATGAGCGCCTGCAGGGGGATCTTGACGAACGCGCTCATCATCAGCGAGTGGCGTCCGGCGTCGACCGACTTCGCGGTGAGGTAGCGCTGCACCTGACTCTGGTCGCATCCGAAGTACCCGAGCATCAGAAACAGCCCGCCGATCAGACCCGACCAGAAGGTGTACGTCTCGTTCAGGTCGAACCGGAAGTCGATCGTGCCGAGCCGGCCTGCGGCGCCCGCCACGCTGAGGGCATCGCCGACACCAACGCCGTCAGGCAACCCGAGGACGAGGGAGACCACGGCCGCGCTCACGCCAACGACAATGACGACCATCTGCTTGACGTCGGTCCACGTCACGGCCTGCACGCCACCGAACATCGTGTAGATCGTCGTCGGCAGGCCGATCCCCACGATCGTCAGGGTCAGATCGAACCCGAGCACGATCGACAGGATCACGGCCGGCGCGGCGATGATGACTCCGGCCTGCAGCCCACGCGACAGCAGGAACAGCAAACTGGCGAGCGTCCGGGTGCGCACGTCGAACCGGTGTTCGAGGTATTCGTAGGCCGTGTAGACCTTGGCGCGGTAGAAGAACGGCACCAGCGTGAGCGACAGGATGATCATCGCCAGCGGTAGGCCGAAGTAGAACTGCACGAAGCGCATCCCGTCGGCGTAGCCTTGCCCGGTCGTGCCGACCAGCGTGATGGCGCTCATCTGGGTCGCCATCACCGTCAGGCCGACGGCCCACCACGGCAGTGACCGATTGGCCAGGAAATAGCCCTCGACCGCCGACGCGCCCGTTGTCCGCCTGAGCCCGTCGTAGACGATCCAGACGAGGTAGGCCCCGACGATCAGCCAGTCGATGATATGCATCGGTTCGGACGATGAGCCGAATCACGCTCCGAAATACTGGCTGAAACCCCACAGGGCTAGCAGCACGACCGCCTCGACAACGAGCACGGCCACGTAGGTGGGAGTCATCGACGGGCCTGGCTCTGGGAAACCATCCGGCGGGAAGGTCATGAGGCTATTCTAGAACGATGAGCGACACCGTGGCTGCGACACCGGCCCGATCGGGGGGCCGTCTGTGGCTCCGGCTCCTGGCCGGCACCGTGGCGCTCGTCGCCCTTGTGGCCGCGGGCCGCCGGCTCGGCGGCTCCCTGCCCGATTTCGTCGCCTGGGTCGACGGGCTCGGCGTCTCGGGACCGGTCGTCTTCGTGGCGGGGTACGCCGCCGCGACCGTCGCCTTTGTTCCGGGGTCGCTGCTGACCCTGGCGGCTGGCGCGGTCTTCGGGCTGGCCAGGGGCACGGCTCTCGTACTGCTGGGCGCGACGACAGGCGCGGCGGCCGCGTTCCTGGTCTCACGGTACCTCGCGCGGTCGGCCATCGAGGGGCGGGTCTCGGGCCACCCGCGCTTCGCGGCGATCGACCGCGCGGTCGGTGCCGAGGGCTTCAAGATCGTGCTCCTCCTGCGACTTTCGCCGATCTTTCCGTTCAACCTGCTGAACTACGCCCTCGGGCTCACGCGCGTCGGCTTCCGCGACTATCTCCTGGCGTCGGTCGGCATGCTGCCCGGATCGCTGCTCTACACCTACTACGGGAAGCTGGCGGGCGACGTCGCCACCTTGGCCGGGGGCGCCCCGGTCACGAAAGAGCCCGGCTACTACGGGGTCCTCGTCGTCGGTCTCGTGGCGACCGTCGCCGTCACGACACTCGTCACCCGCACCGCCGCACGGGCGCTCCGCCAGGCCACGGGCGAGGAAACCGGCTGAGATCCGAGGCGCCAGGCAGTCCAAACGGCCCGTTTTCCCGCATTTCGAGGCTTGCAGGGCCGCAGGCCTCCGGATAGAATCCCCTCTTTGCTTATTCGCTTGTTCGCGGATCCAACGGATCCGTGCGTAGAGTCGGCCGGTTGACGACCAGCCCGTGCTCGCAGATTCACGACCCCGGACGCCGCACGTAATTCGACGACGAAGAGGTGAACGGCGGAGCGGGTGAAGATCGGCCCGACCGAGATCGCGAGCGACGCACCACCTTAGACACTGGAGGACGAGATGACGCCGAGTGTGAATCAGCTAGTGCGGCTCGCCTTCGCGGTCGTGCTGTGCCTACACGTGGTCGTGTCGAGCGGGCGCGTGGCAGCCCAGGCCCGGCCCGTGAGCGCGGCGACGCTCGAGGCGTGGATCGAGGAGCTGTCGAACTGGGGCCGCTGGGGGTCCGACGACCAGCGAGGCACGCTCAATTTGGTCACGCCGGAAAAGCGGCGCGAGGCAATCGACCTGGTTCAGGATGGTGTGTCGGTGTCGCTCGCGCGCGACGCCGAGAAGATCGAGGCCGTCGACAACCCGAGCCCGTGGGGGCAGGAGATGCGCGGAGTCGGCGGCGGCGGCGGCTCGATGGATACTTACACGATCAACTACCACGGCCTCATCCACACCCATCTCGATTCACTCTGTCACGCCGGACGCGACGGCCAGCTCTACAACGGGATCCCGCAGTCGACCGTCCGGGAGGACGGCTGCAGCGCGCTGGGCGTCGACCGGTTCAAGGAAGGCATCATCACCCGGGGCATCCTGATTGACATCGCGTGGCTGCGCGGGGTCGAGTACCTCGAACCTGATGCCGTGATCTACCCGGAGGAGCTCGACGAATGGGAGTCGCGGTCGGGCGTCACGATCCGTCCGGGCGACGCCGTCTTCATCCGGACCGGGCGCTGGGCCCGAAGGGCGGCGCTCGGCCCGTGGAACGTCGGGGCGCAGGGCCCCGGGCCGCATGCCTCGACGGCGCACTGGTTCAAGGCGCGCGACGTCGCCATCGTCGGGACGGATGTCGGCACTGACGTCAGACCGTCCGGAGTCGAGGGCGCCGGCTTCCCGCTGCACGACCTCCTGATCTTCGCGATGGGGATGCCGCTGCTCGACAACTGCGACCTCGAGGCGGTCAGCCGCGCCGCGCGCGCGCGTGGACGGTGGGAGTTCATGTTGACGGCGGCACCGCTCGCCGTCCCCGGCGGCACCGGCTCACCGATCAACCCGATTGCTATCTTCTAGAAAGCAGACCTGTCGACGTCGGCGGGTCCTGTCGCCAGCAGGGTGGACAGCGCGTCGACGGCCGTTATCAGGTTCGCCCGATGCAACGCATCTGCTGCCGTCGGCGTGCGAGGGTGTCTGAGCCCGGCGCGACGGCCCGTGCGATCTTGGCTCGGTCCTTGTATTACCTCCTGGGTATCGAGGGAGGCCCTGATGCTGATGGAGCGAAGTGAGAGCCAAGCGCAACCGGTCGAGGAACGAGCCGCCGAGCGACGAGCGATCTCGGTCGCCGGACGTCTGACCTGGCGGGACGCCGAGGGCACCAGCCGGTTCGCCATCGTGCGAACCCGGAACGTGAGCGACACCGGCGTGCTGCTGGAATGCCGGAGCGGCAACCCGATCCCACTCCACCGGCTGGTGACGTTTCACATCGACCGGTCGGCGCGTGAGCGGGCGCAACTGCCAGGCGCGCTGCAACGCACCGGCGTGCCCGCCGCCGTCTATCGCGTCGGTCCGTTTCAGCGTGCGACCGGTGCCCCCGACACCTACGCCTTGCGGCTGCTGGTCAAGCCGGATCGTCGGCGTGGCCTCGCGGCGCGAACGGCGACGCTCGAACGCGCGATCCGACAGAGCTCGGTCGCGTGCGCACTCTCGCGACCGGTGCCGGTGCCGGCCTGAACGCGGCCTGGCACCGCAGGACCCTCGGGTCGCGATCCCTCCCACTCGATCACCGCCACCTTCTCGCCGCATCGACATCCGCTCGGCTTCTCCCAGCCGCGTTCGTAGACGCTCGAGCGCAGAACAGCTTGGTACAATGGGTGAATCGTGCGTCAGTTCCTCCGGCGATCATTCGTTAGACGCCTCTTCTGGGCCGGCGTGGCCGCCGCCGTCCTCGTCGGGGGCCTCCATCTGCCGGTCGTCCGCGGTCTCGTCCTCGACCGCGTCGCGGAACAGCTCGAAGAGCGCTACGGCCTCAGCGTCGAAGCCACGCAGTTCGAGTACAACTTGTTCACCCAGAGCTTCGAGGCCGAGAATCTGCAGATCGGCTTCTCCAACTCGCCGCCAATCATCAGCGTCGAGTCGGCAGAAGTACAGCTGAACTGGCCGGTGCGGCCGGGCATCGTGCGCCTCGACCTGGAAGACGTCGACCTGGCCTGGTCCGACCCGAGCCAGGATTTCGCTATCGAAGCTAGCGGACTCGGCCTGCGCCTCGACCCGAGCGACGGGAACGCCAGCGCCGGCCCGCTCGGCATGGCCGGCAGCGCGTCGATCGAAGTCGGCGACCGGACGATCCTGATCGACGACCTCGATGCCCGGCTGGCGTTCGACGGCGAGGATCTCGGCATCGAGGCAGCCGTCGTTGAAACACCGTGGGGCCGAGTGGAACTCTCGGGCGCGGTTCGATCCCTGCTCGCCACGCCGGAGATGGTGCTGATCCATCGGGGCAGCGTCGATCTCGAAGCACTGGCGGCGTTCTGGCGAGTCGAGGTCGAAGCCGCGGGCACCGTCGCCGTCGAGGGTCGTCTGGACGGCTCGCTCGAGTCTCCCGAGGCGTCACTCGTCATCTCGGGAGGTCCGCTGCGCGCCGGCGGGCTCGACGACATCGTGATTGCGCGCTCCGAGGTTACGGCGTCAGGGGGCGAACTGGCCCTGTCGTCGCTCGATCTGGAAGTCGCGGGAGGCCGGATACGAGGGACCGGTCGGCTCGGCCTGGACGAGTCCGCTTCCGGAACCGTGGCCCTGGCCTGGACCGACCTCGACCTCGAGGCGATCCTGGACGGCCTCGCCGTGGTGCCGCCGATCGCGCTGGACGGAGTCGCCACGGGGGCCGCCCTCCTCGACTGGCCGACTCTGTCGACTGCGGCCGTCACGGGGACGATCGAGAACGACATCCGGCCAGCGGTCGCGCAGGCGCCCGAGGCGGTCAGCGCCGACTGGCGCGTCGAACTCGGCGACAGCCGCTGGTCCGCCGACTTGAGGCAGCGGGTGGGCGACGCGCTGCGAACCGAGGCGAACCTGGGCGGCGTGGTCTCGCCTGATGCCCTGGCCGACACGACGATCTCGGGCCGGATCCAGATCGACGCGAACGCCGTCGGCGCCGCGGCCCTGGGGCTTCTGGCTGGTGAGCCGCGACTCGCCGGCGAACTGCGCGCGGCACTCGACGTGGGTGGCACGCTCGGCGCACCCAGGGCGACCGGCGACATCGAAGGCCACGGCCTCGTGTACGAGGCGTTCGGGCCTGCGACGCTTCGCGGAACGCTGGCGGGCGACCCGGACCGGTTCGCGCTCGATTCGCTCGAGGTCGCCCTCGGCGCCAACACGCTGCGGCTGGACGGCCAGCTCGATCTTCAGACGTCTGCCATTGACGGAACCCTGGCGATGGACCTCGGCGACCTCGCCGCGCTCGCCGGCACAACTCCGGCAGACTGGCGGGTTACGGGAGCCGCCACCCTCGACGGGCAGCTCGGCGGCCGGTGGCCGGAGCCCGAAGTCGACGCGACTCTCGGCGGCGCCGACATCGGCGCCGGCGGATTGGTGGTCGACCGGCTCGATGCCGAGCTTCGACTCGACCCCAGCGGCCTCACGATCGACCGGCTCGCGGCGCGTCAGGCCGACGGCACGCTCGCTCTGACCGGCCGGTACGACTTCACCACGGGCGGCTACACTCTCACCAGCTCCGCTGAGGCGCTGCGTGTCCGATCCGCCGGCTCACCGACGCGGCCCGACCTGACCCTCGGCTGGACGCTCGACGGCGCCGGGACCACCGCCGACCCCCGCGCGCAGGGTCGCCTGTCGCTCGCCGATCTCCGGTGGCTCGGTCGAACCGTCGGTCGGGCCGACGTCGATCTCGACCTAGCCGGCGACACGCTCGCGGTGGCAACGACCTCACCAGAGCTCGGTCTGATTCTCGAGGCGACGGTCGATCGGACGAGCGGCGAGTACCAACTGACCGCTGACATCGACGGACTCGACCCGGGCCGGCTGCTGGCCGCCCCCGAAACCGCCGGCGCATCCCCGCTCTCGGGGGCGTTGTCGGGCACAGCGCAGGTCGCCGGCGTCTGGTCCGATCCGACCGCGTCCGCCGTCACGCTCGACCTTCGAGAGCTGGACGCCAGGCTCCGCGGCGCGCCCTTCCGTCTGGAAGCTCCGGCGAGGGTGCGGTACTCCGCCGACGGCGTCGAGGTCGACGGCGTCGAGGTCGCCGTCGGCAACACGCTGATGGAAATCGAGGGCCGGATCTCCGCTGCGCCGACCGACCGGCTCGTCGCTACCCTGCGAGGAGATCTCGGCGATGCGGTCAGCCTGGTGGCGCTGGCGACCGGGGTGTCCGCGACCGGGGCGGCGCTCACGGGCCCCTTGCAGGCACGCGCCACGATCGCCGGTCCGCTTGACGCACCATCGATCGAAGCCGATCTCGAACTCGACGGGGCCGCGTACGCGCCGGCGGAGTTGCCGCCCGTCACAGGCCTGGACGCACGCGTCAGCTATCGGGACTGGACGGTCACGCTGGACGGCGTGGCGGCCGAGTGGCAGGGCGCGAGGCTGACAGGCTCGGGGGCGCTGCCGGTCACGCTGTTACAGGACTACCTGCCCGAGGCGATCGCCTCGAGCCGGACCGATCGCGCCCCGGCACGGGTCGATCTGCGGATCGAGGCGGTCACGCCGGCGGCGCTGGCGCCGTTCCTCGAGCCGAGCATCGTGGAACGGCTCACGGGCCGCGTCGACGCCTCGCTCGCCGTCGAGGCCGACGCGTGGGCATGGCCGTCCGCGCGCGGCGAGTTGACGCTCGAACGGGCCGAACTCGCCGCGGCCGACGTCCCGGTCGCGCAGCGCGTCCCGACGCGGCTCCGCCTGGCCGACGGCCGCATCGAGGTGGACACGTGGGAGTGGGGCTCGGCGGACAACATCGTGTCGCTGTCGGGTGGCGTCGGAATTGCCGACGAACTCGAGCTTGATCTCGCCGCGACCGGACGCGTCGACGTCGGCATGGTCAGCGCACTGCTGCGCGGCGCCGCCGCCAGTGGCGAAGCCTCCCTCGATATGCGGCTGAGCGGTTCGTCCAGCTCGCCAGAGGTTCGTGGAACGGTCCAGCTGAGCGACGTCTCCTTGCGGATCGCCGACCCGCAACTCACAATCACCTCGCTGAACGGCCACCTGCTCCTGGACGCTGACGGCCTCCGAACCGACGGGATCACGGGCCTCGCCAACGGGGGCGAACTCGCAGTCGACGGCGAACTCGCCCTCGCCGGCGTGCGGCCGACCGGCGGGTCGCTGTCGATCGTCGGCCGCGGCCTGGCCATGAATATCCCCGAAGGCCTGCGGAGCGAAGTCGACGCGGACTTGACGCTCGAGCTCTCGGACGACCGCCCGGCCCTCGGCGGGGTCGTGACCGTGCTGCGCGGCGGATTCCGGCAGCCACTCTCGCTGACCTCGGGTCTGCTCGCGGCGCTCAGCGCACCACGGCTGACGGCGCTGATCGACGAGGAACCGTCGGCCCTGGACGAGCTGACCCTGAACGCCCGGCTCACGACGGCCGAGGACATCGTCGTCACGAACAACTATGCCGACCTCGAGCTGGGCGCGGACATTGCGCTCATCGGCACTATCGGCCAGCCCGCGCTGACCGGCCGGGTGCAGATCCGCGAGGGCGGTGAGATCTTCCTGGCCGGCACCACCTACGAGATCGAGAGCGGCGCCATCGATTTCACGAACCCGGTGCGTGTCGAGCCGATCCTGACGGTGACGGCGCGGACGCGAGTGTCCGACTACGACATCACGCTGAACCTGAACGGCACTCCGACGGACCTCCGTTCGGGATTGAGCGCGTCGCCCGCTGCCAGCAAGGCCGACATCATCTCGCTGCTCTTGACCGGACGAACCCTGGACGAGGCGGGCGCCGCGACTGGCGCGATCGCGCGGGAGCGGGCTCTGGGATTGGTGTCGGGCGAAGCCTTCGGCGCCGCCGGTCGGGCCGTCGGGCTCGACACGCTCAGGCTCGACGTCGACGGCGGGCGCGACGTCAGGTTCGACTCGAGCCTGATCGCCACCGAGACCGACCCGGGCACCCGCTTGACGTTCGGCCGGAATCTCAGCCGCGACATTCAGCTGATCTTCTCGCAGAGCCTCAGCGAGAGCGGCGCGCTGACGTGGATCGTCAACTACACGCCGCGCCGGAATATCGAGCTGCGCGCCGTCGTGTTCGACAACAACGACCGGTCGTATGAGTTCAGACACGCAGTGACGTTCGGGGCGGCCGCGCCCGCAGCCGGCGCAGCACGCCCGCCTGCGCCCTCGGCCCCTCCAACGCTCCGCGTGACCGCAGTCGAATTCTCCGGCACACCGAGGTTCGACGACGCCGCGCTGCTCGATCAGTTGGACGTCACGGCCGGCAGGCCCTTCGAGTTCTACCTCTGGCAACGCGATCAGGACACGCTCGAGCGCTTCTATCACGACCGGGCGTATCGCGAAGTCCGGATCCGGGAGAGTCGCGTCGTCGGAGACGGTACGCTCCGGCTGCTCTACGAGATTGACGCTGGACCGATGACGACGCTCGCGGTCGAGGGATATTCCCTCCCGGGACGGCTTCGGCGTGAGCTGGAAGAGGCGTGGAATCAGTCAGTCTTCGACGGCTTTCTGCTCGACGAGCTGCGGACGATCGTGCGTGGGCATCTCGCGGTACAGGGCTACGTGCGGGCGCGGGTCGATGCGATCGTTCGCGTCGACACCGGCGACGCCAAGACGATCGCGGTGACGATCGCGCCTGGCATCCGGTCGCACACCCGGCAGTTCGTCTTCACCGGCCAGGCGGGGATCGACGCCGACACGCTCGAACGCGAACTCGCCGCCGCTGACCTGACGGTCTCGGCCTGGCTCGACGCCGAGCCCGTCGCCAACGCGCTGACGGTACTCTATCGCCGGTCGGGCTGGCTGAACGCCCAGGTGCGCGTCGGGCCCGCCGAGTTCTCGGGTGCGACCGCCACGCTGCCGGTTCGTATCGTCGAGGGCGCACGGTTCACGATCTCGAGCGTGACCCTCGAGGGGCTGGACGCACGCGCCGAGACCGAGGCCCACAACGTCCTCGGACTCGCCCCCGGCGATCTCTACTTGACCGCGGAGGTGCAGGCGGCACGGCTACGACTCGACGCAGACTATCGAGCCGCCGGGTTCAACACGGTCCAGGTCGACCTCACGGCGTCGGTCGACCGAGCATCGGGCGAGGCGGCTGTTCGGATTGCCGTCTCGGAAGGCCCACGCCAACTGCTCGACAGCATCGCTGTCACCGGCATCTACCGCACTCATCCGGGAGTCATCGACCGGGCGCTGCAGCTGACGCCTGGAGAAGCCGTGAACCTGGAGTCGTGGTTCGAGGCACGCCGCCGGCTATACGACTCCGGGGTCTTTCGCAGCGTCAATATCGAGGCCGAGCCGGCCGACGATACGTCGTTGCCCGGAACGAACGATATCGAGGCGATTCGCGCGCGGGTGACGGTTGAGGAATGGCCGGCGTATCGCCTCCGCTACGGCGTACAGCTCGCCGACGAGAACGCGCCGCTCGATGAGGTCAGCTCACGCAGCGTGCGTCCAGGATTGACTGCCGACCTCACACGGTCCAACCTGCTGGGCCGCGCCGCCACGGTCGGCATCTCCACCCGGTACACTCGCGTCGAGCGGGCGGTGCGCGGCTTCGTGAGCACACCGTCGATGTTCGGCCTGCCGCTGACAACCAGCCTGTTCGCCTCGCTCGGCCGAGAGTCGCTCAGTGACGATGATGACCCGCTCCAAGTAACCGCAGACCTGAGTGAGGCCACGATCGAGCAGCGTTTCAGGCCCGTGAGCAACCTGACTGTCGCCTACGCCTACGACTTCGAGCGGAATCACACCTTCAACGAGATCGTCCCGATCGACGATTTCGGGTTCGCGCCGATTCCCTTCGATCTGACAGAAGACATCGCGCGGCTTAGCACGACCGGAGTGTGGGACACGCGCGACGATCTGATCGCGCCCAAGCGGGGGTGGTTCCACTCGTCCAGCCTCGAGTACGCCACCGAGACACTCGGATCGGACGTCCGCTTCGTGAAGTACCTCGCGCAGCAGTCGATCTTCCGGTCGGTCGGTCGGGGCGTCGTGCTGGCCTCAGCGTTCCGCCTCGGCCTGGCGAAGGGGTTCGAGTTGGCAGGGTTCGAACAGCAGCTGATCCCGACTGAACGGTTCGTGGCGGGCGGCGGCAACAGCGTGCGAGGGTATCGGGAGAACTCGCTCGGGCCAATCGACTTCCTGGGCGACGTGGGCGGCCAAGCGTTGCTGATCTTCAACCAGGAAGTGCGGTTTCCCGTCGCCGGCAGGTTCGGCGGCGTCGCCTTCTTCGACGCCGGCAACTCATTCGAGCGGGTTCACGACCTTTCGATCTCGGATCTCCGGATGGGAGTAGGCTTCGGCCTCCGGGTCGACACGCCGTTCGCGTTGCTGCGTGCGGACTATGGCGCGCGGCTTCGCCGCGAGGCGAGCGAGCCGTTCGGTCGCTGGTTCTTCTCGATCGGCCACGCGTTCTAACATCAGATCGGGGCTTCGCCCCGAGCCCCCGCGCGGGTCTCCGCGGGGACCCCGAGCGCCCCTCTCCGACCCGCGCGCGGCGCGCCGTGCGCGCCGTAGTCTTCGTCGGTTGGGTCTCGCCTCGAGCGGAGGGCGAGCGCCGGGGATGTGACCGGCGGCGAGTTCCACAGCGCGTCGACGGCCGGTAGCCCCGACGCCTTTCAACAGAAGTCCATGCCGTCGGCGTGCGAGGACTGTCTGAGCTCGGCGCGTCGCGCACCGGTGCTCGTCCTCAGATCGGTGACGAGGATTCCACACGCAGCTCGTAGCTGCGATCGACCAGGTCGCTCACGCGCGACAGCGGCGTCGTTGCGGTGATCGACAGGCCGATCCACCCGGTCCGCGCCAGGCGCGTGAAGCTGTGCGGCCGGACCCCCGGCAGCCGGAGCGCCGCATCGGCCTCGAACTCGGTGAGCTTCATCTCCAGCAGGATGCTGCGCGCGCGACGGGTGAGCACGAAGACGACCCGGTCGCGATAGCGATAGGTCAGCCCGCCCCAAAGCGGTTTCTCGAGGATCCCGGGCAGGTCGCGGAGCAGGTCTTGCACCTCGCCATGTCGGGTCGTCAGGCCGGCCTGGTATGCCGTGTGTCGCAGCGCGCGGCGCCCACTGCAGCCTCCCATCGGCTCGTGAAACCGACTACCGCCCACGAACCGTGCGCATGATCGACTCGACCTGCGTCCGCTCGGGCGCTTGCGGCGCCGTCTTCAGGAACGCCTCGAAGCGCGCCGCCATGACGTCGATCCGCCGGTGACGGTAGTAGGCAAGGCCGGCCTGGTAGAAGGCGTAAGCGTACGATGGGTCGCGCTCGGCCGCCGCGTCGAACGCCGCTGCGGCTGCCGGAAATTCCCGACGCCCAGCCAGCACCAGACCGAGCTGGTAGTGCGCCTCGGGCACGGCGGCCCCGACGGCCACCGCCTGATTCGCCGACGCGAGCGCCCCTTCGAAATCGCCCCGGCTGACCAGCAGCACGGCGCGGCCCACGTGGTGCCACGGATCCTCGACTGGGCGGGCCGCCAGCTGGTCGAGGAGCACGGTCACACGCGCTGGCTGCTGAAGCCTTGCGTAGCTCTGCACCGCGAGATAGATCGCAGCCGGGTCATCGGCTCGTTGGGGAAGATTGTCGACGACTGCCTGGTACTGACCGGTCTCGAACAGCTGCCGCAAGTTCGGGGGCTCCTGCGCCCCGACCATCACCGGCAGGGCGAGCACACCGGCCAGCCCCCATCGCATCGCCCTCTCGTATCGGTCCATATCCACCTTGCGTACGTGGGGACGCAGACGCCGCCCTCAGAGTTCCAGCGACCGGAGGCGCAGCGCGTTCGAGATGACCGAGAGCGAGCTGAGCGTCATCGCCGCACTCGCCCAGATCGGGCTGACGAGCAGGCCCGTCAGCGGATACAGCACACCGGCCGCAACCGGCACACCGACGGCGTTGTACACGAAGGCGAGGAAGAGGTTCTGCCTGATGTTGCGCAGCGTCCCTCGACTCAGCCGGCGCGCGCGCGCGATGCCACGCAGATCCCCCTTGACGAGGGTGATACCGGCACTCTCCATCGCCACGTCGGTGCCCGTACCCATCGCGATGCCGACCGTGGCCTCGGCCAGCGCCGGCGCGTCGTTGATCCCGTCGCCGGCCATCGCCACGACGTGACCACGTGACTGGAGCTCGGCGACGATCTCCCGTTTCCGGGCCGGCAAGACGCCGGCGATCACCTCGTCGAGTTCCAGGGTCCTGGCGACAGCCTCGGCCGTCGCGACGTCGTCGCCGGTCACCATCACCAGCCGGAGACCCTCGCGCCGCAGCAGCGTCAGCGCCTTCGGCGTCGACGGCTTGATCGGATCGGCGACACCCAGCAACCCGGCTGTGCGACCGTCCACCGCGATGAAGACGACCGTCTGGCCCTCGCGCCGCAGCGCGTCGGCCCTGTCGCGCAACTCCTCGGCGTCGGCGCCGCTCGCCGCGAGCAACTCGGGCGTCCCCAGGGCGACCGCCCGCCCTTCCACCACGCCGGTGACACCGCGACCCGCCTGGGCCTTGAATGCGCTCACGGAAGGCAGCGTGACGCCGCCGGCCCGGGCGCGCGACGCGATCGCCGCGGCCAGCGGATGCTCGCTGGCCTGTTCGAGCGCGCCGGCCAGCCGGAGCAGTTCGGCATCGGAGAACCCGCCGACCGGTTCGACGGCCGTCACGCCGGGCTGTCCTTGCGTCAGCGTGCCAGTCTTGTCGACGACCAAGGTATCGACCCGCTCCAGCGCTTCGAGCGCCTCGGCGTGTTTGATGAGCACGCCCGCACCCGCACCTCGGCCGGTCCCCACCATGATCGCCATCGGCGTCGCCAGCCCGAGGGCACAGGGACAGGCGATGATCAGCACCGCCACCGCGCTCACCAGCGCCAGCGCCAGGCGGGGCTCCGGCCCCCAGAGGCTCCACCCGATGAACGCGGCGATCGACACGGCGACGACGCTCGGCACGAAGTAGGCGGCCAGGCGATCGGCGAGCCGCTGAATCGGCGCGCGACTGCGCTGGGCGTCGCTCACCATCTGGACGATCTGGGCCAGCAACGTCTCGCCACCGACCCGCTCGGCGCGCATCGTCAACGCCCCCGTGCCGTTGATCGTCGCGCCGATGAGGGGCGCCCCGGCCAGCTTCTCGACGGGAATCGGCTCGCCGGTGACCATCGACTCATCGACGGCGCTCAGGCCATCGACGACAACGCCGTCCACCGGCACTTTCTCGCCTGGCCGGATCCGGAGCAGGTCGCCGACCTTGACGAGCGGCAACGGGACATCGCGCTCGTCACCGTCGCGGATGACCCGGGCCGTGGTCGGCGCCAGGCCGAGGAGCGCCCGGATCGCCGCGCCGGTGCGACTCCGGGCCCGGATCTCGAGCACCTGTCCGAGCAGCACGAGCACCGTGATGACGACCGCCGTGTCGAAGTACGGCTCGACGCCCGCCGCGGTACGGAATCCGGCCGGAAAGACCTCGGGCACCACGGTCGCCGCGACACTGTAGAGGTAGGCCGACCCGACCCCGAGCCCGATCAAGGTGAACATGTTCGGGCTGGCGTTGACGATCGACGCCCAGGCCCGCGCATAGAACGGCCAGCCGGCCCAGAGGACGACCGGGGTCGCGAACACGAGCTGCACCCAGTTCCCCGCCGTGCGGCCGATCACTCCGGGAGCGACACTCCCGGCGACCATCTCCACCATTTCACTCATGGCGAGGAGGAAGACGGGCAGTCCGAGCGCGGCGCCCACCCAGAGCCGACGAGTCATGTCGATGAGTTCGATGTTCGGCGGCTCCTCGGCCTGCACGGTCCGCGGCTCGAGCGCCATGCCACACTGCGGACACGCGCCCGGGGCATCGCTCACCACCTCGGGATGCATCGGGCAGACGTACTCGACGGCCGCGCTGGGCGCGGCCGGCACGTCCGGCTCGAGCGCCATGCCGCATTTGGGGCAGGCGCCGGGCTGCGCCTCGCTGACCTCGGGGTCCATCGGGCAGACGTACGCCGTGCCGGGCGCGACCGGTGCGGGCGCCTCGGCCACGCTGGTCTCGGGGCGTAGGTACCGTTCGGGATCGTCGAGAAACTTCTGGCGGCAATGGCCGCAGCAGAATCCGTAGGTGCGTCCGCCGTACTCGGCGGTGTGCTCGGCCGTCGCCAGGTCCACGGACATGGCGCAGACGGGATCGAGTTCTGACATCAGTCGCTGGAGATCCGCATGAGGGTCCTGCAGCCCGTAGTGAAAGTGCCGCTGCATTCGACCGCCGATGCATCCCGCCCCGCGGCGTTGCTCATCGGTCAAATACTCCCGGTATTCTCGCTTTTCGCGCCTAGCGGGGCGGGCGCCTCGGCGCTCTCGGTGCCTCTCGGCACTTTCACAACGGACTGCAAGTTTCCGATGCTAGCACACCGCTCTCGCGGGCCGTTTGAGTGCACCCGCATCGTTCCGATACGATCAGTGCCGTGAGGACGATCCTCAGCCGGGTATTCCGGCGCAGTCTGGCCAGGGTGGAGATCGACGCGATCCTGCGTGCCCGCGTCCGCGCCAGGGACTCCGTGCTCACGGTGGATGACGACGCGATCGACCTCGGGAGTGTCCGCCGCATCGTCGTCGTGGCCATCGGCAAGGCCGCGGTGCCGATGACCGCGTCGCTGGCGCGGGTCCTGGCACCGCAAGAGTTCGAGGGCTTCGTCGTCGGCCCGGATCTCCCGACGGCGCCCCTGCCCGGATGTGCGTACCACGTCGGAGGGCATCCGCTGCCGGACGCACGAAGCCTGGCGGCCGCGCGCGCGGTGTTCGACCGGCTTCGCCGTGTGGGGGCCGACGACCTCGTCATCCATCTCATCTCCGGTGGCGGCTCGGCGCTCTTCGAGCAGCCGATCGACGGCCTCGGTATCGGTGATCTCGAAGCCATGAACGACGTCCTGGTTACCGGTGGGCCGACAATTGCCGAGATCAATGTGGTGCGCAAGCACCTCTCGAGCGTGAAGGGCGGGCGGCTGGCCGCGCTGAACGGCCACGCACGCCAGATCACGCTCTACGTGTCGGATGTCCCGGATGACGACCCCTCGCTGATCGCCTCGGGCCCGACGATGCCCGATGCGTCGACGGTCGCCGATTGCCTGGCCATCATCGACCACAGCGGCCTGCGGGAGCGGTTGCCGGCGGCAGTACGGCGGTTGATCGATGAAGGCCGGATCCCCGAGACGCCCAAGCCCGGCTCACCCGAGTTTGAGACGAGCCGATGGTACCGCCTGGTGGGCGAGACCGAAGCGGTCGAGGCGATGGCGGACGAGGCCCGCGCGCTCGAGTGGCAGGTCGTCGTGGACGGCGGCGCGCGTGACGACTGGGCGCTGGTCCCGACCGTCGACCACCTGTTGGGTAGACTCGACGAGACCCGCGAGGCGCACCCCCGGGGACCTGTCGCCGTCGTCAGCGGGGGCGAGTTCTCTTGTCCTGTCACCGATCCCGGTCTCGGCGGCAGGAATCAGGCCTTTGTCCTGGCGTGTGTCCCGAAGATCGCGGGGCGGTCGGTCGCGGTACTGAGTGCCGGCACCGACGGCGTCGACGGCTCGGCGCCGGCCGCCGGGGCCGTGGCCGACGGCACCACGCTGAGGCGCGCCGCGGGCGCCGGGCTCGATCCGGTCGAGTATCTCCGCCGGGCCGACGCCCATCGATTCTTCGACCCGCTCGGCGACACCGTCGTCACGGGGCCCACCGGGCAGAACGTGCGGGACCTCCGGCTGCTGGTCGCCTGGTAGGCGACGGCGGCGGCGGCCTTCCCGACGGGGACTACTTGAACAGGTCGTCGAAGGCTTGCTTGGCGCTGGACGGACCGCGCTGGGATCGGGTCTGCCGCTCCACGGTCACGCGCGGCGCGAAGTGACCGCAGTCGTTCTGGCCATCCTTCGGGGTGACGCGCGCCTTGAGCGGCTGAGCGCACTCGAAGCGACTGCCCGTGTCGAACCAGGCGCACTGCGCGCAGCTGTGGAGCGCTGACCCGCACTGCGCGCACGTCGACGTCTCATCGATCGGTGCGTCCAGCAGCCGCCCGCAGCGCGCGCAGCGGATGACGTCATGAAACCCCGGCATGTTCGGAGAGGGCGGCCGCAGCGGCAGCTGCCCGCGCGGCTCACGCGACTTGGGCTTCGACGGGCGGCGCTCCGCCTTCGACGGTGACGGCCCGTCATCTTGATAGCCGCGTTGCCGGTACTTGCGGTCGCTCATCGTGGGCGATGCGAGCGCTGAACTCGCGCCGTGAGGATCTGCCGGTCAGACGGGTTGAAGCCTGCGATCGTTTCAAATTGAGACGATCCGGGCAAGCCGGCCGACGAAAAAAGTCTAAGTCGTCCAGATGGAACGAGATCGTCCGGCCTCGCCCTGTGCGCGGCCGCCTCCGGCGCCGATCGGCCGCGCTATAATGCCGCCGTCGCGAGGCCGATGTCATGCGCAGGCCACAGGCCGACTTCGAAGCGCTGTTGCAGCGGATTCGGGCCGAGTACGCGAAAACGCCGGGTCTCAGCCTCACCCTCGCACAGGCCCAGCGTCTCTGGGATCTCGACCGAAACGCTTGCCTGGTCGTGCTGACCGCCCTGGTCGACGATCAGTTTCTTCGACGCGAGCCCGACGGCCGCTACGTGCGCGTCGAGTCGTCCGCCGCGTCGGGTTCGGTCGCCTAGCCCTTCCCTCGAGCAGATTCGATCAGGTTTGATGCGGTCCGAACTGAGCGTATGATGTGAGGGATCCGTCTACTTGCCCTTGCGGGCCGAGGCCCCATGCCTATCAAAGTTCCGATCATCGTCGCCGGTGTGCTGCTCTTCCTGGTCGTGCCCTCCTTCGCCGATTTCTACACCGACTGGCTCTGGTTCGAGCGCGTCGGGTTCGAGCAGGTATTCACCCGCACCCTGATCTCCCAGGTCCTGCTGGGCGTGACGGTCTTTGTGATTGCGTTCGGCCTGCTCCTCGGCGGCCTGCGGCTGGCGCTGCAGGAAATGACGAAACCCTACCTCGTGATCGGCGGGGG
>CEQE01050408.1_pt1 | contig 27581 bp, 22 predicted proteins | sample 356201 | NCBI WGS metagenome assembly CEQE01 (sample SAMEA2619970, study PRJEB7988) | marine metagenome | biome: marine biome (ENVO:00000447); feature: mesopelagic zone (ENVO:00000213) & marine oxygen minimum zone (ENVO:01000065); material: "saline water (ENVO:00002010), including plankton...
TGAAGGCTCCAGGGATTGACACACCCATGCTGATGTGATACTTGTTCCGAAGCTAAATCTGAGCGCCGCAAAGGACTGCGAGGCGAGTTAACTCGACACCTCGGTCGCACGTATTGTTGTGGCGTTCTGGGTTTGAGTGTGGTAGGCTTGGCATCGAGAAAATTCGAATCAGAGTTTCAAGGAGGGGATTCGATGGCAACTTCGTTAAAGATCAGCACCCGGCTGTTGCTGCTGGCAGTGGCGGTGAGCCTTGTGGGCTTGCTGGCGATTGCTTGTGGAGCGGACGACGAAGAGGATGCGGACGCACCGGCCGCCGCGCCTGCGCCTGCGCCAACAACGGCGCCTGCGGCGCCGGTCGCGCAGCCGACCAGGGCCCCGGCGCCCGCGCCGTCCGACATAGTCAGCGACATAACCCTCACGATGGGCGTTCGCGAGGTTAATCCGATGTTCGGCAGCGTCGAGGGGTGGATATACGGTGGAGGCGTGGGTGGTGACCTGAGCTTCACCGACCATCTTCTGGTCCACGACGGCGTGGACCCGCTGGCGCCGTTCGCAGCCAAGGCGTGGAGCGTCAACGAAGCAGGGAACGAGCTTACCTTGACGATTCGGGACGACCTCAAGGTCAATACCCCTGCCGCTCTCGCGGGGCGGGACTTTGGTTACATAAAGGCTGCAGACGTTGCCTGGGACATGAACCAGCAGAACGCTGTCGTCAACCCCCAGCTCGGCGCCGCTATTGGCGCCCAGTTGGGAGCCACGTTCGCAGAGTGCAAAGCGGTGGACGAGTACACCGTGAAATGCCCGATGATAACCGACATCTTCTGGGGCATCCCGATCAGCGAGTTCGACATCAACGACACGAGCGTCACGCTCTTCAGCAAGACGGCCTACGACACATTGACCCCTGAAGAGATCGAGTTCCAGCCCATAGGCTCCGGCCCGTGGACCATGGGCGAATGGAAGCCAGAGGACCGGGGCACCATCCACGCTGTCCCCGACCACTGGAACGACCCTCCGCACATCGGCAGGTTCGTCGTCGTTCAGGTCCCCGATACGACGAGCCGCATGGCGATGATGCAGACCGGCGAGATGGACCTCGGAAATATCGACTTTGGCAAGTTCAGGGAGCTTGAAGCCGCAGGGCTCAAGTTCTTCCAGACGATGTCCGATCGCGACACGATGACGTTGAGCAACATCTGGCCGGGCCAGCTCTGGACCGACCTCAACGCCAAGACCGGGGATGCCTTGGAGCCATGGTTGTCCCCCGTGTATGAGCAGGACTACGCGTGGATCGGCTGCCCGTGGGGAGACAAGTGCCCCTACGACGACACGGACAACCCATCGGGGATGTCCGACATGGAGCAGGCGCGCCTGGTGCGGTGGGGGCTCTCTCACGCCATCGACCGCCAGGGAATCGTGGATGTCCTCCAGGCAGGTTTGGGCACCCCCATCTACCAGGAGCTGATGGGTCCGTTGTTCCCGGGCTGGAGGCCTGAGCGCACGGTCACCGCGGCCATGGTGAAGGCAACCCACGAGAAGTACAGCGGACCAAGCACGACCCAGGCGGCGGACGTACTCGGCCCTGGGACGGACTGGATAGAGTTCACAGAGTACGATGATGCCGCTGAGCCGAACTACGAGTGGCCCTGGTTGATCCCCACAGATATGGCTGAGGCCAATCGCCTGCTGGATCTGGCCGGATACCCGAAGGGATCGGACGGCATCCGGTTCGAGATCAAGATGAACAAGTACAACTGCGAGACGGGCGCCGTTTGCCTGGAGCAGGCCGACGCGGTTGCCGCGGGTTGGGAAGAGCTTGGCGTTAGGACCACGTTGCTCACCGAGGAGTATGGCGCGGTGGTCGTTCCTCGAATGAGAGACCGCACGCAGCCTTGGCCCGTTGTCAAGAACTGCAGCGTCGAGACGGCCAACTATCCCTTCGACTGGCCTCCTCCCTCCGCGGACAGCACGTTCAGCCGGCCAGCTTGGGGCTGCGCCTTCGAGAACAGGTTCCTGGACTACATGTACATGGAGATCAATGGTGAGAGGGACAAGGCCAAGCGCGAGGACCTTCACCTGGACATGGTCGACTACTACTACTACTGGCAGCTCTACAGCGGCATGGTCCAACCGCCTCGAGGGGTAGCTGGCAACCCTGAGACGGTCGCATCCTGGAACTCGCGTTCCACCGCAGCGGGGTTCTGGGGTAGGCCCCAGCACATCGTTCCCGTAGAATAGGAAGAATCTACAGAGGAGAGGGAGACGGGGCCCCTCTCCTCTTCGTGCTCTAACATCGCAGGGCGGCTCAACGAACGCCCTGCGATGTGTGTGTCCCCGAGATGAGGCCGTGAGGCCACGCCCAAGCCTGATAAAGAGGTCGTTGCTGGCGCCATGACGCGATTCTTGCTCAGAAGAGCCTTCTCGATCTTTATCTCCCTTATTGGGGCCACTGTGATCATATTCACCTTGACCAGATTCGGCCCCGATCCGGTGGACCTCTACCTGGGAGACACCCAAGTTGAGGTCACTGAAGAATACATCGACATGATACGGGCGTACCTGGGCGTGGATAAATCGTTGCCGGAACAGTACGGCTTATGGGTTTGGCATATTCTTAGGTTCGACATGGGCGAGTCCATAGGCAGCCATAGGCAAGTCAGCGAGATAATCCGCGACCACATCACCGTGACTCTGCAGCTGGCGATGGGCGCGTGGATATTTGCCGTTACCGTCGGAGTCAGCATGGGGGTTTTGTCGGCGGTCAAACGCGCTACATTCTGGGACTACTTCGGCCGGACGTTCGCGCTGTGCGGACAGGCGCTCCCCCAGTTCTGGACCGGCGTCATGGCGATACTGCTGTTCGCCGTGTGGCTCGGTTGGTTTCCCGCCGGCACCCTCGGCGAACGGGAGGGGTTTCCGCTGGCGTGGGACAACTTAGAACACTGGATACTGCCATGCATCGTTCTGGGATGGCCGGCATCGGCGGGCATCATGCGCCTGACACGCTCCTCGATGCTCGAGACGCTCGATTCGGAGTACATCAAGCTGGCCCGCGCCAAGGGTGTGGGCAACCAGACCATCATATGGAAGCACGGCCTGCGAAATGCCGTTATCCCACCGTTGACGTCGGCTTTGGTTCTCCTCGCCGATTATATGAATGGCGCGTTGGTCATAGAGATAATCTTCTCATTGCCCGGAATAGGCACCGTCGCCCTCAATCAGGCGGTCTATGACAATGACTGGCCGCTCCTGGCGGGCACCGTGCTCGTCTTTATGGGCATTTACGTCAGCTTCGCGTTCATTGCGGATATTGCATACGCGTTCATCGATCCCCGGATCCGGTACTCGTAGGGTATAACCGATATGCAACAGAGTCAGATAGAAAGAGACCTCCTGGGAATCCGGGACCGTCCGCCCGTAATCGGCGGGATCGTGGCCGCATGGAAGTTCACGAGACGCTATCCCACTTTGCCCATGCTCATACTGGCCATCCTCATATCGATAGGTATATTCGCTCCCGTGCTCGCCCCACACGACTCGAGAGCCGGCGGCATCCGTGATCGGCATCTTCCTCCAGCGTGGGCAGTCCTTGATGACGGTTATACGGTCAAGGTCGGCGATAGGGACCATATCCTCGGTACCGACCACGCCGGACGTGACGTCATGTCCCGCCTCTTCTTTGGCGCACGTATTTCGTTGGTGGTAGCCGCCATCGCGCTGACTAGCGGCTTCGTGGTGGGCACCACCATGGGCATTACCAGCGGTTACGCCGGAGGATGGTGGGACGAAATCGTAACCAGGACGGTCGACATATTTGCGGCGCTTCCGTTCCTGATGATGGCGCTCGTGGCCACGATGATGTTCGGGCAGAGCCTCCGATTGCTTCTGGCGTTGATGGCGTTACTCGCATGGGTCCCGTTCGTGAGGGTGACTCGAAGCCAAACGCTGGTCATAAAAAACGAGCCGTACGTGGACTTGGCCCGCGTTGCGGGGGCATCTCTCCCGCGGATTATCCTGCGGCACATACTGCCCGGCGTGCTAAGCACAGCGGTCGTGATAGCGACGTTAAGTGTCGGCTCGCTGATCCTGGCGGAAGCGGCATTGAGCTTCCTCGGGGCAGGAGTCCCTTCGCCAACGCCCACTTGGGGCGCCATGGTCCAGGAAGGTAGAAACTACCTCACCACAGCCTGGTGGCCAACCTTCTTCCCTGGCGTGGCCATTTTCATGACTGTGATGTCGCTGAACTTCACCGGAGACTGGCTCCGGGATCGGCTGGATCCGCGCCTCAGGCAGATTATGGACTAGAGAACCCAAGCAGCCGCTAGATCCGCTGGCCTGGCATCTAAGTTCTTCAGGAACTGGAACGCCGTGATTGTCCACGGCGGCCGCCGTCATGCTGATCCGCAGCCATACCCTGGCATCCAGTAGCGCGCCGTACGTGGACTTGGCCCGCGTGACCGGCGTGTCGTATACCACGATTATGTCGCGTCATAATCGTGCGATGTGTGACGGACCCGACAGTGATCATCGCCGCCCTTGCCAAACTCCAGGCACCTTGGCTAACCTCAGAAGTCCCTGTATCGCAAAGCCCGATACAGGTAGAACGTTGCGGCCACGGCATTCGCGCTGACCACCGCCGCGGTCATCATCTTCGTGAGCATGTCGCTGGTGGATATGACCGGTATCCTGTATACCCCGCCGAACAAGGCATTGTACGTTTCGACTTCCCAAATCTCGAAGACCAGCCAAGTGCTCATCACGGTTATTCCCATGGTCAGAAAAACCGCGAGCAAGTGCGCCCTGCCCGAGCTCTCTGTGTTCCACCATGCCAACGCCGCCCCCAGGGCTGCCGGCCCCCCTGCCATCGCCGCATGCACCAGGAAGAACGAAGCCGAGTCCGAATCAGGTGTCGGAACAGAATCCCTTATTATCGCCCACGAGCCGAAGCCGAGTACGGTCGCCAAGAACAACCCGAAAAATCCGCGGGCCAACAGGATCATCAGCAGGTCATAACTCAATATTCGCAATAACAGTTCCTTGGCCCCCTATGCACCGCCACGACATGAATCCCGCAGCGATCACCGCGCCTCAGTTTCGGTTGTTCAACTTCGCTCTGCGACCCGGACCCGGAGTCCCAGCGCTCCGAGCACGCGTCGCGGCGATCATGAATCATGTTACATTACCAGGTTTGCGACGGCCAAATGCCGCTATCGAACTTTCCAGGTCACGACGCAACGGTCTTCGACTGCGGAATGGCCGATGCCGAGCAGAATCTCGGAGATGAATCTGTGAGATAATATTCTGCCAAGTTGTCGCTAACCCGCCAGTACGACAGACGAGCGCGCAAATGCTTTTCGTTCGAAACCACTGCAACTCGTGAACCGATTCTCAAAACGAGCCCTACTCGCCCTGACTGTGATTGCAGCCGGATTGCCGCTGTTCCTGGCGCCCGTCGTTGCAGACGACGGCGACCCTGACCAGGCGCCGATAGGCCAGCCGGATCATCCGGGCGCCAAGCCGGCATACCCGCGTCTGGACTCCCAATTGAACCGAATCGTGGATCAACTCGGGCAGGCTACACCACGAGCATTGGCAGAGGCGGCGCCCATTTCCCGGGACTCATCAGTCGCGGTAACCGTCCGGCTGTCCGGCAATGGCGCTGCGTTAGCAGACTTCTTGCAGGTCAATGGCGCAATAGTGGCCAATGTCGGGCCCGACTACATCGAAGCGTACGTGCCCGTGACATTGCTGACGACGCTCGCCGAGCAAGTCGGTGTGCTGAAGGTTCAGACCATCGTACCTCCACGGCCCGCGGTCACGAGCCAAGGCGCGGCTCTCCATCGATCACCGATCTGGAACTCCCGGGGGTTCACCGGCGCCGGCGTCAAAGCGGGTGTCATCGACACGGGCTTCATCGGCTACAGTGGGCTCATGGGCTCCGAGCTGCCCGCCACGGTCGTTGCGCGGTGTTACACGTCGATCGGCGTGTTCACGTCCGCGATCGCTGATTGCGAAACCGAAACCATTCACGGAACGGGCGTCGCCGAAGCTGTCGTCGACATCGCCCCGAACGTAAGCCTGTACGTCTCCAATCCCGTGTCAGCCGCAGACCTTCAATCGCCGCAGCCTGGCTTGTCTCGCAAGACGTGACGGTCATCAACCACTCGGCCGCCTGGGTGTGGGATGGTCCCGGAGATGGAACATCGCCTGACAGCAGCAGCCCGTTGACAACTATCAACTCAACTGTGAGCGGCGGTGCGATTTGGATCAACGCGGCGGGGAACTCGGCGGAGACCTCGTGGCAAGGCGGCTACGCTGACGCGGATTCGGACGGCTGGCTCGAGTTTACGACGAACACCGAATTCAACGGTGTGTTCCTCACGGCAGGCGAGAAACTGACAGTCCAGATGCGCTGGAGCGATATATGGGGAGCTTCCAATCGAGATCTGGATCTGTGGTTGACGGACCTCGACATCGTCGACTTGGCGTGGAGCCAAGAAGTGCAGTTGGGTTCAACCGGCGACGAACCCTACGAGTCGTTCAACTTTGTTGCCCCGGCGACCGGTGAGTATCTGTTGTGGATGGAACATTACGATGGCCCGGCTCCGTCCTGGATTCAAGTGAATGCATTCACGGGCCAGGACCTCGAGTTTGCCACTGCCAACAACAGCATGGGAAACCCAGCGGACAGCGCCAACCTCGGAATGCTGGCGGTGGGCGCCTCCAACTGGGTCACACCCACTGTCATCGAGTCGTTCAGCGGTCAGGGGCCAACCACGGACGGCAGGGTGAAGCCCGACATAGTGGGAGCGGACCGAGGCGATTCGGCGTCGTACGGCGCTGGAGGATTCCTGGGCACGAGTCAGGCGTCTCCACATGTAGCCGGCCTGGCGGCTCTTGTGCTCCAGCAGTTACCGAGCTTCACGCCCGCCCAGGTGGCCGCTTACCTCAAAGACAACGCTCTCCCACGAGGGGCGGCGCCGAACAACACTTGGGGTTACGGTCTGGCCCAGCTCCCGTCCTTGGCGCCCGGCGCCCCGACCGGGATCGCGGCGGTTCGTGGGTTACACGAAGCCGCGGTGAGCTGGAGCGCCCCAAGCGCCGACGGCGGGAGCCCCGTCACGCACTTCACTGTCACCTCCAGCCCGGGCGAAATCACAGCGGTCGCGACGGCTACGAGTACGAGCATTGCCGTGACAGGGTTGACCGCGGGGATTCCATACACGTTCACCGTCACAGCGACGAACGCGGTCGGGACAGGCGCGTCCTCGACGCCATCCAACGCTGTCACTCCAGTCGACGTTCCAGGGGCGCCTTTGAACGTCGCAGCAACTCGTGGCAATGGCCAAGTCACGGTGACCTGGACCGCCCCGGCGGGCGACGGAGGCGATCCGATCACGACCTACACGGTGACGTCGAATCCCGGCGCCAAGACTGCCAGCACTACTGCCGCGGTGTTGACTGCGGTCGTCTCCGGTTTGGTCAACGGAACCGAATACACTTTTACCGTCAGAGCAACCAACGCCTTCGGAACCGGCGCTGGTTCGGCCCAATCGGATCCGGCCACGCCGGCGACACTGCCTGACCCGCCCACGAACGTGACGGCTTTGGGCGGCAACGAACAGGCGCTGGTAAGCTGGCAAGCGCCCGTCTCCGACGGCGGCGACACGATCTCTCAGTACACGGTAACGTCCAGCCCCGACGCATTGACCGGCGCCTCGTCGCCCGGCGATCTGTTCGCTTGGGTGCTTGGCCTCGACGCCGAAACCAGCTACACGTTCGTCGTCACTGCCGCCAACGGCATTGGAACGAGCTCGCCGTCGGCCCCCTCGAATTCGATCGTCCCAGGCAACTTTTCGCCGGTTGTGATAGCGCCGAATACGAATTTCAGCGAGGGCTCGGCAGAAATCAGACAAGTGGCCACGTTTACCGACGTCGAGACGGCCCAGACGCGCACCGCAACCATCGACTGGGGAGACGGCTCCACGAGCACGGGCATCGTCGTCGAATCCAACGGCGCAGGCACGGTGTCTGGGTCGCATGTCTATACGGACGACAGCGTGCACACGGTCACGGTGACGGTGAACGACGGGTTCGGCGGCGTGGGAAGCGACAGCCTGACGCTCACGGTCGACAACGCTCCTCCGACGGTTCTCATCTCGTCGCTCCGGTCAGAAAGCGACGGTCGCATAGGGTTATGGCCAGCGACATACACCGATCCAGGCGCATTGGACACCCATACGGGGATGATCGACTGGGGGGATGGGACGACCACGACCGCGACTTTGATCGCAGACAAGCGGGCGGTCCTGGGGAGCCACACGTACAACGACGCCGGAAACTACACTGTGACCGTGACAGTCACGGACGACGACGGGGGCTCGGGGTCAGACACGTTCGCGGTGGCCATTGACGCAACTCCGACAGTCGTCGCCATACCCTCGATAGGCGCATGGGGCCTTCTGTTGTTGACGTTGGTCCTCGCATTGGGGTTGCTCGTCCGGACCCGTGTGTCTAACCGGAGCGCGTAGCGTAAGTTCCCTGTTGGATGTCAGACAGAATTCGGGCCGCACGGGCCGGATTGAACACGCCGCAGGCGCAGGGTTTCGTCAGCAGTTCAGCCGCCCGATCAGTCGATATCTGACCCGATCCGACCATGGAGATCATCTTCCGAACCAGGTTGAAGCTCACCATGCCGTGCCCGCACATGGTGCTCAACTCCATTATCTCCGAGGACGGCAAGCGCTCGGTCCGACCGTGGAAGCCCAGCGAGTGTTCGATGGTGTGGCGGACGATCCCCGACTCTCGCGCCAGGCGATCGGTGTCTTCGTGGATGGCGTTGACGTTGACGCATAGGCCCAAGCCGGCGTCGTTTACGTCGCGGATGGCCGCGCCCAGCTTGTCCGCGCTGTCGAAGACGGCATGGGATTTCAGCGATCCTGAATCGCCGCCTTCCTGAAGCACACGTTCCCAGTCCTGCCGTGTTTCGTCCGTGGGTTGGCCGTCACGATACTTTCTGCCGAAGAAACGGTTGCGGAACGCCTCGGCTATGAAACTCGGTTTCTTCTCCGCGTCGGCGACGTGTCGGGTTAAGCCCATGTTGACCGGTCGGTGCTTCATCATGATCTCGATGAATCGACGTTGGGCTTCTCCTGAACCTTTCCGATTGAATCCCTTCGCGGTGGTCGAAAAGATGATGTAATCCTGGCGAAGAGATTCCACCGTCCCTTGGCGATGCATTGTGTTGGTCATTGCTAAGCGACCTCCTCTTGAGGTTCGATCATTCGTGCCAGCCCCAGATTGGTCTTGCCGTTCGGCCGCATCGTGAATCCGGCCTCATCCACAATCGCCTCATACGGGATCTCGCCATCGGGACCACATCGGGCGTTGATGTCGATGCTGATCACGGTGTCCAGCTCGGGGGCGATGTTTTGGATGATCTCCAACACCTCCGGCGCCCGCTCCAGCGGCATCATGGTTTCCAGAATGCAAGATAGGAACTTCTCGTTCAGGACCGCCGGGTCCAGATCGCCGGTCGCCTGATCGCTCATTAGCACCGTCACGGGGTTGTTTGGCTCGAAGGAGAGGTCGTCCACACCGGCCAATGCCCTGGTGACTTTTTGGACTTCACGGAACCGGCAACCGACGCCCGGCCTTCCAAACTCGACGAGAATGCCGGCGCTCCCCGGTGGTATCCGGTTTGTTGCGTCGTTGGTCTTGATCTCCTCGGTGCCTCTGCCGCCCCCGCCGGTGCTGGGGTGGACCGACACCGGGTCGCTGAATTGGGCCCTAAGCGATCGAGGCCATTCGAACTCCGGCCAATACAGGGCGCCAGTAGGACAGACATCCAAGGGATGATCGTACTTCAGGTTGAAGAACGAGACCAGGCGACGAGCAGAGCGGATTAGCCACGTGGGTGCGTCCTCGGACGTCACGAAGCGGATGCACGCTCCGCACTCCACGCATTCGTCCTGGTTGATGAAGGCGCGATCTCCGTCCACGTGAATGGCGCCCATGGGGCAGACAGCAACGCAGTTGCCGCTGCCGACGCATTTCGATCTGTCTACGAGCATTCCATCCCTCCTTGGCTGAAGCAGCAAACCATCGCATCCACGCGCCTTGTGAGCGCTATGGTACACGCGCCAAAACACTCGCGCAACTCGGTGGGTGACGCGACTCGGTTGACCGTCCGTGGTGCCGTTGTTACACTCGCGATCAATCGTTCGGAGGGTTTTGCTGATGCCAGGCCAGAAGATAACCGATATCAGAGTCACGCCCATCCCGGTTCACTACCGGAAAGAGGTCGGCAAGGTCGCTTTTGCCGATAACATCGGCAGCGAACGCACCGAATGGTTCGTGCGAGCTCGGACCGACGGCGGTCTGGAAGGCTACACCATCGCCAATCGATTCATGGGACGGTTCGCCGGGTTCCACTCCTCGGAAGGCACCGTCCGCGGGCTCGTGGCACTGCTACGTGAGGTGTTTCTGGGCTCGCGCGTGGATGACTTCCTCGAGGTGTCCGAAGGCCGGGTAACCGGCGTGCGTGACGCGTACAAGCAGGTTTTCTTTTCGCACGGCTGGATGAGCATCCTGGCATACGACCTGCTGGGACAGGACTTGGGAGTCTCATGCACCGACCTGTTCGGGGGGCGAATCAAGGACTGGATTCCGGCGTACGACACATCCCTCTTCTACCAGGACATGTCGAATCCCGAGAAGGGGGCGGCGCAGGTGGCGGCAGATGCGGCCGACTCGCGCCGAGACGGATACAACGCGTTCAAGATCAAAGTCGGAAGGGCCGGCCGTTGGATGATGCCACAAGAAGGTCTTCAACGGGACGTGGAAGTCGTGCTGGCCGTGCGAGAGGCAGCCGGCGCCGACGCATCGGTCATGGTGGACGGCAACTTCGGATACGACGGAAGGATGGACCTGTTGGAGGACTTCGTCCGCGAGACCCTCCCCGCCAAACTGTTCTGGATGGAGGAGATGGTCACCGCGGACGTGGGAGATTATCGGGTGCTAAGGCGAATGCGAGATCGGTTGGGCTCGACCGCGTTGCTCGTGTGCGGCGAAGAGGACGGCCATCCCCCTGGTCAAGAGTTCGTCGATCTTGTGAGCGCCGGCCTGATCGACGGTTACCAACCAGATATCGTGGCGGCAGGTTTCTCACGCTGGCAAGAACTCACGGACTGGTTGGCGCCGACCGGCGTGTTGACGCAACCGCGCAATTTCGGCAACGGAAACCTCGGCAGGCGAGCGGCACTCGTGTTCGGAGCGTCTTCACCCACTTTCGTGTCACTCGAAGATGAGCGCTTCTTGCCCAACGTATATGCGGACGACGATGTTGCGTTTCACAACGGCTCGTATTCCGTGCCATCGGGCGCCGGACTGGGTCTGGCGATCGACTCGGACATCTACCAGCGAAAGTACGCAGCGGCCGAGGTTCGTATCACGTAGCGGCCCGCGCGAGACCATGGGCGCGGGAACTCGACGCGTGACGCGAAATGGCGCCGTCGCCTAACCGGTTGACCCTCCCTGGAGGCGTTGATACACTCGCCAACAGCCATGGAGAGGGGACTCACGCATGCCGAGCGAACGAATCCAGCGTCGCATCGACAGGCTATTGGACCAGGTTGAGGACGCGGCCGACCATGAAGACTGGCCGGCAGCGCTCACGTTGGCAGCACAGGTCCTCGAACTTGACGCCGACAACGAGGACGCTGCCACGTTCCGCGACATAGCCGAACGGAGGGTTTCCGGTGCTTCCGGCGACGTGCCAGTCGAGGCAACACTACATGGAACGGGGAAGATTGACCCACCCGATGCGATCCAGCCTGCGTCGTTCGCTGATGGCCGGTACGTCGTAAAGGAGTTCCTCGGCGAGGGGGCCAAGAAGAACGTCTACCTCTGCCACGACGCGCTGCTGGACCGAGACGTCGCTTTCGCCCTGATCAGAGCCGAGGGATTGGACGAGATCGGCCGCAGGCGCATCCTCAGAGAGGCTCAGACCATGGGCAGGTTGGGAGAGCACCCCAATATCGTGCCCATTCATGACCTGGGACACCACGACAGCCAACCGTTCTTCGTGATGCCGGTGATGACGGGCGGAGACGTGTACAGCCTCATCCGCCAGAGCGACGAGCGGAAACTCTCGCTTGAACTAACTCTGACGATTGCTAAAGGCGTGAGCCGAGGGTTGGAGTTCGCTCATGGTATCGGCGTCGTGCACCGAGACCTGAAGCCAGGCAACGTCTGGCTCACCTCCGACTCCACTGCCAGAATCGGTGACTTCGGGTTGGCGGTGACCTCCGACCAATCTCGCCTGACCTCCGAGGGCATGATGCTCGGCACGGCGGCGTACATCCCTCCGGAACAGGCCATGGGACAGCCCGTGGACGAGCGTAGCGACCTGTACTCGCTTGGCGCGATGTTGTACGAAATGGTTTGCGGCCGAGCGCCGTTCCTCGGTGACGACTCGGTGGCGATCATCGGCCAGCACATCAACACGCCTCCGGTGGCGCCGACGTGGCACCGCAGCGACTGCCCTCTACCTCTGGAAGCCCTCATCTTGCGATTGCTTGCCAAAGACCCGTCAGAGAGGCCGGCAAGTGCTTCCGACGTACTGTCGGCGTTAGGGGCCGTCGATCTAGCAATCTCTCCGGCGCCAAACGCTTCGGCGCATGACGTCAACGTTCTCGATTCGCTGGCCAGCGCTGTGTTCGTCGGACGCCAGACTGAGATGGACCAGCTCAAAGCCGCGCTCGAAGACGCGCTGGGTGGACGGGGCCGTATGATCGCGCTGGTGGGCGAACCGGGCATCGGGAAGACCCGCACGGCGCGGGAGTTGGCGACGTATGCCGGGCTTCGAGGCGCTCAGGTCTTGTGGGGCAGGTGCTACGAAGAACAAGGCGTTCCGCCATACTGGCCCTGGGTTCAAGCAATCCGGAGCTACATTAGGGAGAGCGACCCGGAACAACTCAGATCGGAGATGGGTTCGGGGGCCTCAGACATCGCTGAGGTTGTATCCGAGGTTAGGGAGAAACTGCCCGAACTGCCGAACCCACCGCAACTCGACGACCCTGAATCGGCGCGTTTCAGGCTCTTCGACTCCATCACGGCGTTCCTGCGAACCGCATCACAACGCCAACCGCTGTTGTTGGTGCTCGATGACTTGCACTGGTCGGACAAGCCTTCGCTGATGCTGATGCAGTTCCTGGCGAGAGAGTTGAGGGGCACAAGACTGTTGCTTGTCGGCACGTACCGAGACGTGGAGTTGAACCGGCGTCATCCACTGGCCGAAGCCCTAGGGGATCTCACCAGGGAGAGGTTGTTCGAGCGGGCGCTGTTACGCGGTCTAGACCATAGCGACGTAGGCAGATTCATAGAGGTGGCCGCTGGTGTGCGCCCTCCCAACGGATTGGTGGATGCGGTGCATACTCAAACGGAAGGGAACCCGCTGTTTGTGACCGAAGTTGTGCGCCTGTTGGTGCAGGAGGGTGAACTGAGCTCGGACATGGGGTCCGAACGGTCCGCCTCAGGGGGATGGGAGATGCGGATCCCTGAGGGTGTTCGAGAGGTGATCGGCAGGCGCCTCAACCAGCTATCGGCAGGTGCAACGAGGTTCTGACAGTAGTCGCAGTGGTCGGTCGTGAGTTCGATCTGCCGCTGATGGCCATGCTTGCCGACGACCTGACCGACGACATGCTTTTGGACGTTCTGGAGGAAGGGCTGGACGCCAGGGTGATCGAAGAGCTCCCTGCGGCAGTGGGTCGCTATCAGTTCACTCACGCCCTCATACAGGAGACTCTATCCGACGAGTTGTCGTTGCCCCGGCGAGTCAGGCTCCACGCCCGCATCGCCAACGCTCTTGAAGAGCTGCGCTCCCACGAACTCGACGCCCACGCCGCTGCTCTGGCGCACCATTACGCACAAGCCGAAACTGTCCACGGTGTCGAAAAGTTGGTCAGGTACTCGATCATGGCCGGTGACAAAGCTCTTAGCAATTACGCCTATGAGGAAGCGCTGTCGCATTTTCAACGGGTGCTGGCCACCAAAGATGAACTGATGATCGACGAAGAGGTCGCGAGCATTCTGCCGAGCATGGCGCGGGCGCATGCCGCACTCAGCCAAGATTCTGAAGCGGTGAGCAGTATCATCCGGGCTTTCGAATACTACGAGGAAATCGGGGATGTAGCGCGAGCAGTGGCAGTTGTTGAGAATGCGCACTCCGTCTGGCTGGTTAGGGGGTTGAGTGGCGTACTGTCACGTGCAGTGCTCCTGGCGCCTCCTGATCATCCCCAATCGACAGGTCGTCTACTTTCCACCTACGGGTTTTCTCTGGGCGCAACTGCAAACGAGCTTGAACCTGCTCAGGAAATGCTACAGAAGGCGATAGACCTAGCCAGACAGGATGACGACACAGCGCTTGAGATGCGAGCGCTGGCTATCTGGGGCCACGTGTGCGGCCTGCACCTTCGGTGGGGCGAGTCACGCGACCGGTGCCTTCAGGCGCTTGAATTGGCCGATCAAGTGGACGAATCCAACGCAGAGTTGCGTGCGCTCCGGTGGACCGTAAACTCATTGTCTGCTTTGGGACAACCTGACGACACGCTGGTTCATAGTGAAACTAGTTTGGGGCTTTCCGAACGACTTCGTGACAATTACTGGCGTTTGCAGTCGCTTAACGGTATAGCACGTCTGTCGTACGCAAAGGGCGATTTTGAGCAGGTGCGCAAAGTGACAGAACGAGTTCTAACGTTGGACCCTCAGGATCAAGCAGGTCTTGCGGTCCTAATGATGCTGGAGTATGAGACAGGGAATTTCAGTGCAGGCGAGCATTACTTGAATCGGCTGCTCGGGTTGGCGCCGCGCCTAGATGGATTTTCGAATCCGGTAGGCATAGCGCTGATCGCCAGAATCGTCGGGGAGGTCGAATTCCTCCAGCATTTCGATGGCCCGAGCCGAACACCAACCGGCACATCGGACTTTCCTCCTGCTTTTGAACTGGTGGCGGTCTATATACGGGCGTGGCGAGCGGTACAATTGGGTGACGCCGAGATGGCGCAGCAGACGTATGCCACACTGGCACGCCAATCCGGGACGATGATGGTAGGTCCGGTGGGCACCGCATTCAGTATTGATCGACTCCTGGGCCTGCTCGCCTTTACGATCGGAAACCTGAAAGAATCCCAGACGCACTTCGACGAAGCGCTCGAGTTTTGCCGCAACGCCGGATATGTTGTAGAGCTGGCGTGGGCCCTCTGCGACTACGCCGACATGCGCCTGGAACGCGACGGCGATGGTAACACGACGAAGGCGACCAATCTGCTCGATGAGTCGCTGCAGATATCGAGCGATCTGGGCATGCGGCCGCTCATGGAGCGGGTGCTCAGCAGGCGAGAGATACTCAAAGCGTAGATTCGGAGATGAGGAGCAGTATCGATGCAAACGGCAGCTCCGGAAGAAGTCGGGTTCTCGTCGAAGCGGTTGGGTCGTCTGGATGACGTGATGCAAGGGTACGTCGACGCCGGCATGTTGGCCGGCATCGTGACGATGTTGGTTCGTCGAGGCAAGGTGTTTCATTTCAAGCCGTTCGGCCTGATGGACATATACGCCGTCAAGCCTGTGGAACTCGACACGATATTCCGGATCTACTCGATGTCGAAACCCATTACCAGCGCAGCCGTGATGATGTTGTACGAGGAAGGCGCCTTCCACCTCGACGAACCGGTGTCGAGATTCATCCCCGAACTCGCAGACCTCAAGGTGTTCGCGGGGATGAGTCAGAAGGGCAAGAGGCTGGTCGATCCTGACCGCCCGATCTCGATTCGGCACTTGCTCACCCACACGTCCGGTCTCAGCTACGGCTCCTACGTGGGCACGCCCGTCGACGACATGTACCGAAGCACCGCTGCTCGTGACCCGGACGACAATCTGCAAGGCTTCATCGAAAGAATCGCCGAGATTCCTCTCGCCTACCAGCCCGGCACGAGCTGGCGATACAGCGTCGCGACCGATGTTTTGGGCCGCCTCGTCGAAGTCATCTCCGGTCGAACCTTCGATCAGTACCTGAAGGACAGTATATTCGAGCCCCTTGGGATGCCGGACACCGCTTTCTATGTCCCCGAGGAGAAGCTCGACAGGTTGGCGTCGATTTACGGTCCGGCGATTGGCGGTGGGATGCAAGAGCTGGACACGCCAGGGGTCAATCAGCACAGGCGCCCGCTGACCATGTTTTCGGGCGGCGGAGGACTGGTCTCCACTGCTTCGGACTACATGCGATTCTGCCAGATGATGCTCAATGGCGGGACGCTGGACGATGTGCGATTGCTCGGACCGAAGACCGTCGAACTCATGACGATCAACCATCTGTCCGACGACCTGATGCCGTACTCGGTGAGCGAAGCCGGGGTGACTGGCACGCAGGGGTGCGGGTTCGGACTCGGCTTCAGGGTCGTCATTGATCTGGCCCAGCACGGGATTCTCGGCTCGGAAGGCATGTACTCGTGGGGCGGCGCAGCCAGCACCGTGTTCTGGATCGACCCCAAAGAGGAACTAGTCGCGATACTGATGACGCAATTCATGCCGAGCGGACAGTACCCGATCCGTCGGGAGTTCCAGGTCGCGACGTATCAGGCGATGGTGGACTGACTCTGCTTCGTCGCGTTCTTCTTGCGAAGCACTATGTATGCAGCATGAAACTTTGTAGTCACTTTGGAGGTGGAAGTTGAGCACTCTCACACTGGCTCAGGCCGAGCAGATACTGGCCGCGGCGAAAGTCAAAGCCGAGGAGATCGGCGTCCAGCTAACGATATCGGTGGTCGATCCCAGGGGCGATGTGATCGCGGTGGCTCGGATGGACGGCGCGCCCTGGCGTTCACCCGTGATATCGCACGGCAAGGCGCTGGCGTCGGCGTGCTGGGGACGGTCGAGCGGCGACATGGCCGAAAACGCCCAGTCCGTGGTGTCCAGGGCGTTCATGGAGCTCATGGGCGGCCACTTCATTCCGGCACAAGGCGCCTTGCCCGTCTACAGCAACGGAGAACTGCTCGGCGCCGTGGGCGGCAGCGGCGCTTCATCGCAAGAGGACGAAGACGCTGCTCGCGCGGGGATCGAGGCCATCGGCTTGTCAGTGACGGCGTAGGCTGGCTCCGGCGCACCCTTCGACGGTCACCGACGGGTCGCGCCTCAGAGCCTGCCCTGACACCATCGAAGGGGCGAACGGACCAAATACACGCCCGATTTCTTCACACCTAACCCCGCAGCAGGCCGGTCAGGTCTCGGATGTCGGTGAGGTGTTCCAGCCCGTCGATGGCCTTCAAGACCTCGGCTGATCGTTCTGCGCCCAGTGCATCGTCAGTCAGGAATCGGAACTTGTCGACGAGCTCCTCGCGCGGTATTCGGTTGCCGTAGTCGCCACGAACGAGGGTGTTCGCGCCTTCGAATGTGCTCCCGCTCTTCAGACGGATGGTTGCGGTCGCCGTCGTCATCGGGCCTGACGAGGCCGTCGAAGCCAGTTCTGGTTCGATGGCAACATTGACGCGCTCTGCAACTTTCCTGACATTGTCGCCCGCGACGACAGACGGCCTGAACACGGTCACGTCCGTCTTTCCGAACACCACGGAAGCGGCCACCGCGTAAGGCACGTTGAACTTGGCCGCCAGCATGTTCTTGGGGTACTCTCCGAGCATGCCTTCGAGCATCGCGGGGACGGCCACCTCGATGCTTTCCACATCTTCCGCATCGAATCGACCGAGGTTCGCTGCCTGACGCACCGCCTCGAGCGTCGGGTGGTTGTAGCGGCAGCAAGCGTGCAGTTTGAAGTAGTTTTGTTGTATGCGGTGCTCTCCGCCCAGTCCGTCGACAACCGAGGACGCATCAAACGATTCTCCGAGGATCGTGCCGTAGACATCGGACGGTGCGTCGTCGAGCCCGGTGAATCCGCAGGCGTAGAGATGTTCGGCCAACACGCCGTTGAGTCCCGACCGGCCCGGGTAGAGATTGCGAACCGTGGCGCCTTCAAACGCGGTCGTCCAGGTGTTGGCCGGGCTCATCGATGCCGCGAGGTTGATGACGGCACGAACGCCGTTTGCGTCGTAACCCTTGAGCTTTGCTATCGCGGCTGCGGTGCCGGGAGCGCCCCAGTGGCCGTGGCTGTGGACGTTCGGCCGCGCCTTCGTGGCGCCGCCCAGTCGCGACTCGACCTCATATCCGACCAACGCAGCCTCCACGAACTGCCGGCCGCTGACGCCCATCTCCTCGGCCACGGCCAATGCGCCCGGAAAGGTGTGGATCGCCGGGTGACCGCCGCCGAAGCGGTTGCCCTCGTCCATCTCCAACGCAACGCCCGCCGTCGAGTTCACGAGCGTGGCCAGCATCGGCTCCGCCTTCGACGCGTGGCCCAGAATCGTGGCCGTGGCCGGCCCGGATCGCTCGGCGGCCAGTTTCGCGAGCTCGATATTCTCAGGCTCACGGCTGCCTGCCACGATTGCGCCGATCGTGTCCATGGTCACGTCGCGGACCGCGGCAACGGCTTCTAGGCTCAGATCCTTGAAGGTTGTGTCGGCAACGAATTGCGAAAGATCATCCAGGTAGTCGTTCATCTCAGTCCTCCGTATGGTCGCATCCTACATTTGTTGGGTTGGGCGAGCAAGCAGCACGACCGGTTGCATCATCCGACCGTGGTGTGGCACATTTGGTATGGCTAATTGCAGGTTCGAGGATGGAGATGGTTCGACTACGAGTGTCAACGGTTGTGCCGGCTGAGGTCGAAGCGGTGTACAGGCACGTCACCGCGTTCGGCGAGAACGGGCCGACCGACCCGCAGAAATTCCAGGATCTGTACGAGGCGGACATACATCAGGAAGGCGACCTGTACGTTTACACCGAGGACATAAGGCCGCGTAACGACAGACCGAGCGACATCGCGACTTGGCACTGCACATTCGACTTTCCCCACAGCCGGTACATGGCAGCCGTGGACTCGAGCTGGTCTCACCGACGAGACTGGTTCCGGTCGGACAAGAGCGGGACTCGATGGACGGTCGAGTGGACAACGCAACAGGGCTTGGTCAAAGGAATGCTCCAGCTCATCGCGTTCAAACTGTTCACCAGCCGGTCGTTGAGGCGAAACATGTTGCAACCTGTCAGACAGCACTTCCAGGTTGAGTTCGAATAGTGTTCTGGCTGAAAAGATCGTCATACATTTCTCATCGTATCCCGAACAACGTCGGCGATCGCGAACAGTGGATGGCACTCCACGACAAGGCCGTAGGGAAGGGTTTGAAACCCTCCCGGCGTCTCGCACGGATCATCGGCATAATAATGTCGATCGGCATATTGTACGCGCGTAGCAAAGGGTCAAGGCCTCGGAACCGAGCGGGAGGGTTTGAAACCCTCCCCTACGGACCCAAGTGTGGCCGCTCTTGATTCAGACACGGCGCGTTGCCAAATTCAAGCGCGCTCGGACCGGATCAATCTCTCGGAGATTGGCGAACATTCCGCACAACCGGGATTGGCTCGGCATGACTGCGGTCATCGCGATGGCCGCAGTCCTCACGATCTCAGTCTTGCGGGCAGGCATGATCTCGGCCCAAGAGCAAACACTCGTCATCGAGGGCGCCATCACGAACGGCACCGCCGAAGGAGGCGATGTCGGCGGGCTGACGGTGTCGCTCTATCAAGTCCGTGTCGACGGCCGGGAGGTCATCGATGCCGTGACCGACGATGACGGCGGATTCAGCTTCGACGGCATAGAGTACGATTCGACGACGGGTTACGGGATATCGACCGTCTATCAGGATGTTTCATACGGCCAGGACTTGGACCTGAGCGAAGGCGCCCCGGACCCGATAACCATCACCGTGTACGATGCGAGCCAGGACGACTCGATCATCTCGGTCGCGAGCGCGTCGCTATTGCTGGCGGGCGTCGACGCGGAGACAGGGACGATCTCCGCATTGGAGATCATCGCTGTTGAGAACCGGTCCGACCACGCCTTCGTGCCTGGGGCGGAGCCAATGCTGCTCTTGAGGTTCGGACTCCCTCCGGGGGCGACAGGGCTGGAAGTGGACGCCGGCATCGTCAACATGGAGGTTGCACAGATCGACCGGGGCTTCGCACTGTTTGCCAACGTGCCGCCCGGAGAGTTCCCGCTTATGTTCTCCTACTCGTTCCCTTACGACGGCGACAGCGCCAGCATCGAGAAGTCGTACAGATACGGCGCCGGGAACGTTCGCATGCTTGCGCCTATCGGCATGATGTCGATCGCAAGCAACGAGCTGGGCGCGCCCTCCTCGATAAGCCTGGGTGAACAGCAATACAACTTGATCGAAGCCAACGATTTCGAACGGGGAGCTGCCGTGACCCTGAGGATGAGCGGACTGCCGACCAACAGCTTGGGATCACGGGTCAGCAGCGAAGTCAGCGGCATACGATTCGAGTATGCGCCGCCCGTCGCGCTTGGCGCGATGATGGCGGTGCTCCTTGTATACGCCGTGTTTTGGCGAGGTCGAGGCGACCGGCTTGAGTCCGCGCAAGACACCGCCGAGGAGACCGCTCAAGAGCGCGAGGTCGTTCATCGCATGATCGAGGAGCTCGAGTATAGGCACGGATCGGGCGAGATCGGCGAGGGCGCGTTCCGCAGGCGCGTCAGCGCCCTCAATGCCCGATTGGCGAGACTCCGCTAGGCACAACCGTTCGACCTCGACGCGCCGACAGGTCATCGATATCGATGCGAGCCGCGATCAAGCTCGTGACACAGGCTCACCCGAGCCAATCGTCTAGCAATTTCTGAGAGGGAATATGAAGATAACCGAAGTAGTGGCAACGCCCCTCAAAACTCGATCGGTCATCGTCCAGGTTGCGACGGATGAAGGAGTCCGGGGCATAGGCGAGTGCACGCCGATGAACCTCGAGGTCCTGGCGCATTTTGTCAACCATGTGTTGAGTCCGCTGCTAATCGGCGAAGACCCACTCGAGATCGACAAGTTGTGGAACAAAATGCTGTTCAGCACCTACAAGCTCGGCCCGCACGGGGCTCAGCCAGGCGCCATTGCGGGCATCGACATCGCTTTGTGGGACATCTTGGGCAAAGTTGCCGGTCTGCCCGTCTGCACGCTGCTTGGCGGCTGCTATCGAGACAGGGTCATGATGTACGCCTCCATCGGTGGGGGCGCTCCAATTCAACCTGACGACATGGTGCGAAAGGTTGACGACGCTCTGTCCAAGGGATTTCGGGCGATCAAAATCCGGATGGACTGGGGGCCTCACCGTCGAGACTCCGACCCGGCCAAGGACATGGCCATGTTCGAGGCGGTTCGCAAGCTCGTGGGCGACGACATCCCGCTGAGCTTCGACGCCAACAACGGCTACTCGGTCCCGACGGCGATCATGCAGGGCCGCAGGTTCGAGCAGTTGGACATCTACCACTACGAGGAGCCGGTCGCGCAGTACGACTACGCCGGAATCAAGCAGGTGGCCGATGCGCTGGACGTCCCGGTCTCGGCTGGCGAACACGAGTACACCCGATGGCAGTTCCGGGACCTGATTGAGCAGGCCAACCCGGACATGCTTCAGCCCGACGTGGTCAAGTGCGGCGGCATCAGCGAGATGCGCAACATCGCCGTGCTGTCGGAGACGTACAACAAACACTTCATCCCGCACCAGACTCAGCCCACCATCGGGACCGCCGCGAGCCTCCATGTGGTCGCGTCGATCCTCTCAGCCAATAGGCCTCAAGAGTTCACGGGAGAGCGCCCGGAACTCAACACGGTTTTCGTGGAGCCTCTAGAGTTCAAAGACGGCCATATTGCCGTGCCGAAAGGTCCCGGCCTGGGTCTGGAGATCATCCAGGGCAAGCTGGAAGAGTTGGCGCTGTAAGCGATAGCGACTGAGAGTGACCGCACGCGATCCTTGTTTCCCTTCCGGTCGCCTTTCTGAGGTCGCAACCGAAGAATCTCGTCGGAGACAATACGTGCTCGCCGTCAGAGGGCGGACGCTACCACACACATTGGAACGAGGGTCGCCCACTGGCGAAACGCAGTCAAACGTGATCGGCTTGGCGCCGGCATCGACTCACTTGACGGCTGTCGCCTCGAGCTCGACCATCAGTCCCGGGAAGCCCAGGCGCGTAACACCAAGCAGTGTGCTCGCGGGTCGACATCCCGCTTGCTCTAGGCGGGGTCCCAGTACGCCGCCCGCTTCCATGAAGGCGTCGATGTCCGTCGCGTAATAGCTCAGTCGTACGACGTCCGCCAACGAGAATCCGGCGTCGTTCAGCACCGTCTCCAGGTTGTCCAGCGCCTGTGAAACTTGGGCGCCCATGTCATTCAGGTGCACCGGGGCTCCGTTTTCGTCCACGGAGGTTTGCCCTGCGCAGTACAAGACCTCCTCAGCGCCGGAGACGCGGTTCGCTTGCACGTATTGGAATTGGTCCTGCCACGTCCACGGATTTACGATCTTTCGTTCCATCGGTCACTCCTCGCCGCTCTATTTGCAAAGAATTGGGCCAACTTGCATCCAGCGATCCAAGTTGGCCCGTTGATTAGGAAGCCGTTTTGTGGGTCAGGGTTCCCCGAAAGAGTCGAGGTAACCCACCGACCTATGTTTGGATGCGGGCAGCAAGTCGTGCTCCCGCCCTTGGTCCGCCAGGTTAGTCGCCGACTGCCGTTGCCAAGACGTGGGCTTTGGCCGCGTCGTGGCCGTTGCCGTTTGTGGCGCCGTTCGAAGGCAAAAGCGCATTGATGCGCTCGAACATCGAAGCCGCAGCGTCAATCGCGCCGTCGTTGAGTTCTGCGCCCAATCGAAGATGGTTCTGGAGGAGATGGGCGGCCGGCCTGTGGGACTCGAAGCGACCGCCGGCAATGCCCTCGGCCTCGAAGTGGTCCTTCAGACGCTGCACGATACGAGGATTGCTCTCGGTGATCGCCCGCAAAGTCAGCGGCAAGCGCAGGTCCGCGTCATAGGCCTCGTTGACAAGCTTCAGGTAGAATCCGGGGTCCAGCAGATCTTCGATGTCCGAGTCCCGGACCCGCGTGACCTCTACCCACCTGATCGGATTTCGTTGACCGGCTGGTCCCGACTCGTTGATCTGATCGACGTGATCTCTGTGTGTGGGCGTAACGTCCATCAACACCGCGACGCTGACGTAGCTGTCACCGAGCAGCGACACGAACGCGGGCAGGTTGTCGGCATCGCCGACGGGTATGACCACCCACCTCGGGTCCAGGCGCTGACGTCCTTGCGATGCGCAGATCTCGCCCAGCACCTGAAGGTAGATCAGGTCGGATGACGAATTGACCAGCAGGCAGTGCGGCGCCAGGAACAGCGTCTGCGCCATCTGGTAGCCAAGGGCCATCTCCAACGGGAACACGGTCTCACGGCTGTTTCGCAAGATGTCCTGACCGACCACCGTGCCGCGGTCTTCGGTGTCTTCAACTGTCCGCACCCGGCTCAGGTCGTCCAGGTTGATCATGAACGGCGAGTGGGTCGTGTAGATGACCTGGTTCCGCGGCGCAAGACGTTGTTCGATGAACCGCAAGAAATCGTACTGGGCCAATGCGTGCAGATTGAGCCCTGGCTCGTCGAGAAGCAGCACCAGGTCTCGTTCTTCGTCTTCTTCAAGCTGCGAGAAGTAGACCAGGAACGAGAAGAACCATACGAATCCCTTGGACCGTTCATCGAACGGAACCGACACGCGATGTTTGTCGTTCCAGATTCGTACGTGAAGGATCGTCCCTGAATCCAGGGGCGGTGGATCGTTGGGGTTGGCGGCTGACAGGTCGAATTCGACTCGAAGCTGCCTGTTCTGCTTCCAGAACTCGAATATCTCGTCGGAGATGCCGATGGAGGCCGACTCCAACTCAGCCTTCAAATACTCGTAGTTGGTCTGACTCTCGAGATCGTCGAGGTCTGCGCCCACCAGCGTGAGCAGCGACATGAAAGTGCGGTCGGCGTCGTCGATGTCGACTCCCGTGTATTTGCGGCGCTTGATGTCTTGGATCGAGATCCGCCCCTGCATTGCGCTGTAGTTGTCGAAGTAAACGAACGTCGGCAGGAACCCTTCCAGGTACTCTTCGATGACCTGTTGGCGAAGGTCCGTCCTGAACCGATCCGGCAATTCCGACAAGAGCTGCAACACGGACGGCGGCTTGATGTCCAGCGATTCAAGCTGGGATTGCAACGTCTCCCATGAATTGGCTTCGCCAACGAACTGCATGACCTCATGCGGAAGATTGGCGGCCGCGATAACGTGACGAACGACAGCGCCCTCGTCGATTTCAACGCTCCATTGCCTCTGGTTCTTGTAGTTTTTGCTAGCGACTACCGTCGACGATCGGAGCACGCCCTGTCCGAACTCGTTCTCGAGTTCTTCCATCTCTTCCTCGGTCAGCTCGAATTCGGCCTGCACGACGGTTGCGGGTTCGTCATCATGCCGGCGCTTGTACCGCACGTATCCTTTGCGGGGATAATCACGGAGATCGAACGAGCCCCCGATGCCGCCGACTGGGTTGAGGCGACGGAGGGCTTGCAGGAACGCGGTCTTGCCGGATTCGTTCTTGCCCACCATGCAAGTCACGTTGTCCAGCGAGACCCACCCGGAGTCGTCGATGCTTCGGTAGTTCGTCACCCTCGCTCGCACAAGTTTCATGTTCAGTCCTCTTCTTTGGGTTATGGGCGGATGCTGTCGGTCCGAATATCAAGACATTGGCCATCGGAGCGCCAAACACGATCCTGGCCACATTGCGGTTACGCTGAAACTGCCCGGGCTCACAACAATTCTGCCCAATTGGACGGGAATCGAAGTGAAACGGCCAGTCGAAGTTCAGTCCGAATCTTGGCCGAACACCATTCAACCGAGGGTGTAATCCAGGGCTTCGTATCAGCCTAAACAAGCAACGAGAAGGACGCAAGGCCTTTCTGGACCCTTCTTTTGGCCTGTCTGACAGCACACAAGGACGAGGACAAAGATTAGAAACATCCCAGAAACCACAAAGGCCGGACACCAATCAGATGGCGTCCGGCCTCAATCGCTCTGGTGCGACGTTACACCAGGCTGTATCCGCTCCCCTTGCGGTCGATGCCCGTGCCCTTGCCCTCGGAAATCCAACCGAACTCCTTGAGGATCTCCTGGCTGTAAGTCACACGGCCAGTGACCTTATCCAGCGGCTCGGTCGCGAGAAGCAGCGACGACTTAGCCATGAGATTCGGGTCCTCACCGCGAGGGTCGTCCATGCCTGTGACCAGGTTGTGGAACACCGTTCCGGGGGTGGGAACGACCTGCGAAGGCGACACGCACGTTACCGAGATGCCGTACTGGTACACCTCCTGTGCGAGGCCCTGGGTAAACCGCTCCAACGCGGCTTTTTCGGCGCCGTAGCAAGTTCCGCCGCCGCCGGCCGGTGCATCGGGATACGGTCCGCGGCCCGGACCGATGGCCGCGCCCGAGGAGATGTTGACGATGCTGCCGCCTTTGCGCTCGATCATCTCTTGCAGAACGATCTGGCTCAGCAGAAACGGCGCATGGAAGTTGACCGCCCAGGATCGCATCCACCGACGCGGAGGATAGTCTTTGACCGGGATGAAGTACGTCAGTGCAGCGTTGTTGACCAACACGTCGATCGGGCCATAGGCCGCGTGAGCCTCCTCGATAAGGCGCTCGCAGTCTTCGGGCAGCGAGATGTTGACCGCCGATGCAGTCGCCTCGCCGCCAGCGTCCTTGATCTGCCCAACGGTATAATCAAGCGAGCCCTCGAGCACGTGGTCACCCTCGTGCAGCGTCCGGGCCGCGGCTACGATCTTGCCGCCTTCCTTCGCGAACTCGGCGGCAATCTCCGCCCCGATTCCCCGGCTCGCGCCGGTGATAACGCATACCTTGCCGTCCAATTTACCCATGAGCGTTCCCCCTTCTTGCGTGGAATATGTCCGATGTGAAATCGGCCCCATTATATACCAGGTGTCGGCGGCAGAGACGAAAGGGAAACCAGGGACACGAGGCGGACGCCGGGGAGCTCTGCTAGCCACGACGCATGTCTCACTTGCCCTGCATTTGCACATGCGATAGAGTTCGCAACACCCAACAACGGAGGTCTGCAACGTGCCCGACAACAAAGTCCCAACCAAAGACGAGGTTATGTCCTACCTGCGAGATTCGCGGAACTGGGGCCGCTGGGGCGACAAAGCCGCCGCCGGCGCCATGAACCTGATCGACGACGCGAAACGGCTCGCGGCCACGAAGCTCGTCCAGAAGGGCCGGACCGTCTCCCTCAGCCGGCCGTTCCCGGTGACGCCGACTCGCGAGAACCCCCACCCGGCTCAACACTCGATGATCTTCATGGAACGCCCGAACGGCGGCGGCGCGGCAATGGACTATTACGGCGTGCGATATCACGGGACCGCGACCACGCACATCGACGCCCTTTGCCACGTGTGGGACGACGGCGGCACGTGGGAGGGCAAGAACCCGCGAGACATCATCGGCTTCGACGGCGCGAGCTTCGGCACGGTCGACGAGTGGAGCGACGGCATCCTGACCCGAGGCGTCCTGCTGGATGTGCCTCGACATCGTGGCGTGCCCTACGTCACCGTCGACAGTCCGGTCCACGGCTGGGAACTCGCGGAGATCGCCGAAGCCCAGGGCGTCTCGATCGAGCCAGGCGACGCGCTGATGGTCTACAGCGGCCGCGACGCGTACGCGAAAGACAACGACGGAACTTGGGGTGGCAGATCATCGAGGCCCGGCCTCCACGCCTCGTGCCTGCCGTTCGTCCGCGAGTCCGACATCTCGATCCTTGGCTGGGACATGATGGACGCCGAGCCCAACGAGTACAACCTCCCGTGGACGGTCCACGGCGTCATCTTCGCCTACGGCGTCGCGCTCCTCGACAACAGCCTGCTGGAGCCGCTGGCCAACGTCTGTGCCGAGGAGGGCCGCCACGAATTCATGCTCACGATAAACCCCCTCAACGTAATCGGCGGCACCGGTTCGCCGGTCAATCCGATCGCGGTGTTCTAGGCGCCGTCTGGAAATCGATGCCCAATCCGTGGGGAGTTCAGAGGGGCGAGCCCGTTTGGCGCAATCTCAATCCCGACACGACTGAAGCACGGCCGAGACTCTTAACGCTTGCGCACTTTGGGACGGCGTCTGTACGCGTCGATCATCGTGATGAGGCTGAGGATGGCCGGTATCGCCATTGGCGACCAGACCAGGAGCCGTTCTGTGGTCGTGCACGACCCCATGAAAGCATGGCCCCAGGCTGAGCGGGCCCGTCAGCACGACGGCGGTGAACAGCCCGGTGACGCCGCCGAAGAATGTGAACGCGAATCGGGAGTATTCCTTTAGGTACAGGTAGCCCAGACCAATGGGTACGACATTCATGGCGGCGGCTACGGTTGTGCTTCGCATTTCGATGTCCTCAACTCTTGATGAACGAATTGTAAGCCGGCGCCCTTGGAGCGGCTAGCTACGAACGGACTATTCTTCGTAGGTCATTGGCGCCATCGCTGAATTGGCCGCCGAGGACCCTTCGACAAGCTTCCGAGTAACGGCGTCGAACTTGCTTGCCTGCGGGGCCCCAGATTCT
>CEQE01148693.1_pt1 | contig 27488 bp, 24 predicted proteins | sample 356201 | NCBI WGS metagenome assembly CEQE01 (sample SAMEA2619970, study PRJEB7988) | marine metagenome | biome: marine biome (ENVO:00000447); feature: mesopelagic zone (ENVO:00000213) & marine oxygen minimum zone (ENVO:01000065); material: "saline water (ENVO:00002010), including plankton...
ATGTGTAATTTATTAACATTGGTGGCTAAATTGCGACTTTACCCAAAGAAATATGTTTGGTTTTATCTTCCTTGGTATTATTCCAAAACTGTGCATGTTTCAGCAGATATTGTCGAATTTCAATAACCATAATAACTCAAATAACCCATAATTAACCTGACATGAAAAGCTTGTAGCGTGGTTGCCTACCTGTGGTGTCGCGACGGCAGACAGGCGGGTTTAGTTGGTTTAATAGAAGTGAATTTGGTAAACGAATAATCTTGTCGTGATAATTTCCATGCAGGTTATTTCATCCGCTATGAACGCCTAAAATATTATTTAATCCCTAATAACTTTACCTTGTATTATGTACTGTGCTACAGTACATTATTGGCAACAATAAATTGGAGTTAAAAATGATTGAAGTTTCAGTAAACAAGTTTAGAGCCAATATAAAATCCTTTGTTGAGAAAGCTTTATCAGATCATTCACCTATCCGTGTGAAAAGGCGGGCAGGAGATGACTTTGTTGTTATCAGCGCGGAAGATTGGGAAAGAGACCGGGAAACACTTTACGTCCTCCAGAACTCTTCGCTCTTGAAGCAGATTTCCGAATCACTAAACACGCATGATGCCGGCGCCGGGTATGTCCCCACCGAAAAGGAACTAAATGAGATCAATAGTCTTTGAGGGGAAAACCTGGTCCAAATACGAAGAATTACGCAAAAAGGATAAAAAGCTTCACACAAACCTTTGTAAAATCATTCAGGAGATGCAGAGAGGAGATCCGGCAAAGGGTATGGGGAAACCGGAACAGCTTAGATACAACCTGTCAGGATTCTGGTCCCGCCGTCTGACCCGTGGTGATAGAGTAATTTATAAATTTGATGATAAAGCGATTTACATTTTTGCTATTGGAGGTCATTACGATTAACAGGTTAGTAATTATCAATTAAGAATTAAAAAAATCCTAATTCCAGATTCATAATTGAATTTACCTGTGGGTTTATTCGTTACTCCACCCAATCACAAATAAACAAATTGGTCTCCCCCTTCTTCGACTGATTCCGGTTTGATGAAAAAACCAGTTTCATCCCATCGGGACTGAACATGGGAAAGCTGTCGAATCCATCATAAAAAGTTATCTGTTCCAATTGTCCTCCCTCTGCATCTACAGCATAAAGATCAAAATTCCTCCCTCTTGGATTTGAAAGATTGGATGAAAAAATAATTCGTTTATCATCCGGATAAAAGAAAGGCGCAAAGTTTGAGGCACTGTTGTCCGTAATTTGATGTTTGTTTGATCCGTCACTGTCCATAACCCAAATCTGAAGCGCCATGGGACGGATTACGCTCTGTTTTAAAAGATCAATATAGTTTAATTGCTGTTCCTGTGTTTCGGGATAATGTGCCCGCCAGACGATTTTACTCCCGTCATGACTGAAAAATGCACCACCGTCATAACCCAGCCGCTCCGTCAATTGCAATTTGTCACTACCGTCGGGATTCATTGTCCACAATTCGAGGTCGCCGCTGGCAAGGGATGTGAATATAATTCTGCTGCCGTCAAAAGCATACGTAGCTTCCGCATCATATCCCCATTCGCTCGTCAACTGCTGAGGGTTCGTCCCATCCATGGTTGCCCTGAAAATATCATAAGTAGGAAATAATGGCCAAACGTACCCCATGCTGTAATCCGGTTTGTCCGGACATTCACTGCTACCCAAATGGGTAGAAGAATAGATGATTGTACTGTCATTTGGATATTGAAAAAAACTGCACGTGGTGACTCCCATCCCGGTTGAAACCAGTTCAATCTTCCCAGTTTCCAGGTCCATGATATATATCTTGTCACATTCCCCCTCATCATCATGCGCCTGATAAATCGCCCGTTTTCCATCAGCGCTGAAGTATGCCTCCGCATTTTCACCACCAAATGTCAATTGCCTCATATTGTCAAAATGAATTTCACCTTCGTAGATCAATTTGGAACTGTCCGGCTGACCTGATATCAGGAGTGAGAGTAAAATAATAAGTGGGAATCGTGTAAAATTACTGATCATGTGTGTGTACAAATTTCGATGAAATTAAACTTTATTCAAACAAAGATTCAATTTTCCTATTGATCAGGAAAAGATTTTTAGCAAGTTTCAGATGCGCCATTTAAATTTTCGGTGATTAATCATGCAACTCAACCTTATAACATAAGCTCGGGAGGAATCTATGGACCTTATTCATCCAATATTTAAATGGCTGCACATTTTTGCAGGAATTATGTGGATTGGACTGCTATACTTTTTCAATTTTGTGAATGGCCCATTTGCCGGGACTATGGACGGCGATTCCAAAAAGAAGGTGGTACCGGAACTTATGCCAAGAGCCCTTTACTGGTTTCGCTGGGGTGCCGCGTGGACATGGATTACAGGAGTGGTTTTGCTTTACGTGATTTTCTGGCAAGGGAACTTAGGAATGGGATATTCTGCTGGAAATAACATGTTCAGTCAAGGTATAGATGTAACCTATTGGGCTCATATTATGCTTCTTGTCGTGTTCGGTGCAGTATTCATTTATGATTTTCTGTATAAAAGCGGACTGGCAGGCAATATTAGAATCATAACAATCATCAGTTTTATTTTGGTGGGAGCAGTCGTGTACTTCATGAAATTCTACGCAGGGTTTGATTACAGAGCATTTAACATTCATTTAGGTGCAATGTTTGGTACCATGATGGCATTTAATGTCTGGTTCAGAATCTGGCCGGCTCAGCAGAAAATCATAGCAGCCATCAAAAATGGGGAAGCTCCTGATAGCAATCTTGTCGGTTTAGCAGGGTTACGATCAAAACATAATACTTATATGTCCCTACCGTTGATTTGGACCATGATAAACGAACATACTGTACTTTTTGCAGGAGGAAACTTTGGAATCAAAGAATCCACCAACTGGCTGGTGATTATGATTGTAATTGCTCTCGGCTGGCACATTGTGTGGCAGTGCTATAAAAAAGCAGGCAAAGTCAAAGGATTTTAGACCTTATTTACCTTTATTCATTTAACCATTGCAAGCGCCTTGAAATTTAAGGTGCTTTTTTTGTCACCTTTGAAAAAGAAATCAATTACAATAAACAAAAACTTCGAAAAGGTTAAATTGAAGAAACTATTAATTTTTATCAGAATGTTAAATCAATCCCCAAATCAATCCGGCTTTCAGAAATCCTCTCCTCGTTATCATTGTAACATTTTGTTTAAAATTGTAACTAATTTGATTGTAAACTAATCTCAAATACAGTGCCTTTTCCAATTTCTGATGTAAGTACTTTTACATTTCCATCCAAATATTCCTCACATATTCTTTTTGTCAGGCTCAATCCCAATCCCCACCCTCTTTCCTTTGTGGAATACCCAGGGCGAAATATGTTCTTCCAATCCCGTTTATCGATTCCCTGCCCGGAATCACTGATCTTAATGACTACCTTTCCATCAACCTTGTTCAGATTCAGCTTAACAAATCCTTTTTTATGTTGAATTGAATCAAGTGCATTTTTGATGATGTTTTCCACTGCCCATGCCAGAAGCGTTTTTGATGTATTCACCCTTATTTCACCTTCCGCAGACTCTAGTGACAGGTGTATATTTTTCCGCCTTTTTGGTAACCGATGTTCAAAATAAGTCAATGTTTCTGACAACAACTCATTCACTTTCACTTTCTCTTTCTTCGGTAATGATCCCATTTTTGAAAACCTGTCATTAATGACTTCCAAGCGGTTCAAATCATTCTCCATGTCAGTTATCAACCCAGTTGTCTTATCAGGAAATTCCTTAATAGTTTCAATCCAGCCCATGAGGGAAGAAATGGGCGTTCCCAGTTGATGGGCTGTTTCCCGGGACATTCCAAACCAGATATGATTTTTTTCATTTTTACGTATTACCTGAAAACCGGCATATCCCAGAAAAATGAACAAAAACACAGCTCCAATTTCGATGTACGGTAAAAATTGAAGCTGCCTGATTAATTTTGAATCCCCATAATGGATGTGTCCCAATACCACTTTCTCAATTTTACCTCCATCCTTTGGTAGTGTTATTTTAAGTGGAATGGGGTCATTATTTTTATTCATCCGCTCCAGGGTATTTCTGACAGATTCCAAATCACTCTCATCCCTGCTTGTAAGATTCTTCCAGTTCACGGGATTTCCATCCTTATCAGATTGAATCAGAGGGAAAGATACTTTTTGTATGATTTCCCTGAAAATAAAGTCAAGATTCTCGATATCAGGGCTGGTTACGGCATCTGCAATAACCTGAGCATAAAGAGAAATGGTTTCCCTATTTTCCTCCCGTAAAGTTCGAATCAGTGATTGTGTATAAAATAACAGCCCCAATGTGAGAGTAATCCCCATCACAAAGAGGGCTGCTTTAATATTTCCTGCTTGTCTGTATAATTTCAAATGATATCAGGAATATACAGGCGCCTTATCCTTATTTTGTTTTATATAGCATTTGTTGATGAGGTATTCCACGATGGTGTTTACTTCTTCTTCCAATGTCTGTTTACTGGTATTGACAACAATTTCAGCACTTTCCGGCGGTTCATAGGGATCATCAATCCCGGTGAAATTTTTTATCTCCCCCGCTCTCGCCAATTTGTAGAGTCCTTTTACATCCCGTTCCTCGCAAACTTCAAGGGGACATTCCACATAAACTTCGATGAATCTGCCGATTTCGCTCCGGGCATATTGTCTCTCTTCTCGGTAGGGTGAAATAAAAGCACAAACAGCAATTGTACCATGCTTTACAAGCATTTCTGCAACAAAGGTAACGCGTTCAATATTTTTATCCCTGTCTTCTTTTGTGAAGCCAAGGTCTTTAGTTAATTTTTGCCTGACAACATCGCCATCAAGCAGCTGGACTCTGTATCCCATTTCTCTCAGTTTTTCCACCAGAGGAATTGAAATAGTCGTTTTTCCGGCTCCAGAAAGTCCTGTCAACCAGATAGCAACACCCTGTTCATGATTGAATCCCGGTGTCAGCGCAGAATTATTTTTTGTTATCATAATGTCTCCTTAATATTTTCTCTACTTCCGAGCGTGTAAATTCCTCCGGAAGTTCACCTCCTGTGGAAAGAATTTCTCTTACTTTCGACCCGCTGAAAAATACTTTTTCATGATCCATAGCCCTCGATGTTTTGGTCGTTGCCATTGAATTTGTCCGCTTGCAGTAAAATGCATGTTCAAAAAACATGGGTTCAATACCCAATTCATCAACAGTGAAATTATCAAAGATTTTTTGTGCATCATAAGTTCCATAATAATTACCAACACCTGCATGGTCCCTGCCAACAATAAAATGGGTACAACCGTAATTCCTTCTTACAATTGCATGAAACACAGCTTCTCTCGGTCCTGCGTAACGCATGTAGGCGGGGAACACTGACAACCGTGTCCTAGTGTGAGGATAATAGTTGTCCAGTAAAACTTTGTAACATTCCATCCTTACATCAGCTGGAATATCGTCTTTTTTCGTCTGTCCTACCAATGGATGAATTAAAAGTCCATCCACCATTTCCAGCGCACATTTGGTAATATATTCATGGGCTCGATGAATGGGATTACGTGTCTGGAAACCCACAACTTTCTTCCATCCTAATTCTTTAAACAAAGCTCTCAATTGATTGGGGGAATGCCGATATTCGCTGAACACACTATTACCGTTAATTGAATATGCTTCTATTTCACCAGCAACATAATGTGCCCCCTGTGAAAACAGTGAATTAACTCCAGGATGCGCTTCATCGCTTGTCAGATAAACTTTTTCTGCTTCACCCTTTTTATCATACGAAAATATATCTGAAACAAATATTTTCCCGACACCATCTCCATTTTCATTACTCAACAATACCTCTTCAGACTTTCCTATTACCTGTTTCTGATCCTTATCGATAGGCAGAGTAATGGGTATTGACCAAACGGGACCATCTGATAACCGCATGTCATTTAAAACCGACCGGTAATCTTCACTTCCCATAAATCCTTTTAAAGGATGAAAAGCACTATTTCCCAGCATTTCGAAATCGGCAAGACTTTTGCGGGTTAATTTGACTATCGGCAGAGTATCTCTTGATTTAACTGCCATATCTGACTTTAACTTTAAAGTTAGAGTTTCTTTTAGGTTTGTCATTAATTTTTCTGGTTAACTCTTTCTTAGGTTAATAATCCGAGGCAAAAGTTAAATAATATCTACAAACAACAAGAACTAATATTTCAGATTGATTTGCCAAACCGTTTTGATGTTAATGACCCAACTTTTCCAACGATCTTGCGCCTGTAAATATATACAATTGAAGTAATTACAAGAAAAAATGAAGCACGTGAAATAATTCGAATCATATTGTAACGTTTGTCATCATAATGGAATCTGACTTTGTGCTCACCTGCCGGCACGTACACTGAGCGTAAGACATGGTTTGTTTGATATATTTTGGCGGGTTGTCCATCCACTTCAGCCATCCATCCCGGTGCATAGTACATTTCCGACAGAACAAGTAGTCCCTCGTTGGAGTTATTCGATTTCAATATAATTTCATTTTCTGAGAACTCTTCTTCAACTGCATTTCCGCCCTCGGAAAAAGTCATCTCCGGACCATCATAATTAACTACAATTGCCTCCTTGCCGGGATCAAACAATTGTTCTAATGTCTTTACTAGTGACTCCTTTTGTGTTTCAACAGAAGTAACATTGCCCACAAACCACGCTTTTGGCAGAACATTCAAATTTCGGTAAATCTTTTGATTCCCTGAAAACGCTAGCTCAAATCCCGGAAGCTTTATATCCCGTTTCGTTAAAAGATATTTCACATTCAGCATATTAAGAACAGGGATATTGTTCAACCCTCCTGCGTCCATGAGATCCTGATAAGTTCGCAATTTCACCGGTCGGTATCCTCCTATGCTGCTGATACCGAAATATCCATACCAATTGGTGCCAAAATCATCCACAGGGTAGATGCGAAACAGCTCATTATCCTTTGATAAAAATCCGGTGACTTCTTTCGGTCGAAACTGTCTTTTAATGTTGACAGGGGTTTTTAAATGAAGGAATTCATTGTCAATAATCCAAAATTCGATCAATGACAATACAATGACAATACAACTCAACATCACAGAGGGTAATTTTTTATTCCATGCCATAATGATTGAAATACCACAAGCAGCTGTAAGAAACATGGCCAAGAGTAATCCCTTCTGGAACAGGTCTATTCGGACGGTTTTTAATTGATTCATTATCTGGGGTCCGAAATTTGTCATATCCCCTGATTTCATGAATGATGCCATGCTTGATCCAAACAACAAAAAAAGGAGCGTTACTCCAAGAAAAGATCCAAAAACCAGCAAAGTATATTTTTTTAGTCTTGCCGTACTCCCGGCATCTGGTTCTGAAAGTATATGCAGTATAGAATGCAGGCCGTATGCAGCAAGCATTCCAATAATATAGGGAAGCAACGCATAGATCATTGATGGAACCCGAAATTTTGCGAATAAGGGTGCCCAGTGATAAAGTGGTGAAAACAGAATCGGAATATATTTCCCAAATCCCGCAATGAGGATTAATGCACCTGTTACCCAGAGAAATACCTGGAATTCATCAGGTTTTCTTAGTATTAACCCTAAAATAGCAATCAAAACGGCCAATAGTCCAAGATAATGGGTAGATTGAGTAAAGGGCATATATCCCCAGTATGCTTGTGATTTCAAATCCCGCGTGGGGAAGTTCTGCAAACCGTAAAAATAGGGATAAATAAAAGTTATGGACTCTTTGGGATGCATAGACCAGGCAGTTGCATAATCCCAGTCTGACACTCCCTGTTCCTTTGTGCCATTCTCCTCAAGAACCGATTTCGCACCGCGTGTTGAATGTTCCTGGAATTCATATACCGATACATAGGGATCGAGAACCATGAAAATGGCAATTATTAATCCAGCAATGCTGAATGCAATTGGTTTGGCAGTATTTAATTTAGATTTTGAGGAATTCCACAAATCTCTAATTAAAACCCACAACAGGCGAAATACAACCACAATCCAGGTATAATAGACCACCTGCGGATGATTGGACCACAATTGAATACCAAATGCCAAAGCAAGAACCAGAATTGATTTCCAAGTTCGATTTTCGATGCAATATTCCACAGCCAACAAAACCCACGGCACAAACGCTAATGCAATAATCTTTGCACCATGCCCGGCATTGATCAATCCAAACATATAGGGTGTTACCGCTGAAATCAGTCCTCCAAACAATGCTGGTAATTTTTTGACAGATTTACGTCTTAAAAGAAAATAAATACCGAGACCACTCAATGAAAAAAAGATGGAAAACCTCGCACCCCTGTTAAATAAATGACTTGTGAAAAATCCAATAACAGGCCCATAATAAGTAGAAATATAACTTCCATGAGATGGCATACCGCTGAACAAGTGAGGATACCAATGGGGTACATCTACATTGATCTCTTTGTATGTATCTTTCCATTCGTTGATGGGTAATCTCGCAGTAGTGTCGTTAGAACCGGGTTCACTCCCCGTGAATATCATTTCCCATAAAAAAAGTCCACAGATTAATATGATGATAAGATATAAATAATTTGACCTGTGCATGCCTGTTATCTCCCTATTCTAAATATCCTTACAAATGTATTTGGTTTGTAACTGCTTAAAATTTGCATTATTTCGAAAATATTTTATCCCAAGCCATGGTAAACAATGATCGTACTCCATTTATTTCCCGTGGTCCGAGAAATCCCAGCAGTTTGAGTGAAAATACAAAAACAAACATAAGAATTATATTCAAGACAAATGTGTCAAATGGTAAATATTGAATTCCTTGCTCCGCTAGTAAAAGAAAAATCAATGACCAGCTAATTACTCCCAATATAGGTTTTCCTCCCCAATTTATCGGTTCTTGACGGTGAGAAACAAAATATATTAACAACACCAAAATCATATAACTCAAAATTGTACTAACAGCTGCCCCCCATACTCCCCAATGTTTTATTAACATATAATTCAAACAAATGTTACAGATAATGCCAACAACGGATGCCAATCCTAATCGTAGTGTTTTATCCTTTAATGCAGAACCGGCAATAAAAAAATGCCTATAACCGTTGATCAGATAAGCAGCACCAATAAATGGGATAAATTTTGCCCCGGCCAGATATTCCGGCGTAGCAAAAACCTGAATAAACTCTTCTCTGAATAATGTAATAAAGACCCAAATTCCGGAGACTACAAGTGTATAGTAAAATATAAAATCTCTGTAATATTTTTTTGAATCTTCTTCCAGACCCATCTTGTACATCATGGGTACCCATGCCAGTTGCATAGGTGTTACAAGCAGTATATTGATCAACATTCCAAATTTATATCCGATGGAATAAATCCCTATTTGTTCCAACGATACAAATTGATTAAGAAAAAACCGGTCAGAAGTGGTTAAGAAGGGTACAACAAATGCCAAAGGAATTAGGGGATAACCAAACCGTTGCGCTATTTTAAAAATTGAGACAGAAGGGAATACTGTATATTTATTTAAAACAAACCCAATCGTTGCCAAGGTTGAAATCCCAAATACAATCATCCGTGCATAAACAATGCCCTCAACCCCATGTTCACGAATTACAATAAAATAGATTGACAACATCAGAACGCCAACAAATTGTGTCAGAGAAAGTACAATAAACCTTTGAGGATGTTGATGAAATCGCCATAGTGTCAACAAAAACCTGCCCTGTACTGTAAAAAATGCATTAATAACAATCAAGGGTGCAAGGTAATGATACTGTGCAGGAAAACCAATCCAGCTAACAAGTGTGTTACTAATCCATATAAAACCACCGGCAATCATCATATCAACAAATAACCGCCCCCAGAAAATTGAAGAAATAATCTCTGATTGCTGTCCACGTGTTTTATCAGGGAGAAACCGCAGAAGCGCGTTAGCCATTCCCAGCATTAAAATGCTAACCAACAGCACATCCACCATTTCGATTATTGCAACGAATCCTACCTCTTTGAGAGATAAGTACCGGGTAATAATGGGTATTAGTAATATCGCAACAAATTTATTGGCGAAATTACCAATTCCGTAAATCAGGGATTGTTTGGTAATTGTTTGGATTGGTTTTCGAATTGGCATAGGTTATTGGTTTGAAGGTAATAAAACTGAATGAATTTCGCTCTTGATAATTAGTAAGGTAATATCAAGCCTATAGTTACTTCAGAGATGGTTGCCGTCCCAATTGCTTTTTTATGGGACAAATTTCAAAATAATGTTAATTTCATCAAAATCATTTCTTTAATTGGCGATCACAAACTCAATACTAAGTCAACCCATTTTCATTGCTGGTACACCACGCAGCGGCACCACGTGGGTAGCGAATGTCCTTGAACAGGCACGAAATACACGGTTGATTAAAGAACCGGATAATGAAAAATACAGTTTTTTGGCTTTATGGTGGAAAAATAACCATCATCGATTCCCATTTTCTGAAATAAACAATGAGAATCCTGGATTTGCCAAATTTTACGCAGAAATATTCAAGGGAAATTATTTACCCAATCGAACGGTACTTAACAACACGCTTTTATTTCTTTTCGGATTTACAAAGGCAAAAACTGAAAAATTGATCCAAGAAAAGGAAGCCAAACTAATGTTAGGTTCCCATCACTACTCTGTGTCTCGATCATTCATTTATATCAACAGGTTATTAAATCTTTTTTCTCTGCAGAGATGGAAATATTATGATCGTCTTGTAGTAAAATCCGTACATTCTTGCCTCTTACTGCCTCTAATATCTGAATTATACAAACCTAAGATGTTATTAATTTTCCGTCATCCGGCGAATGTAGTTGCGAGCAATCTAAAATTAGGACTTCACGACGGAAACCGGAAACTTTATATGCGCCCGGAGATCATAAACAGTTATTTACACCCATTCCTTGAAAAAATTAATGAATTGAACGATCCGCTAGAATTTCAAGGTTTGCAGGTAGGAATCTTTTACTACATCTGGGAAAAATGGCTGCAAATGAACCCATCTTGGATAACCATAAATCATGAAGAGTTGTGCATAAATCCAGTGGAATCCTTCAAGTTGCTCTATGAGAAACTTAATCTGCCGTGGTCTGTGAAAGTCGAAGAATACATTACGAATCAAAATAAAGAAGGTGAAGGATTTACAACCCAGCGATTAGCTGAGAATGAAATCAACAAATGGAAAACTACCTTGAAAAAAGACCAAATTGAAAAAATTCGGCAAGGGTATTATACCTTTCCCTTGGCGCATTACAATGATTTCTAAAAATAAAATAACCAGAATCTTTATTGTTGGAACAGCGCGATCAGGAACCACCTTACTGCAATCCATGCTTGCTGTTCATCCTGAAATATTGTCTTTCCCGGAAACACATTTCTTAAGAGGCACAGTACCAAAAACACCCTTGCAGCGGATATTCAAAATTTATAGCCGGAAAGACCAAAGATTTATAAGTAATAAGCTTGAAAAAATGAGAAAACTGGAATATAAAAAACGCATACCAGTTTCAACTCCCTCAACCCTTGAATGGATTCGTGGACTCCTTGCTATTTTAGATCTATTTGCAACCGATAGAAATATGAATATCTGGCTGGAGAAAACACCCATGCATTTATATTTCATACCATTGATTGAAAAGATAGACCCGGAAACCAAGTTTATCCACATGATCCGGCAAGGTGAAAATGTAGTTGCTTCACTGCATGAAGCCAGCCAGAAACACCCGAAATATTTTGATGGTATAAAATCCGTTAACCAGTGTATTCGGCGTTGGCGGAAAGATATCCGCATATCAAAAAACTATATTGGGAAAGACAATCATCACTTTGTCTTTTACAAACAATTGATTAATCATCCTGAGGAAACTTTGAAGAAAACTGTGTCTTTTATTAATGTAGACTATAAATCTGAAATGCTGTCTTTTAGGGAAATAACTGGAGAATTGAAATTTCCTGAAGAAGAATGGAAAAAATCCGGAAGTAATGAATTACGTGAATCAAACAAATTTGAAAACCATTTTTCGAAAGAAGAACAAAAATATATCTTATCTAAGGTTAAGGATTTTGATCTATCTGAATTATTTGCAAATTAATCCTGAGGTAGATTTTTTATTCTACCAATTAAATTATTGTACTTTTCTTCCCACTCAACCTTTTTGGAAGTACAAAGTTGACCCATCATCTCCTTCCTTCGTGGGAGTTCCTGTCTCATTTTTTGAATAGCATTTTTGATTTCATCACTCTTATTCCCAGTAAAAATGACTGCTTCATCAAAATATTGATGTAAGGTTTGAGTATCTGAAACTATGAGTGGCTTGGAAAGGGATAAAGCTTCATATCCACCGGAAAGCAATGTCTTTTCCCGGGTTGTTAAGACAATCACGAAATCCGAATTCTGGAGGAGGTGAATATACTCGAGATCATTCAGAAATCCGGTAAACCTGATATGTTCAGATTGGTAGGAAGTAATATCAAATGCTGCCTTTTTTTCATTTCCGGTTACAAAAATTTTCACATCTGATATCGGTTTGATTGCTTTTAAAAATTCTTGCACTGGTTCATCCGGAGAAAACCGGCAAATGAAAGTTCCAGTCAGCTTTTTGTTATTTTCATTCTCCGGTATGCTAAACATTGAAAAATCAGAAATGGGGTCCTCCAGGACGAACAGTCTATCCGATATCCAATCAATATTATCTGACAGGAAATCTTTTGATTCCGGATTATGGGTAATAATCAGAGGACAATTTTCCCATATTCTTTTAGATAGAAGTCTCGAGAGCCCGCTAAAGTGATCCAATAATGCGGCAGAATGCAAATCCGGGATTACAGTACTTTTTCTTAAAAATATTTTCGCTACAAGAGCTGATAGGGTAACAAAGGGATGAGCTTGAAATGTAAAAATATATCTGGGACGAACCAAAAAAAGGCGGAAAATCGTACTGACACTATTAAAGAGTAGATTCAATAAAATAATCGGCTTAGAATTCCCCCACCGGTTATATCGTATAAACTGCGCTCCCAAATGCCGGGCAAGTTGTTCTGATCTTCGGGATACACGGGTCCAGGCGATAAATACTGATCTATCCAATTTATTAAAAGGCATAAATTTTAGATTTTTATTTATAATACCTCTTTGTAAATCCTGACCAGTTGGTTTCTTTTAGAAATATTTTACGAAATAGTGCTGTAATAAATCCCAGTCCATAACCGAATATTTGTACCGGTATCACAATGATTAACAGCAATGCTGCCTCCGCACTTTTATTTTTAAATCCACCATAGAGTGCTAAAATGACGAAAATAGCAATTCCTAGTTCTACTATCGGTATGAATTCCTCCGGTTTAATGAATGCGCCTAAACAGGTAAGAAACGCTAATACAAATCCTACGGAGGGTAGAAAATGGATGGGTTTTAACAAATCTTTATGGATGTTTCCGAGATTAATGCGGGCTACACCCCAATTAAATACTTGACGGAAAAATTGAACAATGGATGTTCTGCGTCGGTGATATACTACCGCATCGTGAATGGTTATCACCTTGGCATCAGACTTAAGGAGCCGATGGCTGAATTCCATATCCTGGCCATGTCTCAAATTTCCGAAACCTCCAATTTTCTGATAAATATTTTTTTTCACACCCATATTGTGCGTTCGGGGATAGAACTTTACCAAAGGTTTCTTACTGTGTCCCCTGATTCCTCCGGTGGTAAAAAATGATGTCATGGAAAAATCTATCGCTTTTTGAAGGGGTGAAAAATCTTCTTTAGCTGCATCGGGTCCACCAAATGCGTCGAATCCGTCATGTTTATAAGTATTGTATATGGTCTCAAGCCATTGACTATCTGCTTCACAATCGGAATCAATGAAAAGCACCAGTTCCCCCCGGCTTATTTCTGCACCGAGATTTCTGGCAGCACCGGGACCTTTATTACTTTGTGAAAGATATCGTAATTCAAAAGGTATTTTGTCTTTAATACTTTTGACCATATCTTCAGTCCCGTCTGCAGACCCATCATCCACAATAATCATTTCAAAAAGGTTGTAAGATAATGTTTGAGATTCGATGGAATTGATTAGACCCGGCAGCTCCTGAACACGATTAAAAGTGGGTGTTACGATACTGAAAATGGGAGCAGGCAAATTAATTTCAAATTGAATTTATTCTTCAATTTCCTGAGATACTTCCGCCGATCTTCTATTTGATTGAGCAATCATCTCCCCTAAAAGTCCCAGTGAAATAAATTGAACCCCCAAGATTAGAAGCATCACGCCAAATACGAGTAGAGCAAAATGTTTGGAAAACGGTTCACCTAAACTATATTTCAGATATAACACCCATACATTCACCAGGACTCCTGCATTCATACTTAATATACCAAATATACCGAATAATCGAAGAGGACGAAGGGTATGCTGGCTCAGAAATAAAACGGTCAATAAATCAAACAGACCATGGAAATACCGTTCTCTCCCGAATTTGGTTTTACCAAATTTTCTTGGCCGGTGATTTACTATTTTTTCTCCCACTTTAAATCCGTTCTTCCCAGCCATCACGGGGATAAATCTATGCATACCACCATAAATATCAAGTGATTTCACCACATTTGTTCTGTACACCTTGAGTCCGCAATTAAAGTCGTGAAGGCGGATTCCAGTAAGCAATTTGGTAGTTAAATTGAAAAATTTGGAAGGCCATCGTTTTGACGCAGGATCATACCGGTTTTTTTTCCAGCCCGAAATCATGTCATATCCTTCATCCAGCATTCCAATCATATCCGGAATTTCAGATGGATCATCCTGAAGATCTGAATCCAAGGTTACCACGACATCTCCCCTGACTCTATTAAATCCTGCCGTCAAAGCAGCAGATTTACCATAATTTTTTTGAAATTTTATCACTTTGTGGGATGAACCATTATTAAATGCTTCTTTCAGATATTCGTATGAACCGTCTGTACTCCCATCATCAACACAGATTATTTCATAATTAAAACTGTCTGAAAGTGAAGATCGAATTTCTTCCAACAATGTCGGAAGTGACTCTTTTTCATTATAGACAGGAATGACAACAGAAACAAAAAGAGTGTTCATTCAACCTCCTGAATTTCTAATTTTTCTAACAATCGTTTGTTGCCGGAATCAAATTCCAGCGCTTTTTGAAAATAATTTAGTGCTCCCTCCAAGTCTTCTTTCTCCATTAATACGTCCCCCATATGCTCCAAAACAACGGCACTGTCACCTTCTATTTCAAGGGATTTTTGAATGTAATTTCCGGCTAAATTGTAATTCTTCATCTTATAATAAATCCACCCCAAAGTGTCATAATAGGCGGCATTTTCTGGATCCACCTCAACTGCCTTTAAAGCCATTTCCAGGGCAAACTGAAGGTCAATTCCCCTTTCAGCTAGCATATAGCTGTAATTGTTTAAAGCTTGGCTGTCACTTTTATCACTTTCAATCAAGGATTGATATATGCTGTCTAATTGATTCCATTCCTCCAATTCATTGTAAACAGTGGCTAATAAATGCTGTGCAGATCTTGAATCCGGTTCAGAATTAATGGCAGATTTGAGACTTTTTTCCGCAAGGGAATAATTCTTTATTTCAGTATAACTGCTCCCCAGAAGATAATTGACAACATAGTTTTCGGGAAATCTTTTTCGTGCATCAAGAAGGACTGAAATTGCTTCTAACGGTTTTTCAAGATGGAGATATGAAATAGCTTGGTTTGTATATCCAGACAATTCATCAGGATATTTATTTATTGATTCAGTTGAGTAAGAAATCAGTTTGTCATATTCTTTGTTTTCCAATGCGAACTCGGAAAGATAGTACAATACAACTGCTGAATTGAAATCATTATTGTACAATTCTTCAAATATAGTTTTTGCTCTTTGTTTATCATCATTCTCCATAAAAAGAATCCCCAGCTTTTCCTTAACCTGGGGATCATCATTTGTAAGCTCACGGAGTTGGTTCAGACCATCAATGGCTTTATTAAAATAATTCAATTTTACAGCAAGCTCTATAAAAATATTCCAACTGTCCAAATCATTCGGTCTTGATTTTACCATAAGTTCGTATGCTTCCAGTGCGAATTGAAAATCATTTCTCTCGAGTGCGATCTTTGCTGCTTTTTCTAAAGCTTTTGTCTCCCGAAAATTTGACTCATAAATATTCCTGTATATCTTTTGGGCGTTCTCTGAATTTCCTCCTCTCAATGCTAATTCGCCAAGGATGTATCGATATTTTACGGTCGCGGGATAAATCTCACTAAGTCTTTGATATATGGTTTCAGCTTTTTCCAACTGACCGTGAATCAGTAATTGATGCCCCAGTAACTCATTCGCCATTCGATCATTGATGTCAATACTGAGAGCTTCCATCAAATGCTTTTCTGCTCGTTCAAATTTTCCCAACCGAATATATGCTTTTGCCAGAGAAGTTAAAATTCCCGTCGAATTTGAATCGTATAACAATGCATCCTGATATTCTAGAATTGCCAAAGGGTAATTCCCATGCAATGTTAAAAGTTCACCATCCAGAAAATGAGACACTGCTTCACTGTTTACTTCTTCGTATTCAATCAATTCCAATGTGTTATCAATAGAATCTGTTTCCTTATCACCCAATTCATCATCCGGGTGTATTTTCGGATGCATTGTGCAGCCAATAAAAAGCGCCAAAATGATGTAATTCAATTTTTTCATGTGGTGAAATTTATTCGTATTGTTATCTTACATCCGAAAAATTAATCTTTTTAGTCGTGATAACCCAAGTAATTTTAAAAAATTTAGTAATTTCATCTTACTGATTAATCAGGAGTTCAAAATGAATAGACGCTTATTGCTATGTATTATTTGCACAATTAGTTCCAATTATACCATTCATGCCAATGAATTTGCACAGAGGCGGGATTATGTCCGGGACCAATTATCCTCAAATTCTGCAATGATGGTATTAACATCAGAAACCTATCCCCGCAACAGCGATGTGGAACATGAATTCCGACCCGACAGTGATTTCTGGTATTTATCGGGGTATCCGGAACCTGAAGGTGTACTATTAATAATCAATGATGAATTGTCGTTGAGTCATCAACTATCATTTGATAAAGAAGCCATATTTGTTAGACCACGGAATCCAAAAGCGGAAGTCTGGACGGGAAGAAGGATGGGGATAAAAACCGTAAAAAGAGAACTGGGATTTGAATTTGTTTTTGCATCTGATTCATTAAAAAAAATATTTAATTCTGTTCTCCCGTTTATTGATACTCTTTTTATCAATCAACAATATCCCCCTCATAAAAATAAATTTCTGAACCAGCATTATTTTCTCCAAAATATGGATTTGGGTGAAATAGCCATTCAATCAGCAGGAAAAATAATCCACCCATTGCGGCACATAAAATCAAAATCAGAGATGGAATTATTACAGAAAGCGATTGATATTACAGGTAATGGACTTATTCAGGCAATGATGCGAGCCAAACCAACACTAACAGAACAGCAGGTACAGGCAACCATAGAATTTATGTTCAAGGATGAGGGATCTGAACGGCTTGGGTTCCCTTCCATCATTGCTAGCGGACCGAATGCTACCACCCTCCATTACACTGAAAACAGCGCAGAGTTGAACCGGGGAGAATTGCTTCTAATGGATGTTGGCGCTGAATATCAAATGTATACCGCTGATATCACTCGAACAATTCCCATCAGTGGAAAATTTAATCCGATCCAAAAATGGTTATACAATGAAGTTTTGAATGCTCAAAAGACTGCGTTTGATTCCGTAAAGATTGGTAAAACATTAAAAGATTTGCATCGAATTGCAAAAAATTATTTAAAAACAAACGATCTTGACAAATACTTCATTCACGGCCTTGGGCATTGGCTGGGGTTGGACGTACACGATGTGGGCGGTAAAACCGCTTTAATTAAAGTTGGCTCGGTGTTTACAATAGAACCCGGGATCTACATTCAAGAGGATGATACTATAGCTTCAGAAGAAATGAGGGGGATCGGAATAAGGATTGAAGATGATGTTCTTATGACTGAAACCGGACCAGTGTGGTTATCATCTCAAGTTCCGAAAGAAGTAGAAGATATTGAACGAATAATGAGGAGAAGGAGCAGAATATTTAAGCTGCGTTAGAATCAAAGTAAACATCGTTTCCTCCGTCCTTTTTAACTGCGTACATAGTTTCATCTGCTGAAGCAATCAATTCTCGAACAGTTTGACCATCATTGGGGAATTCCGCTGCCCCGGCGCTGATAGTCATTCTTACAGAAATATCATCTTTTCCAAAATTATAGTTTGCCAAATTCTCGATGATTCTTACAGCTGTTTCTTTTACATCTTCCTTCACTGTATTAATTAATACAATTGCAAATTCCTCACCACCATATCTCGCTACAATATCAATATTACGCACACTTTTCTGTAAACATTTTGCTGTCTCAGACAAAACGTAATCGCCGAACAGATGACCATACGAATCATTTATCCTCTTAAATTTGTCTAAATCAAGAATCATCAAGACTAAATTGGTTTTGTAACGATTTGTTCTGCTCAATTCATGTTCAAATCTTTCGAGAAATGCCCTATGGTTCAATAAACCTGTCAACCCGTCAATAGTCGCTGTTTTACGAACGTGATTATAGCTTTCCCACCAACCTAGCAGCGTCCCAATTTTATCTCCGAAAGCTTTAAGTAATTTCAAATCGGTATCATCATACCTTCTTGATGTAAAACTTTCCAATGAAAGCGTGCCAATAACACCATTGTTTGAACTGACAGCAACACCAGCTAGGGACATAAATTGATATTCATTGATATCGCCTTTTTTAAATCTTCCTTCCAAATCTGCTTCTTTTATATAATTTTCGATAAGAATCCCATTCTTATTTTTGATGATTTTGTCATGCACCGTACCATCAAGTGTAAATCTGTCATTTTTTCCATAATCCATATCAAAACCTGCTATTAGCCGAATAATTGCCTCATTTTTATGTTTTGGGTCAATTAAAGTGAGAGTCATTTTATCGAAAGTAAATTTCTGCTCACAAAATGCAACTAAAGACGCCAGCATTTCATCTTCAGAAATCCCAATATCAAGGGAATCGATATGAGTTTCCATTTGGGTAATAAATGAATTATCATTTCTTAAATAGGACAATGTCACAGATTGCAGATAAGTGGTCCTGATTAGTTCAGCGCAGGAAACCATCAAGTGTTTATTATTCTCGTCAAAATCGCCGAATTGTACGGCAGATGCAATAAGCACGCCTTTCACTTCACTGTTGATGATAGTTGGGATCACCAATACCGATATATTGTCAACTGCAACCTCAGTAAGTTCTTTCAGAATGTCATTACCAGATCCGTGAGTTAAAAAATGAAATGAACCCTCTTCAGATATTTTCTTTTCCCAAGATTCACTTATAAAAAGCTTCTCTTTAAACTTTTCATCTTTACCGGAAAATCCCCTTTTATACAAGTGGCGGTTTGTGGCTGAAATTGTGTAATAATAAATATCAAATTGAGGCAATGCAGAAAAAACAAGCTCAAGAATATTCTGGATAAAATATTCCAATTCACTTTCATCCTCATCATGAAAGTATCTGTTAATTTCTGACGAGGTTTTCCCATCTTTTTTATCACCTCTTCCCCATAACCTTTCGCCACTGGAATAAAATAAATACATTTGATAAAATAAAAATGAGATGGATAATAATATTATGACCCTAATTACAGTAAATAACGTGCTATCGGGTCTCGGAAAGACATAAACCACTATCAGCACAATAACCGTCAATATTAAGACGATAATTGATATAACTGATGAAGGGGTTATTCTACTGTCTATTTTCACATAGACAAATTAGAAAAAGGAAAGAGAAAAAAAAAGAGGGGTAATTGAAATCTACACTTACTGATCTTTTACCAATTGGATTTGATTATCAAAATTAGGCCTGCCGATTTTTGATTCCTGATTATTGACGGTGGAGTCTTCTTCTGATTCGTCAGCAAGTAAAATATCAGGATTTTCAGTTTGGATATTTTTGGGTATTTCCATGGGTTGATTTAGGATATCCTGAGTTGTAAGAGCAGGTAAATCAGAAGGCATCCCGGTGTTTGAATCCTGAAAAAGGCTAACACTCAAAACAACAATGGCAATCACAGATGCTGCAGTCAGAAACGCATAAGTGGGTGAATAACCAAAAACTCTATTGCTTGAAATGACCCGTTTCTTATTTACCTCCGGTTTTGAATTAATTTCCTTTAATCTGGATTGCAGTTTATCTTCAAATGAGTTGGAAGTTGAGATTCTCTCTAATCCGCTCATGACAGATATTGAGTGTTTTACTCCCTTAACCGCATTGCTGCATGAAGAACATTTTTCCATATGCTCTTTAAAGAGATTAGTTTTTGATGCTGGAAATTCGTTATCGAGGTATGTTGATATGTTATCTTGAAATTCGTAGCAATTCATCAAATTTGCGACCTCCTGCTTTTGTTAACATGTTCAAGTTCTTGTTGTAGTTGTAATCTTGCACGATTAATCCTTGATTTCACTGTTCCCAAAGGAACATCCAGTATCTTACTGATATCTTCATAGGAAAGTTCCTGAATATCTCTCAGGATGACAGCGGACCTGAAATGCAGTGGAAGTTTCATGATAGCATTCTGAATTTCTTCTTCAGAAAATCGGCCTTCAGTGTACTCGATAACGTTATCATTCGTAGGAATATCATAATCCTTATTTTCTAATCCTATTTGACTTAAATAAGATACTTTACGCCGTTTACGCTTTCTGAGTTCCGTTTTCGCCAAATTTGCAGCAATGGTATAAATCCATGTTGAAAATTTCGCAATTTCACGATAATAGTGCTTGTGGGTGTAAAGTTTGATACAGGTCTCTTGAACAATATCTTCCGCATCCTCCCTATTGCCAAAATAGCGGAAAATAAAATTCATCAATTTGTCTCTGTATCGTTTCACCAATTCCAGATAGGCGTATTCATCCCCATTTTGGAATTTTAAAATAAGTTCCTCATCTGTGTATTTAAATTTATCAGCCATGGGAAGCGGTAGTCCTGTAAAGCAATGGAATCAATATTGAGTTAAAATTTATACTCGCCGATTTCACACTTTTGTCAACAGTTGCAAGATGTTTCAAAACCAGTTCAATTTCCTTTATCTGAAAATTATTTAAATAATTTTTCATTCTGTTTCTATTCATAATACTCAAATTAATAAAAGTATTCGAATTTTGCGATGATTCTCCTGATTTTTTCATTTTCTGAAAAAGAAGTTCCTGCATCAAGTTTGTCATCAGAGAAACTACCCCAACAGAATCCATTCCCTGATATATCAGATTTTTTGCTCTTGTGATTGATGCATTAAAATCTTTATTGCCTACCGCATCCAAAAAATGCCACGGGAAATAATTCCTGTCCCATCCAGAGAATTTCGCCACTGTAGTTTCAGTGACTTTTTCATACTCCTTCAACCCAATTGAGAATTTTTGTATCTCATTTGCCAGATGATATACGGAATCTCCGGCTGTTTCAATCAACATGTCCACTGCTTTGGGAGTCATCTTGATAGAATGTTTTAATGCTATAATTTTTACCCAATCCTTCATTTCATTGGTAAATGGAGAAGATGTATTCACAGTTACAGTATATTTACTGAGTTTATTGATTATCACCGATTTCTGGTCAAATTTATCAATGATTAAAATTAAACAGTTGTTTTGATTCGGGTCTTTGCAGTAAGCTAGCAATTCATTCATTGCTTTCTTCTTTTTGGCAGTAGGGTTTCTGTAAATGATCAATTTCTTCTGCGGAAAAAGCGGTACGGAATAAAGCTCATTTAAAATGAGTTGAAAATCGTCAATGTCTGAAATGTAATGGTATTTTTCAAATTGCCCGTTCTTTGACAAAACGGAGTCCACTTCATCTACAAAATATTTCTGAAGGAAAAAATCATTTCCATTCAGCAGGTAAACCGGTGCGATTTTCCCAGATCGAATTGATGGAATTGCTTCTAATACTTTTTTCATTCTTTTTCAATCATATTTTTTTTGGACTGATCGATCAAGGAAACAGTAATCACGGCTGCAAAAGCGAATACAAAACTTACCAATCTTTCCGTCACAATTGATTGCAGAAAATCAATGTTAGCCCAAATAACCGTTGTAAAAAATCCGGTCAGGAGTCCTGCAATGATTCCATTCCGTGTTGTTTTCTTCCACCACAAGGTGAGAACCAGTGCGGGACCAAAGGCAGAGCCCAATCCGCTCCAGGCATAACTTACCACACTAAAAATATTATTTCCCCGGGTTTCAGACATAACTGCCAATATATAAGCAAAAAGTCCCAGTATTACAATGGTGATTCTGCTTAAGGTGACAAGTTTTTGATTTGTCATTTCCTTACCGAGATACTGATGAATAAAATCTTCTGTGATGGCTGAGGTAGATACAAGAAGCTGTGAATCAGCAGTGGACATCATGGCGGCAACAGCGCCTGAAATAAATAATCCCGCAACAATCGCTGGAAGTAATTCTTTTGCCAGTAACGGCATTGCCTGCTCAACATCAACTTTGGCAAAATATTCCGGTCCAAAATAACTGAGTGCAGCGAGGCCAATGAGAAATGCGCCTGTAATTCCCGGCAATGCCCATAAAATTGCAATCGTCCTGGCTCTCTTGACTTCTGAAACACTCCGAATCGCCATATAGCGAATGACGAGATGCGGCTGACCCAAATACCCCAATCCCCAGCTTAATCCGCCTAAAATGTACGCAACAGCAGCAAATCCTTCTTTGCCGTTTGTGTATGACGTATGATGAGCGCCTGTTTGAACAAGACTCTGACTTAAAGAAATTTGAGAATCCTGCAATTCAATAAATCCTGCGATGGGCAGGATTACCAATGTTCCGATCATTAAAATACCTTGCAGAAGGTCTGTCCATGCTACTGCAAAAAAACCGCCCATGAGCGTGTAGGAAACAATCACAGCCGCGCCTATGGAAATACCTGTCAATGTATCAATATCAAACAATGTTTTCAGCACTTTCCCTGACGCATGAAATTGAGCCGACACGTAAATGGCAAAAAAGAAAGCAATGATTAAAGCCGAAAACAAGCGGATGATGTTTGAATTATCTTCGAATCTCCGGTGCAGATATTCGGGAATTGTCAATGCATTATATTTTTCCGTTTCTTCACGAAGTTTTTCTGCAATTAAAAACCAGGCGGCAATAATGCCAATTGTAATCCCGATAACCGTCCAGACTTCCCCTAATCCCACTGCAATTGCAGCGCCGGGGAGAGCCAATATCAACCATGCCGATTCTCCGGAAGCGCGCTCCGAAAATGCCGTTACCCACGGACCCAATTTCCTCCCTGCAAGAAGATAGTCCTCCTGTGTTTTGTTCAGCTTAAAGGTCCAAATTCCCACAAAGATGAGGAAGATCAAATAGAGTACGAATATGATTCCTGTCATTTCCATATTAAATCCACAATGATATAATTCCTATAATCAGGCAATAGATTCCAAACATATAAAACTTTCCAAACTTAACACTCCGCACGACTAATTTCAAGGCGATGACTCCTACCGTAAAAGCAGTGATAAATGAAGCGCCTAAATTAATCATCATTTCGGTTGGTATCTGTGATTGAATACCGCTGGAAAAAGTTAAAACGACCGACCCGAGTATCGCGGGAATAGCCAGAAAAAATGAAAACCGTGTTGCCTCTCCACCGGCAATTCCCAATAATAAGCAGGTGCCTATAGTCATTCCTGAACGGGAAATTCCCGGTAAAATTGCCACCGCTTGCGAAAAACCAATAATGAGCGCAAATCTTAATCCAATGGTTTGGGACTTATTTTTCGCTAATCTGCCGGTGAGTAAAAAAAGTCCTGTAAATAGTAAACAATACCCCACAATGGATGGTTTGTCGAACAGTGACTCGATGGCATCCTGAAAGAAAAGACCCACAACGACAATTGGCAGTGACCCGATAAATACGTTTTTAATCACCGTGACTGTTTCCGGAGAATTGAGAGATTTAAGGAGGGAGATGATATCTTCCCTGAAAATATAGAGAATACTGAACAATGTGCCAAGGTGGACAGTCACTTCCAGCAAAACTCCGGGGAGTGAAATATCAAAGAGTGCCTGAGTCAGTACCAGATGCCCGGAACTGCTCACGGGGAGAAATTCGGTAAGTCCCTGAACGATACCCAGAAAAAGCGCTTCAAACAGCGTTAAACTTTCCAACCTTTAATCCTCTCGTGTTCTTTCAACCTTAACTGCTTGTCAAACCAATGTTGCGAATGTAAATAATCTGCCAGATTTTTTTCCATCCCGCCTGAATGATGGATAATTTTCCGAATCACAGAATGTGCATATATCATCGGAATAAATTTGACCGGGCGCCACACCTAATTCAGTAATCTGCAATTTAATTGCTTCTTCCATATGGAGAAAAATTCTGCCATTCTGACGATGGTGCGTTTCTGAGGGAAAATGTTGTGATACATCCTCCTTCACTTCATAACAGCACTTTTTGATGGACGGACCAAAATTAATATCCAGCAGATAAGGCGGTATATCAAAATATTGCTCCATCATCATGACTGCTTTTTGAACAATGCCTTTTTCTATTCCCCGCCAGCCGGCGTGAATCAGGCCAATGACTGATGATTCCGAATTATGAATAAAAACCGGCACACAATCGGCGGTAACAATAGAAAGAAACAGATTTGCTTTATCGGTAATCAAACCGTCGCCTTCTCCGGCAAAACCGGATTTATCCACAATAAAAATTTTGTCTGAATGAACCTGTTTTGTAAATGTAACATTATTTAAATCTAATTCCAGTTTTTCGGCGGATACCGTGCGATCGTCATTTACAGGATTCCCTGTGTACGGGGCGGTTTTTATTAATGATCTAATTTTTGTTTTAAACGTTTCTTCCATCTGATTTTTTTTTAATGAAGGGTGTTACGGCGTGGGTGCAGATTCGGAAACAGTATCTTTGAATGCCACGGCTGTTTTTATGATTTGCCACTTATTGTACTGCAGAAGATTGGCGGATATATTCATCCGGGGATACAGGTCTGAAAATGAAAATTGTTTACCCTTTCCGTTGTAGGTTAATTCTCCAGAAAGAGCATTTAGAACCAATTCCCTCTTTGGATTTTCTTTCAGAATTGATCCCAAAAAATGCATAATATCGTATCCCAGCATTTTCATCTGCGCCAATTTATGCTGACCATTATCATGATTCATAGCTTCTGCAGGATCGTCCCCAACAAATATATCAGAAACAAACACGAGTCCGTTTATATTCGGTCCGATTAAGTCATTATTTAGCTCCTCCGGATTGTACCAGTGGTGGTTCCCAAACAGTTGAGTATCAAAATTATAGGACGCAAATTGGGAGGCAACAAGATGCAGATCTCCTTCATGGATTGGCATGAAAATTCCCTCAATAGATGACAGCACCACTTTGCTTGAATCCCTGCTTGTCATTTCTTTTTCAACTTCAACTGTATCGGGGAAAAAATCCGACTCCGAAATCATGAATGTGCTGTCCATGGAATCAAAAAGAATATTGGTAATGTTGGTATCAATATCCGCTTCTGTCATTTCAAAGGCGGTTTTCCGGATGGATTTAAACTGAGTACTCAAATCAAGGGGAATCCCAGTGTACCACTGCACTTCCGTAATCTCCGCGCCGAGTTCATCCGCTCTCTGGATGAATCCATCTGTGATGTCCTGCCCCACTATGTCTGCGGGAGCCACCACCGCCACCGTTTTCAACTGAAGATCGGCAACGGCGTACTGCCCCAATATCTGACCTTGTTTGAACAGGTTCGGGCAGAGCTGAAACACATGATCATTTAAATCATTCAATCCCACAGATTCGGATGTTGGGACGAGGAGCGGAATATTTCCCCGTTTGTTTGCCATGGCAGCTACAGGCGCGTTCTCCGGTTTAAGGGGACCTATTATGGTAACAACATTGGGATTTCTGTTGAGGAGTTCAATACAAGCAGACGTTTTCAGATTATCTCCGCTGTTGTCCACGGCTTCAATGGCAATTTGGATATCCAGATTTCCCTCAATTTCAGAAAGCGCTTTTTGTATGCCTCTTAAAAAAGAAATTCCCTGCCCGGCATCGTAGCCGGTGAGAGGCAGGACAACACCCACAAGGAGTGTTTCGCTTGCCATTTTATAGGACCTGTTTTTCAGCTCTTTGTGGAATGGGTCAAACGCAGGTGGAATAAGTTCCCTGTCAATTCCAAAAAGAGTCATGGCTGCTTCATCTGAATTCCCGGAATTCAGTTGCGATGCCGACAGCATTATTCCCAGAATTGCCCTGTTATGCTGATCGTCAGCCACACTCAGAAGATCGGTAATTTCAGTATGGGTCAAAAAGTGACTGCTGAGGTGAACAAGTTTTTCATCAATACTTGTGGTAAAACTTAGATCAGTAGAAAACTTTCTCGCCTTCAGATAGTATTCCACCGCAAGCCGGTACCGCCCATCGGTGAGGAATATATCCCCGAATGTACTGAGAACATCAATGGCATATCTGCTCTCGGGGAAACTTTTTAGAAATCCTCTTCCCACTTCCTTTGCCTTATCCAACCGGTTGATTCGGACGTAGCATTTCATGGTCATGAGAGAGCTTGCTGTCAGTTGAGAATTTCTCTCAGCGCTTTCATTAGACAACTTCCGGAAAAAGTCCAGGGAGGTGTAATATCTCTTTTTGTTATAGTGCTCGATGCCCTTATTAAATATGCGGATATTCTTTTTTACCGTAGCGGGATATTTTTGTGGTTTGCTTTCCCCCAGCAGCGGACAGTAAACTGCCAGAAGAATCAAAATTATGACTGATTTAAACCGCATTGAAAAACCGTTTTTCATCTTGAAGAAGTTAGTTAAACGCCACGAAGGCACAAAGACACTTTGACTGCCACGGAGGCACCCCACAGGGTCCTTCGGAGAAGACACAAAGGTTTATTTTATTATTTTGTCTCCCATTTGGTAGATTGAAATACAAGGATTAACGATTTTTGATTTTTAAAGATACAAAAATTGATAAATCAACAATCGTAAATCGGTGTTCCTTGTTCAATATTCAATACAATACATTGCTCCCGCTACTCAAGTTCACATTGCTGTAATAAAACATTATTTTTAGTCACACCAAAACACAAAAGTTTATTTTCTTAGTGTCTTAGAGTCTTAGTGGCGAATACAACGATGCTGGGGGAAAGTTCCGGAAATAAAAAAGTTGAGTTGTGTGTGAGTGAGTTGTAGAGGGGTGGGTGTTTAGGGGTCACAATCCTGTGTTCCCCACTCATCAATACAGTCGTAATGATAT
>CEQE01148820.1_pt1 | contig 27462 bp, 27 predicted proteins | sample 356201 | NCBI WGS metagenome assembly CEQE01 (sample SAMEA2619970, study PRJEB7988) | marine metagenome | biome: marine biome (ENVO:00000447); feature: mesopelagic zone (ENVO:00000213) & marine oxygen minimum zone (ENVO:01000065); material: "saline water (ENVO:00002010), including plankton...
CCCCCGCCGATTTGGCGGGGGCCCCTATTCTTATTCACATTGTTCGCAGCGATGCGGGTGCGACACGTCGTCCTACCAGCCGTTGGGATTAGGCTTCCGCCTTCACCGGATTGGACAGGGTGCCGATCTCGGCGATCTCCACCTCGACCACGTCGCCGTCATGGATGTCGCCCGGGGCTCCGGGGGTGCCGGTCATTACGACGTCGCCTGGGTTGAGGGTGATCGTTTGCGTGACGAACTCGATGATTCGGGGCACGTCGTACAACAAGTCAGACGTGAACTGGTCTTGCGCGACTTCGCCGTTTATGCGGCAAACGAGCCTGAGTGCGCTGGGGTCCAGGCCGGACACGATGAACGGCCCGATCGGCGCGAAGGTGTCGCTTGACTTGGCGCGCGCCCACTGAAGGTCGTTCTGCTGCCAGTCGCGTGCGCTAACGTCGTTGCCGCAAGTGTAGCCCAGAACGTAGTCCAAGACGTCCGCCTGGTTGACTCGCTTCGCTTTCTTGCCGATGACCAGCGAGAGTTCCGCTTCGGGCTGAACCTTTACGCCCTCTTCGATCGCCTCTCGCGGAATGACAATGTCGTCGCCTTGCCCAACGACGGTGGACGTAGTCTTCATGAACGGCTCCGGAACGCTCGGGGGCGTCCGGTCGCCCAGGTGGCTCTTGTAGTTGAGCCCGATCGCGACGATCTTGCTTGGGATCACCGGGGCGAGCACCTTCACGTCCGATAGCGGGTGGGTGTGGTCGGTTACTTGATAGTCTTCGTAGGGCGCTGCGGTGATCTGCTTGACAGTATCTCCCTCGACGATTCCGTACGCAACTTCTCCGTGCGCTTCATATCTGGCGTATTTGGTCATTTGGTGTGGCGCCTCCTGTATATTGTCGGCCAATGGGCCAAAGCCCAGTCTATCGCATTCGGGTTGCATAGGCCATAGACAGCAAGGAGGTCGATGCAGTGACTGCTGACGAGGCGTCAACACCTTCTCGGATCAGGGCGGGAATTCCGCGCAGAGGATTCGGCAAGGAGGATGTCCGAAGAAGATCAAGGAACGGGTGGACGAGGAGTTGCCCAATGGCGGGATTGGTTGGTCGACGCGGCCGACGGCTTACCGCGTGAGGATAGTAGCCACGGCCACGGCGATGATGGCCAGTATCACTCCGACAGTCAAAATCTGTAGCATCGCGATGGAACTGATCATCGCGGCGAATCTGACTTCCAGTGCGACCAACCTACCATCAATACCAGCCAACCTGTCATCGATCGAATCGAGACGGTTGAGAATAGACTCTTGCACTGATTCGACTTTGGCCACCCTGCCCTCCACCGATGTGAGTCGTTCGTCGGTGCTTTGTCCTGTTATTTGCGATTACCCCGAAAACATTGATCCTCATCACAATGTTCTGGACTTATTTTACACCAGACCGGTTCCCTGTCGCATGTCGGCAGCCGGATTAGGTTGATCGGACCCATCCAAGCCTGCCGGTCTTCACTGGCGCATAAGTGGTCGGATTCGATCAACCGCGCGTTGCAATCCGATTTGATGCGCAACGAGCCGCATTGCTGCGAAGTTCGAGTCCTCGATTCAGAATCTCTGGATTGTGTCACCCTGACAACGAACGCCAGATTGCGACGGTACGTCCTTTGGGCTACAGTTATTCGCGGACCTTGCATGGCGTGTTACCGGACCCGATGGAATGTGGACGCACCAGTTAATGGCGGCTGCAACTACAGTCGAATCAGCGATTCGAGTAGAGGGCGTGCAAAAAGCCTTCGGAAGGACGCCCGTCCTGCGTGGCGTGGACCTGATCGTCCCGTGGGGACAGGTGCTCACGCTGCTGGGGGCCAACGGGTCGGGGAAGACCACGCTGATCAAGATATTGGCCACCCTCACGAGAGCCGACACCGGCCGCGTCGTTATAGGCGGGATGGACACATCGAGTCGTGGCCCGGGCGCTCGGAGGCTGCTCGGCGTCGTGACTCACGACCCTCTCCTTTATGACGACCTCACCGGCAGAGAGAACATGCGGTTCTTCGCCAAGATGTTCGGGCTGGGCGACATCGACGGGCGAGTAGCATCGGTGACCGAGAGAATGGGCATGACCGACAGGCTGGACCAGAAAGTTGGCGCTCTCTCTCATGGCATGAAGAAGCGATTCAGCATAGCCAGGGCGCTTCTGCACGATCCCGTCGTTCTGTTGATGGACGAGCCCGAGAGCGGCCTTGACCAGGCAGCGTTGAGCTTGCTGGACGCGGTGGTGTCCGATCAGGGCGCCACGCTCCGGTCGGTGCTGATGACAACTCACAACCTGGAGCGAGGGCTGGCGCTCGGTCAAAGTCTGGCCATCCTCGCAAACGGGAGAATTGCGTACCACCAGTCGCTCGAAGACGTCGGGGCTGACGCGATCAGAGAAGCATACGCAAAACACACCGGGACGTCAGCGTGAAGCGATATCTTGGCCCCATACTGGCCATTTTGGTCAAAGACGTGCTCCTCGAGTTGCGCACCAAGGACATCCTCGTCTCGGTTGTCGTGTTCGCTCTGTTGGTCATAGTCGTGTTCAACTTTGCGTTGGATCCAACCCCCAGCGCCGTTGCTATGGTTGCGCCCGGCATCCTTTGGGTGGCATTCACGTTTGGCGGCGTGCTGGGACTGAACAGGTCATTCGCTCTCGAAAAGGAGCGGGGCAATCTCCACGGGCTGATGCTCGCTCCCGTGGGGCGCGACTCGGTCTATTTCGGCAAGCTTCTCGGCAACTTCCTGTTCATGGTCATAGTCGAGACGGCCATTTATCCCGTGTTTGCCGTGCTGTTCAATCTACCGCTGGTGGCCCCGGGATTCGTTCCGGTTGCGCTGCTGGCCACGCTCGGGATTGCCGCGGTCGGTACGATATTCTCGGCGATGGCGGTCAACACTCGGTCTCGAGAAGTGATGTTGCCGCTGCTATTCTTCCCTGTGGTCGTCCCCGTGATCGTCGCCGCCGTCGAGGCGACCGGAGTGCTGATCCGAGGCGACGAGAGCGCCGACCTGACCCGGTGGGTGCCGTTCATGGCGGTGTTCGACGCGGTATTCCTCGTGGTGTGCCCGGCGGCGTTTGCGATGATCATTGAGGAGTAACCTGTGTCCACCAGCATCGCGGTCCGGGCGGTCGATATCAAGGGTTGGCGCCGGGCTCGTCTAACCAACGAATTATCAGTATTGGCGCTCGCATAGCGGAAGGGCGCTGCCCGGTGGGCCCATCCGACCCGAAATGCGCTTTTTTTCACGAATGAAAACAGCGAGATCACGACTCGCGGCAAGCCAAAATGTCAACTATGTGCAACCTGTCACAAAATTGACGTTTCGATCTGGGGCCTGTTATTCTTCTCTGGCGTCTCGCGAGCGGCGAGATGCTGGGCGTATGTAGTCACGCAACAATATTGCCGAACACTGCTTTCTATTGCTAACCGACCTGCGAAATGTTTCCATCGGCAATCCGGGAGATTGTCTAACCGGCTACATGTTTCACAAACCCTTCCCTCAGAGACCTGTCTTGAATGACTTCAACCCCTGAATTTGGCGACTCGGGCGAAGTGCGCCCGGTTGGTCAGAACAACCAACGTTGTCTGGGAGAGTCGAATTGATAAAAACCGATTTCGTAGTCCGGTTCGCTGGAGAAGGCGGCCAGGGCGTCGTGACGTCGGCCGAGGGCTTTGCTCAGGCGAACGCCCAAGTCGGCTATCACGTTCAAACCTTTTCCACCTTTCCTTCACAGATACGCGGCGGACCGACTTGGACCCAAACCCATATCTCCACATCTCCCGTGTTGACGGCCGGCGACGACCTCGACGTTTTGGTGGCGTTCAGCCGTGAGGCCTACGATGCGCACAGTGCAGAGGTTCGAGACGGCGGAGTGGTCATCTACAACTCCGGCGAGTTCGAGATGGACGAGAGCAGCAACGCGTTTGGCATGCCGTTCGACGAGCTCGCACGCCAAACGGGCAACGCCCGCGCGGCAAACATGGTTGTGATGGGCGCCTTGGCCTTTCTGGTCGGAATCCGGCAAGAAATACTCGAGCAGTTTGTCACCAAGCGGTTCACTCGAGGCAGGCCCGGCGACCAGCAGATCATCTCTTCGAACATCGAAGCGCTGACTTTGGGCCGCGGCGAAGCTGAAAAGAAAGGCCTCGTCATCGGCGAGTTGGGCAGCCCCGACCCCGTTGACGGCGAACAGATTTTGACCAACGGCAACGTCGCCGTGGGTCTGGGCGCGATGGCAGCCGGAATCGACGTATATATCGGATACCCGATCTCTCCCGCGTCGTCGCTGCTCATCTGGATGCAGAGCAACCTTCCGGCGCCAGGCAGGTTCGCCTACCAGGCCACGTCCGAGATAGAAGCGATCACCTCGATAATCGGCGCCGGCTACGCGGGCAAGAAGGCAATGACCGGCACCTCGGGCCCTGGCTTCTCGCTGATGGGCGAAGGTTTGGGTTTGGCCTGGATGGCCGAGATTCCGCTGGTCGTGGTGGATGTGCAACGCGGAGGCCCGTCGACCGGATTGCCGACCAAGACAGAGCAGTCGGACCTGCTGACGGCCCTCTATCCCGGACACGGCGACCTTAAGATGCCGATCATCGCACCCGGCACGGTGGAAGAGTGTTTCTACGCCGCCGTGCACGCGTTCAACTGGGCCGAACGATACCAGGGGCCGGTCGTCATCCTCAGCGAGCACATATTGTCCGACCGCAACCAGAACATCCCCAAACCGGACCTCAGCAAAATCGTAACTGAAGACCGCAAGACCCACGTCGGCGACAACGGCTACGATCGTTACGAGAGCTGGGAGCTATCCCCGATGCCGATCCCCGGCACGCCCGGCAGCTATGTCGCCAACGGCAGCGAACACGACGGGATGGGCGACACGACGCACTTGGCCGAACGCCACGTTCAGATGACCACCCGCAGGTTCAGCAAACTGAAGCTGTTGGAGGACGGCGACTACGAATCTCGCAACGCCGACGCCTCAATAGTGGTCATGCCCTGGGGCGGCACGAAGGGCGTCGCGACAGCCGCATACGACCAACTTCTCGAGGCTGGGGCCGATCTTGGCTGGCGCTATACGATGTTCATCAACCCGCTGCCTGCCGAGTTGCTGGAAGAGCTGAAGACGAAAGAGCTTGTCATAGTGCCGGAGTTGAACTTCATGGGCCAGTTCTCCATGGTGCTCCGTGCCGAGGGCGTAAACGCACAGTCGATTACCCAGTTCACTGGGCTCCCGTTCAAAGTCGGCGCTCTCGCCGAGCGGATCGGAAGGATGGCCGAGTCGAAGGAACAAAAGAGTGTGACCGTATGACGTCGAAAAACCCGGAATACGATTTCAAGTGGTGCCCCGGCTGCGGTGACTTTGGAGTCAGGCGCGCGCTGGAAGGCGCGATCTCGCGGAGAGCGATAGAAGATGAGCGTCCGCCGGAAAACAATGTAGTGATCGCCGGCATAGGCTGCTCGGGCAACATGGTCCACATGCTGGAAGGCGACCAGCCCTACGGCTTCCACGGCATACATGGCAGAACGTTGCCCGTAGCCATGGGCGTGAAGTCGGCGAATCCGGAACTCAACGTGGTGGTCGTCGCAGGCGACGGCGACTTCCTCGGCATCGGCCAGGAGCACATCGGTCCTCAGGCCGCTCGCAATCTGAACATCACCGCAATCGTCATGGACAACGGAGTCTATGGCCTGACCAAAGGCCAAAGCTCTCCGACCACCAACATGGGCGTGATCACAAGTTCGACTCCATACGGCAAGACAGAAGAAAAGGTACGGCCGTTCCAGATGTACCTGACCATGGGCGTGTCGTTCGTGGCATCCACGATGTCGAGCCAGGTCAGGCAGATGTCGACGCTGATGTCCGAAGCGATGAACCACCCTGGGTTCGCAATCGTGCACGTTCAGTCGCCCTGCACCGAGTACAACAACACCTTCGAGGCGCTGAAGGGCAATGCCAAGAAGGGCATCGCGCCCCTGGCGTACGACATTCCGGAGGAGCACGACGAGGCCAATTTCCAAGCGGCCGCCGAACTCGCCGCCGACGCCCGCGTCCCGCTGGGCGTCCTGTACAGGGATGCGTCTAGGCCGACGCTGGACCAGAAGATCGATGAGATCAACGCCAAGGCCAAAGAGAAGACGGCGGCATCCCTGTTGGACGCTTTGTCCATCTGATCCCTTAGCGCGACAATCGCAAGAGCGCCCCAATGTCGGGGCGCTCTTTGTTTCTGGCGGAGGGTTCGGCTTGGCCATGAACGGCCAAAGCACCGGATCGTCGCACACGCGAGTGGCCTCGGTGTCTACGCCGAACCTGCGAACCATCGGCTTCGCCGTGAACGGCCAAGGCGCCGGCATCGAGAAGAAGAACGACGGCATGGCTGAATCAGACATCGGCATACGGGCCTTCGTTGAGTCCGACTTGGTTTGGGCCGTTCCACTGTTGGAGCGCGACTTCGCGTCCAGCACGGTGGTGTCACGTGGGCATGTAATCGACGCCGCGGAACTGCCCGGGATCGTGGCCGTCAGAGAGGATGAGCCGGTTGGTCTGGCGACCTACAGACTCAACGAAGACGATTGCGAGATGGTTTCGCTCAACTCGGTCGTGGAGAACATCGGCGCCGGAACGGCTCTGATAGAAGCGGTGGCAACCGCTGCCACGGCCACTGGATGCAGGCGACTGTGGTTGATTACGACCAACGACAACCTGCACGCGTTGCGATTCTACCAAAAGCGAGGTTTTAGTCTGGCCGCACTCTACCCGAAGGCGGTCGACCAATCTCGTGCTCTCAAGGACATCCCGCGACTCGGCGCCGACGGCATTCCGATCAGAGACGAGATCGAGTTGGAGTTGTGGCTGTGACTACGCGCTTGAATCGATCGACTAAACCAGCGAAAGCTCCGCGATTAGCATCTCCAATGCAAGGTCGTCATCGATTGACGTAGATTTCATCGCCAGGTCGGTGTCCACCAATCGATGGTGGATTTCACGCAGGCGATCGAACGAGAGTCGCCCTTCCTGCCTGAGCGTACGGTCCACGGCGAAGGGCGGAACTCCGAGCCTCCTAGGCATCTCGTTGCGCTGCACGTTGTTGACGCGCAGGTCTTTGGCCAGCAACAGAAGCCTGACTTGCCTGGCGATCATCGTGATGACGTAAATGGCCGGGTCCCCGCCGTCGACGATCTGGCGCACCATCCTGATGGCATCTCCGGTGCGGCCCTCGACGACGGCGTCCACCGCCTCGAAGATGCCCGATTCGCGCACGTAGGCGACCATGCGCTGAACGTCCTCGCGAGTGACTCGTCCGCCGTCCTTGTATGCTCCCAGTTTCTGGATCTCGGCGTCGACCAACCGCGGCTGCCTGCCGACGGCGTCGGCCAGGGCCGCGATGGCGCTGGGCTCGATGTCCACGCCGCGTGCGACAGCGCGCTGCGCGATCCAGCCCTGGAACTCGGCGCCGCGCGGCAACGCAAACACCCGCTCTCGGGCAATCGGTTTGAGTTTGGAAAGCAGAGGGTTGTTACGGACAAGCGCGGCGTCCACGAAGACCAAACCGGTGACGTCCGGCAGATTTTCGAGCTGCGCGACGAGGGCCAGCCAAGGTTCAAGCTCTTTGCGGCCGCCGCCTCCGCGAGAAGACCCTTGACGTTGAAATCTTGTGAGCAGGCCTCTGACGACGACGAGACGCCGGTCGGTCATGAATGGCAGGGTGAACGCCGCCATCGCCAGATCCTCGGGCGTCAGTTCCGCCCCCTGCAGGACGGTCACGTTGACGTCTCGAAGGTCCTCGGGGCCGGCGGCTTCCTTCATTTTTGCCAGGGCTTCTTCGACCCCGACATCGTCTTCGCCGTAGAGGAGAAAAATCAATCTAGCTCATTCCATCACTCGCAGCGTTGAGGGCAGGTCCATTCGACGCAGCTTTCGATAGGACAGCAGCGGGGCGATTGCCACCGCCAGGACTCCCGCCACTGACGCCGTCGCGAGAGTGACCGGTGAGATTGCGATGTCCATTCCCAGGTCGGGCATCACTTCGGTCATTGCGGTCGCCAGGAGCCGTTCAAGCAGGACATAGCCTCCCACCAACCCGAACACGGTGGCGATCAGACCCAACAATGCGCTCTCGATGGCGGCGTTGCGCAGGACCGCGCCTACCGGAATGCCGAAAGCCATCATGGTTGCGTGCTCTCTGGCCCGCTCGTCCATGTTGATGCTTGCCGCATTGTATGCGATCAGCAGCGCCAACAACAGCACGGCGCCCTCCATCACCCACAGCATCGAGATGAACTGGTCCATCAAGTCGCGAAGCGCCCTGGTGCTGGCCGCCAACGACCTAACCGACCCGACGCCTCCGACGCTCATGAGTTGGCTCTTCAGTTCGAATTCGCTTACTCCCGGGGCAGACTGGCCGTACACCACGTTGGCGACTGGGCCCATCCTCGTCATTCCGGTTTGACCGACGTCCATGTAGGCGTAGAAACGGTAAGGGTTTGCATGGATTCCCATTACCGGCACTTGAGAATCCAGCATCGCGAACTTGCCATAATCGGTCGCGATGGGGTGGCGCAACGTGACCATGTCTCCGACGGACAACCCAAGGTCTTCGGCGGCCCTCCTGGCGATAAGGACGCCTGGAGTTTGTGGATCGACCGCGCCTTCGACGACAGTTGGCGTCCACAGAGTGCTCTCGAAATCCGTGAACGTCAGGAATATGTCAATTTCCGTTTCGTCGTTGATGAGCACGCCGGAAAGCTGCAGAGCGGGTTCAGCGTCGGCCAAAGCAGGTGACCTTGACACGCCTTCGACCGTCGTGCCGCCTAACCGATAGATCGTGTCGAGATCGACTGCAACTCTGTCTGGCGAGTCGCCTAGGGCCTCCTTCTCGCTCCGGTCGAGGACGTCGAAGAAAGAGTCCACCATTCCCATGATGAGCACGAGGATCGAGATAATTGCCGCGATGCCAAGAGACGTCAACACTGTGCGCCGAGGAGCCCTGACCAGGTTTCGGAACGGCATCTGGAGGACCGTGCTCCCAGGCAGCGGCACATTCTTGAAGAGCTTGGCAAGGCCTCCGCCTCTGGCTGCCAGGTGTCCGGTCCGTATAGCTTCGACCGGCGTCACGCGCACGGCGCGCCAGACCGGGTAGGCGATGGCGATTAGCGGCAGCACGAGCCCAAGCAGGGCGACGCCCACGAACAGATCGAACTGGAAGGGAGCTTCCCAGAATGGCAGCGGCACGAAGTCTTCGAGGACATCGCCCATCACCTTGCCCAGTCCCGCTCCGACACCGATGCCGAATACTACCCCCAACACGGCGATCTGGAGGCCGAACATAATCGGCCTCATGGCGATAACGCGAGGCAGCACGCCCAACGCCATCGCGACACCGATCTCGTGGCGTTGCGATTCGACGACTCGACCGATCAGGTTGAACGCCGCGAACACCGCTCCCGCGAATATGGCCGCCGCCAGAATGTCATAGAAAAGTTGGTCGCCCTCGACGTCTTCGGTCATCACACGGTAAGACGGATCGTCCAACTTTTCGAGCACCGTTCCGCCCAAGTCACGGACTTGTTCTTGGAGCGCCTTAGCGATGGGCTCGGCATCCACGCCGTCGGTCAGTTTCACCACCAAGTCATTGACCGAATCGACGGCCGCGGCCAGCGCCATTGCCGTCTCCAACGAAGTGAACACGGCCGCGAAGTTCTCCTGGGCCAGCATGCCCCCCTCCTCAGTCATGACGAGGAAGTACTCCGGCGCCAGCGCGTGCCCCACATAATCCATTGGCCAATAACCGGACAGAGTCAGCGCGCCCTCCGGCTCGAGATCGTAGAACTTCCCGAAGTTGCCTTCGATCATGGCGACCAATTCGGCGGTGTCTCCGGCGTCCAGCGGCCGCCCATTACGAGTGAATAGCGAATCCACATGAGGCCCGCCGTCCGAAAGATCGACGCCGATGATCCGTCCGGGGACGATTATCGGGCCGTCTTTGGTTTCAACCGAAACCTGAGACTGGACGATGAGGCGTTCCTCCGCGGCCAGCACCGTTCCGTCTTGGACGACTTCGTTGAGCGCGGCGATCAAAGAACCTCTGGGCACGTACGCGGCCTTGCCGAGCCGCACCCGAAGGTCGTGCATATTGGTCATGCCAAAACTGGTTTCGTTGGACGCCACGCGCCACCGCGTGGTGCTGGACAACCCCGCGTACGTCCCGGTTCCGATAGCGATGATGAGGGCGATGGCGGCAACCTGAACCCATCGCGCCTTCAAGTCCCTCAGTGACCACTTGAGCCATGTTCCGATGCTGATCATTGCGGCTCCCTACCAGGCCAGATCCGAGATCTTCGCTCGACCTTCGGCCGGCGGACCGTCACTGGCGATGCGACCGCTGCTGAGCTGGATCACCCGGTCGGTTATCCGAGATATCTCTCTGTTGTGCGTCACGACGATCACGACCTTGCCCTCAGCCGCCTGTTCCTGAAGAAGCACCAGTATCTGGGCGCCTGTGACGAAGTCCAGTTCGCCGGTCGGTTCATCTGCAAGGACGATCGGATTGCCCGTGGCCAGCGCCCTGGCGATCGCCACGCGCTGCTGTTCGCCTCCGGACAGCTCGTGGGGGAAGTGGTCGACCCTTTCGCCGAGCCCGACCTTGCTCAGAACCTCGCGGGCGTCGGCTTTGTCTTTCCTGCCTGACACGTCGACGCCGAACTGTACGTTTTCGAGCGCAGTCAATCCCGGGAATAGGTTGAAGCTCTGGAACACGAAACTGACGGACCGGCGTCGGAATTCGAACAGGGCTTTTCGTGACGACTTCGATATGTCGTCGCCGTCCACCGTCACTGTCCCGCTTGTTGGCGAATCCAGCGCGCCGATGGTGTTGAGGAGTGTGGTCTTGCCGCTTCCCGATGGGCCGAGGACAGAGACGAACTCTCCTTCCATGATGCTCAAAGTCACATCGTTCAGGGCTATCACCTCAGTGCCGCCCACGACGTAGCTTTTGGTCACTCGCTCAAGTTCGATTACGGCCTTTGCGCCGTTGGATTGGGTCACTTGACCCTCCTTTTCGATAGAAGACTGTTGCCGCGCTGAGTCGCATTGCCGTCTCATTGCGGCATCCTACAACCGTGACAAGGAAACGACAATCGACACCGAGGTCGTGGCGCCGCCTCACCGGATGATATCAACACCTACTGTACAGCGAATTGTCGCGCGCTTGGCGCCAGCGACGTGGACGGTCGGAAATCGGAAGGAACGGTGACTGCCAGTCCATTCGTCCGCGCCGATGCCAAAGCGAAGCTCTCCCAATCACACGTGGCGCTCCGAATCGTCCCTGTCGGGATTGCACGTCGAGCGCATCGGCGCTGCATGCCGGTGCACTGGCCGTTAGGTCGATGCGAGGTTCCACTCAGGGGCAAGTGCGGTATAATCGAGTCAAGACGTTTGCACAGAGGATGCCATTGTTCAGAGGCTTGCTCCTGCTATTAAACTACACCGGCGTGCTTCGGCTGGTTACCCGGCTGTTGCTTGACCGCCGTGTGCCGGTTCGGCTGAAGATGTTGTTTCCTGCCGCGGTGGCATATGTGATTTCGCCCGTCGACCTTGTCCACGATTTCATCCCGTGGATCGGACGGGTAGACGACCTGCTCGCGTTGTTGCTAGCACTGGTGCTGTTTCTGGGACTTGCGCCCAAGGATCTGGTTTTGGAGCACCTTGGCAAAGCTCCGGCGAATTCATCCGGCGGTCCGCCCGATGGTTCGACCGTGATCGAAGGCAAGTACCGGGTTCTGGACGACGAGAACTAGGGCTCGGTCATCCGTCGACTGGCGCCCGGATGAACCGCGCGATTGGCGGATTTTGTATCGCCGCCGTCCCGACCAGCTTTTTCGGCTCTCCGGCTGTTCCATCGCTACTACACCCTCCGAAACGCTATCCGACCGATCTCTTTGACCACGATCGGTTCACGACATGCTCTGGACACCCCGCGATTGGTTCTGCGATAGTTAATGCGATATGGACATCGGAATCGTAGGCCTCCCCAGAAGCGGTAAGACCACCCTGTTCAACGCGGTCACTCGCGGCGCGGCTCAGACCGCAACGTTTTCGTCAGAGACGAAGCCGAACATCGGCGTTGCGAAAGTGCCCGATCCGCGGCTCCAACTCTTGACCGACATGTTCGTGTCCAAAAAGACAGTCGAGGCCGAGGTTACCTACGTCGACCTTCCGCCTGCCCCGGAGGGACTGGGGCAATCGCGCGGAATCTCCGGCGAGTACCTGAACCACCTGCAACGCGCGGACGCTCTGGTTGTCGTAGTTCGGGCGTTTGAAGACCCGTCCGTGGCCGACGACGGCAGAGGCGTCGATCCGTACCGCGACGTCGAGACCATGCTGTACGAACTGACCTTTGCCGACCTCGAAATACTGGACCGGAAGCTAACCCGGTTGGCCGAAGGTAAGAAGAGCACCAAAGCCGCCGAACGACAGACCATAGAGCGAGAGGAGGAACTGATCCTCCGCCTCAAGCAGGGGCTCGAAGACGGCACGCCCATTGGCGGCCAGAAACTGAGCCTGGACGAAGCGCGACAGATCGAGGGCTACCAGTTCCTGACGGCAAAGCCCATCATCGTCGTCGCCAACGCGGGCGAGGATCAACTCGATGAACTAGCGGCGATGGAAGAACGGCTGGCCTCGGAGTTCGGCAGCGAGTGGACGCTCACGGCCGCCGTTTGCGGTAAATTGGAGATGGAGCTCGCGCAGATGGATGCGGAAGACGAGAAGGAGTTTCGTGAGTCCATGGGCGCCGGCGAATCGGGATTGGCGCGGATGCTCTGGCTATCATATCAAGCGCTCGACCAGATCACCTTCTTCACCGGAAGCGAAACCGAGGTACGAGCCTGGACGGTCGAACGAGACGCGCCCGCGACCAGGGCCGCGGGCCGCATACACTCAGACTTGGAGCGAGGTTTCATTCGGGCTGAGGTCGTTACGTGCGACAACCTGCTCCGGTGCGGCTCCTACGCCGAGGCCAAGAAGTTCGGGCTTCTGAGACAAGAAGGCAAAACGTATCAGGTCAAAGAGGGTGACGTACTGACCATCCTCTTCAATGTGTGAGCAGTCTCTCCACGGCTCTCTCGCAGGTCACGAACCAGCCACGATATAAGATGACTCTCGATCGACGGAACCCCCACCAACCCTTCGACGCATCGCTGATTGCCGGCTTCCTGCGTGGCCGAGGCGTCCGGTCCGTGGACCTGCTGCAGGCGGGCAAGATCAACACCAACTACAAACTCGTGCTGACGGACGGCCTCGCGTGCGTCCTACGCCTCTACAGCCGCAGCGACGCGGCGCGTGAGGTCTACGTTATGGGCCTCGTAAGAGACTTTGTACCCGTGCCGGTGGAGTTGGATCGCGGGGACGGTTGGTCTATCTTCGAGTTCCTGGAGGGAGAGTTGCTCGAGAATGCGCCCCAGCATTCGGCCGCGGCCGGCGAGGCTCTGGCGAGGATCGCCTCGGTCGCGTTCGAGTCGCCTGGGATGATCAACGCGGACGGCTCCATATCGAGCTTCGACTTCGGCGGCAGAGGCTTCATCCATCAGCAGCTCGAGAACGCCGACGTGCTTCGCTGGATCGGACGCGAAGCCGCTGAGTCGGTGCTGTCGATTCTCGACCGAGAAAGTGAACGGCGGAGCGAGATCGGCGTGGAGAGCCGCCTGGTCCACGGAGACTTCAACGCCACCAACATCTTGATCCGGGGCGGCGCCGTGAGCGGGATCCTCGACTGGGAGTTCGGCATGTCCGGCACACCGTACATGGACATCGGGAACCTGCTCCGGAACACTCCTCCTCGATGCCACGATCTGGTGCAGAAAGGTTTGCGGGCCGGGGGCATGGACCTGCCGGACGACTGGAAACAACGCGCCGAACTGGTGGACCTTGGCAGTCACTTGGAGTATCTGACTTCAACCAGGTCCGACGAATTCAAGCGCCAGTGCGTCGCCAGGGTGCGCCGTTTCATCAGCATGTTCGGCGGGTCCTGACCGGCGGCCGTTCGAATCGGGCAACACGGCGCCAACTCGCAAAATTCTTCGAAAACGGCGCTAGAACTTCCAGTTTGTATTCTGCCATCATTGGCTCTGCCTCCATCAAGAATCCGCGTTTCGGATTTTGGCCGGACGTGGTAAGATGGAGGCAGCACATGCGTTCTGTTGTCCATGGCACTGAGCTGTATGGCACAATATCAGTTGTCTGCCCCGATGATTCGCGGCACAGAATTCTTGCACCGAGGTTGCAGTGCTATGAGAGTTGTATTTCTAGAGGATGTCTCCGGCGTCGCCCAGGGCGGGGACGTCAAAGAAGTGAAGAACGGGTTCGCCCGCAATTACCTGATTCCGAAGAGCCTGGCCGTTCCAGCGACCCACAACGCGCTGCAAAGAGTTGCCAAGCTTGCCCGACAGGCCGGGGTCACGCGTGTCAGGCGATTGAGCGACATGAAAGCGCTGGCCGAGGAACTTCAAGGACGGCAGGTCAGTGTCGAGATGCGTGCCGGAACATCGGGCCGATTGTACGGTTCGGTGACCAACACGATCGTCGCTGAAGCCCTTTCCGAATTGACCGAGAAGGACATCGATCGCAGGATGATCGAGATCCCGGAGGCTATTCGTGAGTTGGGGTTGTACGACTTGGGCGTCACGCTCCATCCCGAGGTCGAGGCCACGATCAAGGTCTTGGTCTATCCCATCGGGAGCGACCCGGAGGACATGTTGGCGGCCATCGAAGCCAGAGAGGCGGCCGCGGCCGAAGAGTCTGAGGACGATGATGATGACGACGACTCGGACGAGGATGCGCCGGAAGCCCAGGCGCCTGACGAGAGCGGGTCTGACGACGAAGAGTAGTGTAACTCCGTGAGGCTGTATTGGTATTAGACCTTCTTCCTCCCCATGACAACAGCGCCGAAGAATCAGTGGTCGGTTCCGTCCTCATCGACGGCGAATCGCTCACACGGGTCACATCGTTCCTCAAGTCGCCTGACTTCTACGGTCAGAAGAACCGCTGGTGCTTCGAGGCATGCCTTGCGCTGATGGAACGGGGCGAGGCGATCAATCAAGTGACCGTCTCCCACGAGCTATCGTTGCATGACGACAGACTCGAATCGGTCGGAGGGGCGCCGTATCTCGCCCACCTGGTGGCAACGGTCCCCACGTCGGTCCATATCGAACAGTACGCGCAGATCGTGCAGCGGACGTCGATCATGCGGCAGATCATCCGGGCCGGGGAACGCATCGCCGAGATCGGTTACCAAAGCGGGCCGGACGCCGAAGCCGCCATATCCAACGCCGAGCAACTGCTCTACGGAGTCAGATCCGGGCGCGGCACGCGCGACTTCACCCCCATCCGCCAATTCCTCGACATCTACATGGAAGCCAGCGGCGCCGTCGAATCGTCGGACGCCAGCAGGCTGGCGCCGGTAATCACGGGCTTCTCCCAGATCGACGAGTTGTTGGGCGGCGGCTTACAACGCTCAGACTTGGTGATCGTCGCTGCACGCACGAGCCTGGGCAAGAGCACATTGGCCCTGAACATGGCTCGCCACGCCGCGACCCAGGGCTTCTCCGTGGGCGTGTTCAGCCTGGAGATGAGCGGCGAGCAGATCGCCATGAGGCTCCTGGCCTCCGAGGCCAACGTCGACAGTCACCGGCTTCGCATAAACCTGATCAACAACGACGAAGAGAGCAGGGTCCTCGACGCGATCGGCATGCTCTCCGACCTGCCCCTGTATATCGACGAGACACCGTTCCAGACCATGATGGAAATCAGAGGCAAGTCCCGCCGGCTCCAGGCCGAACGAGGGCTCGACTTTCTGATCGTCGACTACCTGCAGCTCATCGACACCGGCCGAAACGACAACCGGGCCGTGGCATTGGGGGAGGTGTCACGCTCCCTGAAGAGCCTTGCCCGAGAGCTGGACATACCCATTCTGGCATGCGCCCAGCTCAGCCGAGCACCCGACCAACGCCCCAACCACAGGCCGATGTTGTCCGACTTGCGGGAGAGCGGGAGCATCGAGCAGGACGCCGATGTCGTGGCGTTCATCTACCGCGAGGACATATACACGGATCGAGAGGATTGGGAGCGCAAGTTCCCCACGCAACCCTATCCCGAGAACGTGGCGGAGATCATGGTGCTCAAACACCGGAACGGACCAACCGGAACCGTCCCGCTGCTGTTCCAACCGGACATGGTCAGGTTCGAATCGCTCCCTGCCGCCAGCCCAACGCCGACTCTGGAGTACGTGTAGTTTTTGCGGCGTCACGGGGAGTGCAAAGGGGCCTGAGGCTGCCCGGACAATCGAAGCGAACGACGATCCTTCGACAGGCTCAGGGTGAACGGACATTGGACGAACGGCTTCTTGGTGAGCGTCAGGAGTTCGTGGCAAGCGTCGTGTGATTCCGTCCGTGGTGAGCATTGCGTTTTCCGTTCGTGGTGAGCTTGTCGAACCACATGCCAGCCGCCAACCAGATGCAAGGATGCCCATGCAACAAACCCGAGGCGCCACATACGCGGGCTTCCCGCGAAAGGTCAGGTACGTTCCCGTGCCAGGACCGTTGTTGGGCACGCTGCTGGAGCAGATCGACGACCTGGCTGAACTCAAGTGCACGCTACGGCTGATCGCGCTGCTGAACCAACAACGCGGCCATCCGAGGTTCGTCTCGCTGGCGGAGCTTCAGGCTGACCGCACCTTGACACGCTCGCTGCCCGAGGGAGATGGAACGGCCGCTCAGAAGATCGAACGGGCGATGGCCGGCGCGGTCCGTCGGGGCGTCGTGGTGGTGGCGTCCGTGGAGCAGACGAACGGACGTCAGCAACTGTTTGCACTGAACACCGAGACCGACCGGGCGGCCATGGCTCGGCTGTCCGAAGAATCCGGCGCCGATTCCAAGCCGGCCGTGGCGGACCCCTGGCAGGAGCCGGAGGGCCGGCCGAACATCTTTGCGCTGTACGAACAGAACGTCGGCATGCTCAGCCCGATGATCGCCGATGAGTTGCGGGAAGCCGAAGAGCTCTATCCCGAAGACTGGCTGGAAGACGCCTTCCGTGAGGCGGTCAGACAGAACAAACGTAGCTGGCGGTACATCGCCAGCATCCTCGAGCGTTGGGAACGCGAAGGCCGAGGCGATGGAAAATCTGGGCGATATACTAAAAAGACTCGCCGATACTAGACGCGCCGCCAACGGCGACGACGGAACGAACGGCCACGGCTCCGCGCCTGAGACGGAGCTTGAGGATGTCTGCCCGAGTTGCCAGGGCAGAGGCTGGCTCACGCCCCAGGTCCCGGTCGGCCATCCGGATTTCGGCGGCTTCGAACCATGCCACTGCCAGGCAAACCAAACCGCACAAGATCGCTCTGAGCGACTGAGGCGATACAGCAACCTGGGGCATCTCACTCGCTTCACGTTCGAAACGCTGAATCCACAGGGCGTACTGGACGACCCCGAGAGCCAGCACATGTTCAGCGCATCGTTCGAGGCCGCGGTCGCGTACGCTGAAGAACCGAAGGGCTGGCTGGCTCTGGTCGGTCCCCACGGTTCCGGCAAGACGCACTTGGCCGCCGCCGTCGCCAATCGGTGCATCGAGGACGGAAACCCGGTGTTCTTCGTCCACGTGCCCGATCTGCTCGATCATCTGAGAGCCAGCTACGCGCCCAACTCCGAGATCAACTACTCGGACCTGTTCGAACGAGTCAACGACGCCCCTCTGCTTGTCCTCGACGGCCTCGGCGCCCAGAGCTCGACGTCGTGGGCTCAGGAGAAGCTCCAACAGATATTCAATCACAGGGCGAACGCGGGGCTCCCAACCGTGATCACCACGACCACGGAACTGAACGAGCTGGACCCTTACCTTGCCAGCCGGATGCGGCAGCCGCTGTTATGCCGGATTCTGGAGGTGCGCCCGACTCATGCGGGAGGTCAAGGGCAGTCCCATCGTCTCGGACGAGTCGAGCCCGAGATGCTTCGCCGAATGACCTTCGAGCAGTTCGACATCCGGGGCAACCGACCTTCGTCACAACAGCAGGCGAGCCTTCAGGCCGCGTTCGAAGCCGCTCAGAGCTACGCTCGCGATCCCGACGGCTGGCTGACTCTTTTCGGCGACACGGGGGTCGGCAAGACCCACCTGGCAGTCGCCATCGCTGCCGAACGCCTGAAGCTCGGGATGACCGCGTACTTCGCCTTCGTGCCCGAGCTCCTGGATTACCTGCGATTTACGTTCACTCCCGAGAGCAGAGTTACATACGACCGCGTCTTCGACCAGATCAAGAACGCGCCGCTGCTGATCCTGGACGATCTGGGCCAGGAAAATACCAGCCCTTGGGCGTACGAGAAGCTCTACCAGATCGTCGTTCACAGGCACAACGCGAGGCTGCCCACCATCATCACCAGCATGCTGGATCTGACAGACGAATCAGGGCCGATCAGCTCTCGAGTTCAGGACCCTTCGGTGGGCCTTCTCATTCGCATGGACGCCCCCGACTATCGCGTGAAGCGACAGCGGGGCGGCAACCCCAGAGATCGGAGAGCAAACCGCTAATCATATGGCATCTGACAACTGCACGTTCTGCAAGATAATCGCGCGCCGGCTTCCGTCAAGAATCGAGTACGAGGACAACGACATCATCGTCTTCCACAACCAGCTTGGGTGGGTGCCCGTGATGCTGCTTCTGGCGCCCAAGGAACACATCACGCAGATCGAGATGTGGCAAAACGGAGACCTGATCGCCCGGATCGGCAAGCTAGCCGTGGAACTTGGCGACAAGCACTGCCCCGATGGATACCGCCTGGTGTCCAACGTCGGCAAAGACGCCGAACAATCCCAACCCCACAGCCACGTGCACCTGATCGGCGGCACAAAGCTGGGCATGTACCTCGGCGGCCCCATGCGCGGCCACCGGTAGGGGCCTAGCCCTACACCCGCTGGAACTTGGTCACTCGCTGGCCCTGCCCGATCTCGGTGACGTAGACGTTGCCGTGGGAGTCGGCGCAGATCCCGTGCCCGCCAAGGATGGTTCCTTCCTCCGGCTCGTTGCTTCGCCAACTGCTCAGCAGATTATGGTCCAGGTCCCAGATGCTGACTCCGCCTTGCGGGCCGTCTTCGATGACGAACACGGTGTCGTTCTGAATCCAGACGTCGCCGGGCCGGACCACGTCGGTCCACTCCCCCAGGAAGGCGCCGTTGTCGTCGAATATCTGGATGCGGCTGTTCTCACGGTCGCAGATGAACACCCTGCTTCTGGAGTCGACCCAGATGTTGTGGAGCAGCGCGAACTCTCCGGGGCCGGTCCCTTGCTTGCCCCACGAAAGCAACAGCTCGCCGTCGGCGCTGAATCTGTGGACCCTGTGTCCGCCGTACCCGTCGGAGACGAACAGCTCGCCGTTCGGGGCGATCGCCAACCCGGACGGCATGTTAAACGGCATCCCTTGGAACGACGGCGACGGCGCCAATTTGTTTCCGAGCGTGCGCAAAGGCTTCCCGCCCGGCGTGTACTCGGTGGCTATGTGGTAGTCGCGATCCACGAGCCAGATGTTGTCGTTGGGGGCGATGTAGATGCCGTGGGGGTTGGCGGAGAACGTGCCCTCGCCCCATGACGAGATGAAGGCGCCGTCGGTGTCCCATATCGTCACCGGGTGGGCGCCCCGGCTGAAGATATGAACCTCGTCCTTGGAGTTGACCGCACCGTCGGACGCCAGTCCCATCTCCCAGTACTTCGGAAGATTGGGCCAAGACGACACTCTTTCGTATCTGTAGTCTCCCGATCCGACGATAGCCATTTCTGTTCCCTCCTGATGCTCTGTGCGGATGGCACGAGCATGTCTGCGGCCCGCTGGATTACACTTCGCGGGGTCTCGACCATCGGTACGATTGCAGCACGTTTGTACACCGCGACAGGCACAGCGTGCGGTTCTACAATGCATCGACCGAGGGTGCCCTCATTCGTTGGCCGTAGCTTACGTCGATTGTGCATGGCCGTGCAACTGGCGCCAGACGGGGCTAGTGTCCTGAGTCGCACATTCGGTGCATAAATCCCACATCACGCGGAAACGTCGAGGTGGTTCAACAGGCTTCCAAGTAACGGCTCTCCCGATGCCATCCTGAGCGAAGCCGAAGGATCTGGTTGAATGCGACAATTGCCTCCCTGCGGGGCCCCAGATGCTTCGCCTGCGGTCTCAGCATGACAATCTGCAAAACGACCGTTACTGTTCAATGCATTGTCCGTCCCGCGGACATAACGTTGCTCACCACGAACGGGAATACCTTTGCTCCATTCGGCTTGAGTCTCGACGCATCGGGATCCCGGCCTTGTCGGGACTTGTCGAAGGCTCGCGACGCTGCCACATGACTTCCCGACTCGGGACACCAAGACATCCAGACTGACCGTGAACCTGGCGCGCATCGGAAGTGAGCCGGCGCCGTGTCAGGTTCCTGTCAGGCAACAGATAGGTTATTGAGATATCTCGGTCAGGCAGTCGCAGGCCCAAACGCATAACCTATGGTTATCAAATTCATAAGGGAGGCGGAACCATGGCAACGTGGACTATCACAACACAGAGCGAAGCAGCGGTACGCGAAGACGAACGAAGTGTTGCCGGTAGGCTGGCCAGGTTCATCACAACGGCCAAGGAGCTGGCCGAGGTGGTCTTCTCCACTCGCGGAACGATCCAGCAGATGGAACCCGGAATTCGGGCGCGGCGCACAGTCAAAGAGACGACGGAGTTCGATGCGAGTATGCACGGTTTCTAGCACAATTGAAACCGGAAACGGGTCGGGCTGAAGGCAGCCCGGCCCCCAACAACCCAACGCAAGCAGAAAGGCGGTCGCTCAATGAGGGACCGCCTTTCTGTGTCTTGCCCGTTACAACGGCGCCAGGTGTGACCTCGGTTGCCTGTATCGACCGCATGGTCGAGAATGGGGCGGGCATCGAAGAAGCAGGCGCCTGACCGCGACGAATCGTCGTCGAGCGTGAGACCGACGACCAATCTATTGCATCCCCACGGCGTGGAGCACACCAGATTGAATCGCGCACTGAAACGATTGGACTACAGCCACGTCATACTGGCGTCGGGGTTCCTCGTGCTGTTTTTCGCCAGCGGCGCTCGGTTCGCGTTCGGTCTTGTACTCAAGCCGATGAGCGAGGACCTGGACATCAGCCGATCCGTGCTGTCTTCCGCCTTCACCGTCTTCATGGTTGTCTCGGCGCTGGCCATGCCCGTGGTGGGCCGTCTCATCGACCGTTACAGCATCCGGTTGACGATGGGCGGCGGCGCCGTGTTGAGCGCATTGGCGATCGCGTTGATGGGTCGTGTGCAATCCCAGTGGGAGCTGTTCGCGGTCTACGGAGTCTTGCTGGGCTTGGGGACCGCCGCCGTGTCCGTGGCGCCGGTGAGCGTGCTCATGAGCCGGTGGTTTCCGACCCGGCGAGGTCTGGCAGCCAGTGCTGCGATTTCCGGCAACGGCATCGGGCAGCTCGTCATCATCACGTTGATGGCGTCGTTTCTGGCGACGCTGGGATGGCGGACATCGTACTTGATACTTGGAGCTGCATACGCCGCGGTGGTCGTGCCGATTGCGGTTGCCGTGGTCAGGTCGCGACCGCCGGCAGCACCGCAAGCGCAGACACCGTCATCAGCGGAGCCGTCGTCTGCCATGGGAGACGTGTTGAGGTCGCGCAGCTTCTGGTTGCTGGCGGCGCTGTTCGCCGCGTGCGGCGCCCAGGACTTTTTCATGGCGACACACATCGTCGCCTTCGCCCAAGACCAAGGTGTGAGCGACCTGCTGGCCGGCAACATCCTGGCGTTCATGGGCCTGTTCGGACTGGCGGGCGTACTGCTTGCCGGATTCTTGGCCGACGCCCACGGCGCGTCCAAGCCGACTCTGCTCTGTTTTGTGCTTCGCATCGGGATATTTGCCTACATCCCGTTGTTTCAAGATACACCGTCCATCGTGGCAGTGGCGCTGATATACGGGTTCACATTCACGATGACTGCTCCCCTGACCGTGGTGTTCGCGGGCAACATTTTCGGCACGGAGAGGCTGGGCACGGTAAGCGGGTTGATCAACATGGTCCACCAGGTGGCTGGCGGATTGGGCGCGGTGCTCGGGGCGGCCGTGTTCGACTGGCGCGACAGCTACGACATTGCCTTCGTACTGATGCTGGGGCTCGCGATCGTGGGCGCCGCCGCAACCGCGCTGTTGAGTGAGCGAAGGTTGGCCGGCGACTCGAAACTAAAGTGATCTTCGGCCACGATGGCGAGCCCGAACGACCCGATGTCAGGTTCTCGTCAGGTGTCTGGTAGGTTTCTAAGAGGTCGCGGTCAGGCAGTCACAAGCGTCAACGCATAACCTATGACTATCAAATTCATCAATTCATAGGGGAGGCGAAACCATGGCGACGCAGATTATCGGAATACAGATCGAGGTAACCGGACAAGAGCAGAATTCCGGAAAAATCGCCGGATTCGTCGAGACCGTCAAGGAACTGGCGGGTGTGTACTTCAACACCAACGGCGGCTCTCAGATGATGGACCCGGCCTATCGGGCCAATCTCACGGTGGAACAGAAGTCGGAAATCGACGCCGACCTGAACAGCGCTGGACCGGCGTAGCATCGTCAAGCCAGTTTCGAGGGCGGCGAGGAGTCGACTTCGACGGGAGGAATGGCGCGCGCGAGGTGGGCCACGGACGTATCGCAACCCATATCAACAAAAAGGCGGCGCTCCAATCGGAGCAGCCGTCTTTTTGATTTGCCCGCAAGCGGCAGGCCTTGGCTGGTCGTTGATCTCTCCATCCAAACCGTCAATCCGAACCATTTCGTTCCAGCATCTCTTTGTGCCGAGCGGCGATGAATTCTTTCCATTCTGCTAAGGTCATGTATTCGATGGAGCGCAGGTCGAACTTGAAGCTGTCCCAAGCCGGGTTGTCCGGGTGGGGGTGCTCGAAGTTTTCAAAATGCCCGTGTTCTATGTTGGCCCAAAAGAAGCCGACCTGTTCATCCATGCCCTCTCCACTTATTCGATACTTCCGACAATCTACGTCGCGATAGGTGTCGGCGCCAAGGAATTCGATCAATGCCTTGCCCTTGTACCGAAGTACATCCGTAGCTTCTCCAGTGGGACTGAAATCGGGCGACAGAATCACATCCCAATTGGGTTCGACCACGCCGATCGCGAACTTCTGTTCAGGGTCAATGAGGTGTCGGAATATGAAATTAAAGCTGATGAAATCGAAGTTGTAATTGTGAAGCGGATAGTGCCCTACATCGGCCGAAAATATCCCACCTTCAAGATAGGCCGTATAGGTGTTATTTTCGCGCGAAAGATGGGATTCTAGCTGACGTCTCAGCGATCCATCCTCGATGATATGCCATGAGTCCAAACGAACGGCCGAAAAAGACTCCCAATCGAAATCCGCGGTCACGTACGCGGGCAAGGTGCTTCCTTGCTCTATCTTCAGCACCTCCACGCGTTGCCTGGAAGCCACGTAGATCGAGACATCGGCCGGATTCGTGCCGTCGATGTTGGATTTGACATAGTGATACACCGTTCCAATCTTGATCTTCTCGGGTTGATATTCGAAAAGGTGAATGGATGATGTGAAACCGTCAGTCATACGCGGATCTTCCTCGCGGGTTTCAGCGAATCTTCGGTCAATATCCGTGACCAATCATTCCTGATAATACGGAGACGGTCAACCTAGAATATCCCGGTCGGGCCAATGAACTCAAACATAGCGACAATCCGGAATAGGCCTAAAACGAATCCCAGGTTGCCAATGCTGTCAACTTGGGATTCTATTTATCCATGCCAGAGGGAAGCGGCTCTGACCGTCGCGGCGAAATCTTTGCGAGCTTCGTCGGCGGTAGGCGCCCCGGATCTGCCTACGCGGACCACGTTCGAAAGGTACGTGTCGAACCGAGAATTCCTGGCTTTGGTTGGTTTGAATAATCTGTTGAACATGTTTCCTCGTCCTCCTCCTGCTGTGTTTGGTCGATGAGTCCATACTACGGTCTGGCTGGCGTGGCGTAATCGGCGAGAGACCTGATATTGGCGTGAACGATGGATTGACGGCGGGGCGGTCGTCAGGAGGAGGAGGCGTAGTACCGGAGTATGATCGGCGCACGCCAAGAAGCGGCGCGGTGGCGTTCACCGCGTCCAGCCAGAACAGGAAGCCTCCGTTGCACGTTGCCCGTGCGCAGAACCGCAGTCCCGCACAAGCCGCTCGGATTCGCGACGCAAGCCGGCATTGCCACGAATCGAGGCGATGTCAACTTCCTGTCAGATTCCCGTCAGGGTTCGGGGAGATTGCGGTCAGGCGGGGATGGCCGGCGACCTATAACCTTAGATTATCAAAACATTAAGGGGGGACGACAATGGCAACGCAAGCTATCGGAATACAGACCAAGGTCACTCGACAGGAGCATAACCCCGGACGGTTCGCACGATTCATGGAGACCCTCAAGGAGCTGGCGGGCGTCTACTTCAACACCAACGGCGGATCCACCGTCATGGATCCCAGCCATAGGGCCAAGCTCACGGTGTACGAGAAGTCGGAGGTTGACGCATACCTGAACGGGATCGGACCCGCGTAACATCGCTGAACTAACTCCGAGGGCGGCGAGGAGTCGGCTTCGATACGACAAGTGGCCCACGCGGGAGGGGCCGCCGACAAATCGCAACCCGCACCAACGAAAAGGCGGCGCTCTGAACAGAGCAGCCGCCTTTTTGCTTGTCCGGAAGTCGGCGGACCGCAAGCTGACAGCCGCGTCCTTTCAATATATGATCGACCAGCAGACTCGGCCATTGACACCGGTGCAGCCAGATCCCTGAGAGCGATCATTCGGAATGCGGTATCTCGTCGGCGCCATCCTGAACTTGTTCCCTGGCCTCGGACTGGGTTTCCTGGTCTTGGGTCGGCGGCGCGGGTTCCTGATAAGCGCAGCAGTCTCGGCGATCCCGGCAACTGTGATCGTTTTGATGCTCCGTCGCGACTGTAGTGACATTGGTTGTCTGGCGGATGGTCTCATCATACTAGGCGCCCTCGCGCTTGCCTTCTTGCTGGTCAACCTGCCCGGCGCCATGATTCTTTTTGTCGAGGGCATGTCCGACGCTCCGCGAGAGTTCTTGCTCAGCATACCCCGCGTGTTTTCGGTGTGCGTACTGGCGTTTGTCGGCATCTTGCTGGCCGCCGCCATCGGACCTGCGCAATACGGTCCGTATGTCAGTGCATTGGCGATCTCCCCTGCCTATGATGTCGACGGCACGGTGTTCGTGAAGACGGAAGGAGACGAAGGCGCAGCCACGGCGGGCAGGCTCTACCGCTCCACCGTCGCCGGGGATAGCTGGCAGGCAATCGGCGAACATGACGCGTGCGATCCGAACAGATTGCATACGCCTGTCGATGAGCTGGTGTTCTCACCCGCGTACGAGGACGATCGAACGCTGTTCGCGACTACTGGGTGCGGGCTTTCTCGATCCACCGACGGAGGGGACAACTGGAGAATCATCGCGTTTGAGTCGATTGCCGCCTGCTCGTCGAAAGACAACCCCGTTTTCAGCACACTTGCGGTCTCTCCTACATTTGAGAGCGACCGCACGCTGTTTGCAGGCATCTGGGCGGGCGGGCTTTGCCGCTCCCAGGACGGGGGTGAGACATGGCAAACGATCGGTCTTCCAACACCTGTTCTTACACCGCCCGATGTCGTTGTTGGCCCAGCCGCTGTCTCCGCTCTGGCTATCTCCCCAACTTTTGCGACTGACAAGACATTGTTCGCCGCACTGACGGCATTGACGGGGCACTCGATCGACATCTACCGCTCAATCGACGCCGGCGACACGTGGCAAGCAGTTGCCGAAACCGGAGAAAGTCTTTGGTTCGGCTCCGTGGCCCTTTCGCCTGTCTTCGAGAGTGACAACACTTTGTTCTGGACCACATCGGACGAGCTCCATCGTTCCACAGACGCCGGCGGCGCCTGGCATCTCGTCTTCGAGGGCCCGTCGCGCGGACAACTCAGCACCGTGGCGTTCTCCCCTGCCTTTGAGAGTGACAACACCATGTTTCGCACCGAGCCGGACAAACTCTACCGTTCCACCGACGCCGGAGACACCTGGCGCCAAGTCACGAGCAGAGACGGCATAGGAACCGCCTTGGTTGTCTCTCCCGGTTTCGAGAGTGACAACACTTTATTTATGGGCAGCGGCGACGGCGTCTACCGTTCCGACGACGCCGGGGATACTTGGAAACCGGTCAACCGGGGCATATCGCACACCTGGATGATAGATCTGGCACTCCAGATGGGCATTCTGTTGATTCTCCTGCAGATTGTTGATCTTGTCGTGACGCGTTACGTCACCGGGCGGCGCGTCGCCACGTGGGCGTGGAAGGCGTTGTGGTCTGTTGCACCCCTCGGTGTAGGAGGCATCCTAATTGGCATGGCGTCGATGTACAACGCGACCGGCTTGGTGATCGTAGGCGTGCTCGTATTTGCGATTGTAGGCGCCGGGTTCGCCGTTTCGCGCAGGGCCGGCGAGTCGCGCCAACAAACCGCCGGCGACTGAGGCGATTTGTCGCGCACCAAGTTCGGGGTCGGATATCTTCGTCTCAAATCCGACAATTGCCGACAACGTCTGACTGCCGAGGGACCTGCATCGCGTCGACGGGATGGGGTCGCGGACGACGAAAGCTTGCACTTCACGCTGATCCGCGGACGACCGGCTGGCTGCACCCGGTTTCGCTCTAAACGACGGAATGTCAGCTTCCGGTCAGGAACGAGACAGGTCCACGTGAGGTTTGGGTCAGGCAGTCACGAGCATGAACGCATAACCTACGACTATCAAATTCACAGGGGAGGCGGAATGATGGCAACGCAACTTATCGGAATACAGGTTGAAGTCACCGGGCTGGAGCAGAATCCAGGAAGGCTCAGCGGATTCGTCGAGACGGTCAAAGAACTGGCGAGCATCTACTTCAACACCAATGGCGGGTCCACTGTCATGGATCCCAGCCACCGGGCCAAGCTGACGGTGCACGAGAAGTCGGAAGTCGACGGATACCTCAACGGGATCGGCCCCGCGTAACATCTCTCGACTCGATTCGAAGGAGGCGAGGAGTCGACTTCGATACGACTAGTGGCCCGCGCGGGAGAGACAACCGACAAATCGCAACCCATGCCAACGCAAAGGCGGCGCCCCAATCGGAGCAGCCGCCTTTTTGCTTCTCCGGACATGGCGACTCACTTTGGGTCCGCGCTGAATTCGCCGGTTGGACTCACCGTCGGAGACCAATTAGAGACGAGGGGCGACCCAAGATCCCGACATGTCACGTGGTCTCACGTGTGCTGTTGTCGGGGGAGTTGCCCAAGTCGGTTGGCGCCGTTTCCTCGCGAAGCCATGCGATGTAAACCT
>CEQE01003847.1_pt1 | contig 27342 bp, 23 predicted proteins | sample 356201 | NCBI WGS metagenome assembly CEQE01 (sample SAMEA2619970, study PRJEB7988) | marine metagenome | biome: marine biome (ENVO:00000447); feature: mesopelagic zone (ENVO:00000213) & marine oxygen minimum zone (ENVO:01000065); material: "saline water (ENVO:00002010), including plankton...
ATGAAAGACTACAGAACAATTTTTCATTTAGTTAAGCCATACTGGAAAAGAGTTGCTATTGCCGGCGTGATTGGTATCATTATATCCGCTCTAAATGCGTCTCTTGCATGGCTTGTGAAACCGGCCCTGGACAGCCTTCTTCAAAAGAAAAATATTTCCATGCTTATGCTTCTTCCATATGCTGTATTTACTGTTTTCATTGCAAAGGGGGCCTTTGTTTATCTGCATGAATACCTTATGAGGTCGGCATCGCAAAAGATGGTTATGGACCTGAGAAACCGGCTTTACCAGCACATAATTAAATTACCTATGACATACTTTAGTAAAAACTCAAGCGGTTCATTAATGTCTAAAGTTGTAAATGACACAGGCGTACTCCAGTCAGTAGTATCTTTAGCTATTAAAGATTTGCTAATCGAGAGCGCTTCTCTTATAGCTCTTACAGGTGTTGCCCTCTACCGTCGCTGGGATCTAACACTAATAGCCCTTGTGGGACTTCCAACAGCTTTTTATGGTGTAGGCGTACTTGGAAAAAGATTAAAACGCATAAGCCAGCGTGCCCAGGAAAAAATCTCCATCATTACAGAAATCCTTCATGAGAGTTTTTCGGGAATAAAAATGATTAAAGCATTTGTCAAGGAAGCCGATGAAACTGAACTTTTTAAAAATAAAAATAAAGATTATTACAGAGAGAATATGCGGTCTGTAAGAGTTTCAGAACTTGCTTCATTGATGATGGAATCTGTAGCCGGGTTAGGCATAGCTTTTGTCATGTGGTACGGAGGAAAACTTATAATTGAGGATGTCATAACACCCGGAGATTTTTTCTCTTTTCTTACGGCAATCTTTATGCTCTACACACCGGCTAAGAGACTTGCAAAAGTAAATAATGGTATCCAGAAAGCCAGAGCACCTCTTCAAAGGATCTTTAGTTTGCTTTCTGCAGAAAGAGAGAAAGACGGAACGAATAATATCAATTCATTCAAAGGGGAAATTAAATTCGATGGTGTATTATTTACGTATCCTTCCGCAAAAAACAAAGCATTAGATAATATAAGCTTTGCAATTAACAGAGGCATGATAATCGCAGTTGTTGGACAAAGCGGCGCCGGGAAAACAACCCTTATTAACATGCTTCCAAGATTTTATATGCCTGATGAAGGCTCAATTTATATAGATGGCATGGATATATCAACAGTAACTTTAAAATCCCTTAGATCGCTGTTCGGAATTGTTAGCCAGGACGTTATACTTTTTAATGAGACTGTTCTGAATAACATTAAATACGGCAAGCCGGAATCAAATGAGAAAGATGTCATTCTCGCCGCAAAAGCAGCTTACGCTCATGAGTTTATTCTGGAATTTCCACATGGCTATGATGCTGTAGTTGGAGAAAGAGGGGTAAAACTTTCAGGCGGACAGAAACAAAGGTTATCTATTGCGAGAGCAATTCTTAAAAACCCACCGATATTAATTCTTGATGAAGCAACCTCGTCCCTTGATACCAAGTCTGAAGTGATAATTCAGAATGCACTCGAAAATCTTATGGAGAACAGAACCACTCTCGTCATTGCCCATCGGCTTTCCACAGTAAGAAAAGCGGATATGATCATTGTTATGGAAAGGGGGAAAATTGTAGAGTCTGGCACGCATGAAGAACTTCTCGCGAAAGAAGGCCTTTATCAAAGACTTTATGAAATTCAGTTCCGGGGTCAGGAAGAAGTGACAACCTCAAAAAATTAGTTTATTCTGCCACCAAAAATCACTGAAAAAAATAATGGCAAGAAAGCATAAAGTTGTTTTTTTACGCAGTATAATACCTCACACTGCGTCAGCTTATTATTTTAAGGGAATGCAAAAACAGGATGTGGATCTTATTGAAATTCCATTTGATCCGCATCAGCCTCAGCCGGACATGGAATTCCCGGATGCTGATTTGTTGTTAATGGTTGATTGTGGCCTACCAGTTGATTTTCCGGGTTTGAAATGTTACAGAAATCCTAAAGGGTATGTAAGTATAGATTCTTGCCATAAATTAAAAATTCATCAAGAATATTGTGTAAAATACGAGTTTGACTATATATGGGTCGCTCAAAAAAATATGGTAAGCGAACTTGGTTCAAACGCAACATGGCTCCCCCTTGCAGCGGATGAAGACATTCATGTTTATAAACCATCCACTACAATACATACAGGTTTGTTGAGAAAAATTTTAAGAAGAAATCATTACGATATAGGCATGTGTGCCGCTCCTTATAAACACCGTCGTCGCTTTGAAAAGCTTTTCAAAAAAGCCGGGTTGAGTACAAATTTTTATTTTAGAAAAAAGTTTGGAAAAACGGTTGCTTATGAAATTGCTCTATGCACTATTGGTTTTAACGCGGGCGCCGGTTTTAACAACGACAAAGGCCAGGATATCAATATGAGAGTTTTTGAAACAATGGCAAATGGGAAGGCTATGTTATTGACTAACAGCTATGATAGTCTTGGATATGAAGAGCTGTTTGAAGAAAAACAACATTACGTTTCATTTAAATCGGAAGAAGAAGCTGTTGAAAAAGCGCTATATTATGCAAAAAACTCCGCTGAAGCATCCTGTATAGCTCAGGAAGGCCAGAGTCAAATTTTATCAAACCATACTTATGCTCATCGTTGTCGTAAAATTCTTTCTGTCCTATGAACAACAATAAATCGTTCCATAAACATCCTGTTTCTGAAGCTTTGCTCAAACACCGGTATGGAAACTATCCTGATCTTTCGAATGTAGAACGCTGCTTGGTTATTAAATTCGCGCATATCGGAGATGTTCTTTTAACCACTCCTGTTTTTCGATGCATGCATGAATATTTTAAGGATAAAGAATTTGAAATAGATGCAATGGTATATAAGGATACTGAACCATTGCTCCGTCATAATAAATTTATAAAACAAATTCATATTGTAGATCGCCGCAAATCCAATCAAAGAAGCTTGAGAAAGGAATGGAATTTATTAAAAGCAGTAAGGAATCGGAAATACGATTTGGTGTTAAATATGAACTCCGGTGATCGAGGTGCAATATTAGGATTTTTGAGCGGCGCAAGGATAAGAGTTTCTCTTAATCCAGGAAAGAAAGGGATGTCCGGAAAAAAAAAGTTGTCTACTCATTTGATACGTTATCCTATAAAACCCCGCCATGCTGTTGAACGAAACCTTGATTTTTTAAGATATATTGGGATACATCCTGAGGTATCGCAGCGTCAACTTTACATTGATCCGGGGGAGGAATCACGAAAAAGTCTTTATAGTAAATTAAAGGATTATAAAATTGCTGCACCAAATTTTTCACCAGTTGTCATTTCTCCGACGACACGATGGCGCTTTAAATCATGGAGAACCGATGGCTTTTCAGAATTAATCGAATATCTCAATAAAAACTTTAATTTTCCTGTAGTTATTATTGGAGGGACAGAACCTCTTGATATAGAGATTTCTAAAGAAATAATAAACCGTTGCAAGAAGAAACCACTAGACTTAACCGGAAAAACTTCATTGTTGGAATTGGCAGCTTTACTGGAAATGGCAAAATTATTTGTGGGTGTGGATTCTGCTCCAATGCATATAGCGTCTGCTTTAAAAATACCAACTGTTGGAATTTTTGGCCCAACAAACATTGCCGAGTGGGCGCCATTGGATAATGGAAACGGTTTTTGTAAGACCGTGGCAATGGAAGAATTATCCTGCCTGCCTTGTGACCGGACAGGATGCGGAAACAGCAAAGTGAGCGACTGTCTGGTGCAATTGTCTGTTGAAAGAGTCATTGAAGTAATTAATGAAGTATTTCAGTATTAAGACACTATTATGAAAATAGTTTTCACACAGTTTACACCGCCATTTGAACATGGCATGACTGAAATGGAATATTTGGAATACGATGACTGGTTTTCAAAACTGCGCAGAGCTTTTGCAAAAAATGAAGAAGTTTTTTTTATCTCATTAACAAAAGAGAAAAAATTAATTACAATCAGGCACGATGGATACAATGCGCTATTTTTCCCCGTAAAAAATCCAAAGCAACGGCAAAGCAGAGGTCGCTTGTGGTATGAAAATGATGAGATAAGTTCATGGCTTCACCGTTTTAATCCGGATGTAATGCATATTATTGGCAGCGGTTCTCAAATGGCACTAAATGTACTGAAGAAGGTACGTGAACCTTTATCATTCCTTTGGGAAAGAAATGTTGTTAATAAAAATACACTTATGTGGGAAGATCTTGATTTATGTGACTATTATGTTCATCCCACTTTAGATTCAATTAAGCGAGCTATGGCCCGTGTACCAAAAGAGAAATTATTGAAAGTTCCCCTGGGAGCTGATACAGATTTCTTTAAACCCGTTAAATTAGAAAAACAGTTCGATATAGTTTCTGTTGGAGTACTGACCCCCCGTAAACAAATTGATAAGATTCAAAAGATAGTGTGCCAGAGAAAGTATAGTTGGATACATTCTGGTGGTTATGTTAAAGGACCTCCTTATACAAAAGTAGAAGATTTATTTTTTTTCCGTAAACTGAGAAAGTTATTTTCTAAATACCCTCAAAAAAAATCTTATTCAGGTGATATTTGTTCCGGCAGGTTTTCTCATCAACAAATGCCATTAATATATAATAGATCCAGAATCATGGTACATCCAGCTTTATTTGAAGGTGCTGCCAGAGCTGTTCAGGAAGCTTTGTGCTGTGAATTACCAGTTGTTGTTTCAAAAAAAGCAGTCCCTTGGGTAAAACCAGAATTTGGAATTGCATTGGATGATCTATCTCAGTTGGATTATGCGGTTCAAAGTTTATTGTCAGATAATGATAAAATAAAAAAAATGGGAAAGAACGGCCGTGAATGGCTAATGGCAAATCATAGTTTTTCTCATCTTTATGATGTTGTTGCAAGGTTTAATCATATGGAAAAGCCTGAAAAAGAAAAATGTCCGAGGAACTGAAACTATAGGTTAAAAAGAGGAAAATATTTTTTTCTCAATTACAGTCAGCAAAAAAATAAAATTGACATTCCGGTATGCAAATGTCAACTTGTTTAAAAGTTCATCATAGGGTTATCAATAATAGATGTCTAAAAAAGTTTTAATAACGGGAATTACAGGACAAGATGGAAGTTATCTGGCTGAGCTTCTGATAGAAAAAGGATACGAGGTCTACGGTCTGGTAAGAAGAGTAGCCTTAGAAGATGAACATCACAGGATGAGCAGGATCCTTCATATAAAGGATAAGATTCATTTAACCCCTGCATCATTAGAAAGCCATGCCAGTATTTATAAATCCATAAAAGCAATACAACCTGATGAGATATATCATTTAGCAGCCCAAAGTTATGTGAGCTACAGCTTTGAAGACGAATTTTCAACGTTAAATACTAATATTAACGGCACTCATTATATCCTTTCCGCTTTTCGAGATTTAGTTCCTAAGGCTCGGCTTTATTTTGCAGGTTCGAGTGAAATGTTTGGGAAAGTAAAAGAAGTTCCGCAAACTGAAGATACGCCATTTCATCCAAGATCTGCTTATGGTATATCCAAAGTTGCAGGTTTTGACCTAACCAGAAATTATCGGGAGGCTTACGGGCTGTTTGCATGCAGTGGCATCCTCTACAATCACGAATCTCCAAGAAGAGGCTTTGAATTTGTTACAAGAAAAATATCTTCCCATGTCGCTATGATTAAACGAGGGCGGACAGATAAATTATTACTGGGAAACCTTGATGCAAAAAGGGACTGGGGTCATGCCAGGGAGTACGTAAAAGCCATGTGGGCAATGCTCCAGCAGGATAAACCGGATGATTATGTTATTTGTTCCGGGGAAAACCATTCGGTAAAGGAATTTTGTGAAAAGGCATTTGCCGTTGCAGGCTTGGATTACCGGGAGCATGTGAAATCGAGCGAAAAGTTCTTGAGACCTGCCGAGGTTGATAGCCTGCTTGGGGACAGTTCAAAAGCACAGAAAAAACTGGGCTGGAAATATAACTTGTCTTTTGATGAGCTTGTTCGTGAGATGGTAGAATCTGATTTACACTCGATGAGTAAAAATAGTACAAATTAAATAGACAGGCAGTATTTTTGATAACATAGGTTTTTTAACTAAAGAAAGATAATACTTTTTTATTTTCTTTACTAAGCGTCTTAAGGAATATTTTTTTCTTCGGTTTACCATTTTCATTGCTTTATGGTAGTAATTTAGCGCTTCATAATAGCAATCTCTATCTTTAAATTCCGTTTTTATCAAGCCAGAAGCTTTTACGCATGCCTCAAAGCTGTCTTCTTTAATTAGCTCCTCTTCTTTGCCTATCTCATACAATTTAGTTGTTGGATAGACTCGTGTTATAAGAGGAAGGCTGATTGGTATAGCCAACTTTTTTATTTTTTTTAGGTTTTCTTCCACTGTTTTCCTGGAATCACCAGGCAATCCGAATTGTAAAGCGGATAAACAATAGATGCCGATCTTCTCCGCGTACCTGGTGATCTCACTAACCTTGTTGATATCCACTATTTTTTGAGCGGATTTTTGAATCTCCGGTAACAGGCTTTCAACTCCAAATAAAATTTCATTGCAGCCTGCGTCAGCCATTTTTTCTAAAAGTGGTATTGAAATTTTTTCAATCCTGGTTTCACAACTCCAGGTTAACTGGTATTTTCTCTCTTTTAATTTTTCACACATGGTTTCTATTCTTTTTTCATCAAATGTAAATATCTCATCATTAAAACTAATATGATCCACCTTATATTTCCCGTATAAAATATCAATTTCTTCCAAAACATTATCAGCGCTTCTGCTTCTGAAATTATCTCCAACCATTGCTTTAAAACAATAAATACATTTGTACGGACATCCCCTGCTACTGATGACCATAGTTTTTCTTTTATTACTTTTTTTCTGAGAATAGATGAGGTACTTTTCAAGTTCCAATAAATGAAACGCTGGATAAGACAACATGTCAAGATTTTCAATGTATGGCCTATCCTCGTTATGAATAATTTGCCCGTTATTATTACAAGACACCCCTTTAATTTCTCTCCAGTCCTCACCTTTTAAAAGTGCGTTTATCAATTCAAAGCTTGTTAATTCTGGCTCTCCCCTTACAATAAAATTCAATTTTGGGTTTTCTTTGAACACATAGTCTGGAAAAGATGTTCCATGAGGACCGACAAGAATAATCTGGCTTTCAGGAAGGGTTTCTTTAGTTATTTCAATGCAGTCTTTATGAATAGAAAGATAATCCTCTATCAAGCTCATACATCTATATGCTTCATAAGGTTCAGAGGTTGTCAGAATGATTTTAGGCTGAAGTTTTGATAATATTTTTTTAACTTCATCAAATGAATATCTATTTATGTTGGCATCGACAATTTCAAAATTAATCGTGCCTTCTTTTTCTAAAAGTTTCGCAATCCACCCCATATCAAGAGGGGGGGTCATTCTATTGCTGCCGCCTCCCACTACATACTTCTGCTTTCCAGAAGGAAATTTAGGGTAATAAAAAACTACATCCATTTTATTATTCCTTAAATAAAATAAGCATAAATCTTTTTCCTGCCTGCTTTCCTTGCATATTTTTAGTTAGGAAACCATGAGAGCAGGATTTTTTTTATTTTGATTACGGTTATGTCGCGTAAAGATATGGCATTAGAATATTCAGTTTATTTTTATAATTGATGAGATGTCCGAGAATTAAATATTTCTTCAAAAAACTTTTCATACTTTTTGACAATAAGTTTTGGATCATTGCGTTTCCTGAATAATTTATATCCCACTTGTCCAATCGACCTTCTTTTATTTTCATTTGTTGTCAAATCATCAAGCAGTTCCATCATTTTATTTATATCATTTAAAGGTGCAAGAAGACCACCTTCTTCTATCACCTCCGGCATAGCTGAATCATCATAACTTATAATAGGTATTTTTTGAGACATGGCTTCTAAAAAAACCATTCCATAAGATTCATTAGACGTTGGGTATAAAAAAATATCGAAACATTTGATTAAACTCATTTTTTCATCTTCGCTTAGATTTCCGCTAATCGCGGTAATTCTTTTTCTTCCAAATAAATACTTATATTTTTTATTAGTTTTTATTACAAAATGGACGTTCTTATTTTTATAATATCTGACTATTTTCATAAAATGAGCGTTTTCACGCCTGTTATTTCCTAAGGAACCGATGATCAATTTGTTTTTAGGCAGACCAAAATACTCTGTTGAATGTTTGATATTGTAATCGGTTATATCAAAAGGGGGATCAATCTGGAAAACATCTTTTATGTTTGTTTGAAGTGAAAAAACATAATTTGAAAGAACAATGCTGCCTGAAACATCATTTTTGTTTGATACAAGCCTGGGACACATTATCGTCTGCGTGACCGGAACTAATTTCGCTGCTTTAGTAATGTATTCCTGATGGGTACCGCCTCCCGGACAGGCATGGAGTATGTCTGGCTTAAACCTTCTTATATAGTTTTCAACATTAGGATAGCCAATATCGTCATAATAAACTGAATAATTAGATTCAAACTTACTTGAAAGCCCCCCCTCCTTCATCGCAAGTATAGTAATTTTAAACTTTGAAGAGTCTAAATGTTTTGCCCAATGATGAACACTTATCTGTGAACCTCCATAATCAAGTACATGCGGGCAAATTAAAAGATGGATCATAATGAACTTTTTATTTTTTTAGCATCATCGCTGGTTTTAATCTTGTCCCGTTTTTCTGAAAATAGTTTTTGGGATTTTGATTTGTCTACAAGGATGTCGTGTCCTAGATGGAACTGGATAGCGCGGTATCTTACCGATTTCATCCTGCATCCGGCTACCTTCAACCTCAAGGAAACATCAGTATCTTCTCCTCCTCCCCTGCTTTCATATTCCTCATCAAATCCTCCCACTAAAAGCAGGTCAGATTTATGAATTGAAAAATTGCACCCCATTAGATTAAAAAAGTTGTTTTTTCTTATATAATATAGAGGTCTTAACGCCTCTTCATAATATTTAAAACAACCTGAAAGCACGCAATTTATACCCCATAGATTTATTCCATCAAAGTTTCCTTTTCTTAGCATCTCAGCAGTTATTCTTTTTGCAAATTTCTTTGCTATCAATACACGTCTACCTCCCAAAAAGCTTCCTTTTTCATGACAATGCCAATGTTCAAAAAGAAAATCTTTGCTTAATATACAATCGGCATCTATAAAAACAATATAATTGGAGTTGGATTGCTTAACCGCTTTATTTAATATTTTGCACTTTCTAAAACCCTTGTCCTCCTGCCACAAATGAGTAACAGGGAAGCTGGTATTATAACTTTTCAACCACTCTTTGATCTCCCGTCCTGATCCATCATCCGCAACAATTACTTCGAAGTCTCTAAAAGTTTGTCTTTCCAGAGAAAGAAGGCAAAGTTGAAGGTAGGATAAGTGATTATATGTTCCTATAATGACACTGATTAATGGTTTCATAAAACTATTAAGCCATGCCCGCTCGGTGAATCAAATATATGTTTCTATTGAGTTTCATGTTCTGCTGTATCATTTAAAACATCATGACAAATAAATGGATATTATTAATTCCAGTAAAAAAATAATGCGCTCTGGTTTTTAGCCGGCATATATTGGGTGTGCTTAAGTATATTGCTCTTGAAGGTTTTAATGCTCTCGACAACTCTTTAATTACATTATTGGGATTAAAATTGTGCTCTATCCCTTTAATGCGCAAGCAACATCAAACATTTCATCATCATAGCTGATGTGTTCATTAAGATCGCTTATATTAAAGTTTTTATTATTTATTTTTAGCTGTTTTGGGTTAATGTCTGCCATGATTACATCTTCTCAATCAATGATCACTTAATAAAATAAAAACAGGCCATGTCTCCTTTGTTTTTATTATTAAGTTCTTTAGTTATCATTTTCCAGTTTTGTAATTGCGATTTCTGGAATATCCGCTTTCCCTCTTTTTTCATATAAGATTTATGATCTGGCATGAGAATTCCTCTTTTACATAATTCACTTCCGAGAAATTGAAATACTAAAGAGTCATAAATTACTTTTTTTATTTTTAGTCCGTATTTTGCTGCCAATACATTGATACTTTTCTCAGAATGCAAAAATAAATGTCTTGGGGCGTCTAATTGTATCCAATTTGTTCTATAGTGTTCCCATGCTGTAGACTTAGAAACAGGTATTCTAATCAATGCAATTCCGCCTTTTTTAAGAAGCCTGTTGATATGATGAAACGCTTCAAATTGGTTCGGTATATGCTCTAAAGAGTGGTGCATCATAATTAAATCAAAAAAACTGTCTTTTCTTAAATCCTTTAAAGTTGTTTTATTTATTTTTAGTCCGTTTTTATAATTTATATCATTTGGTATGAATGGATCAATTCCTGAAGCGTTGGTAAATCCTTCTTTCCAAATTCTCAAAAGCAGTGATCCACCCCCACATCCCACATCGAGAATCCTCGAGCCAAACGAAACACCGGAATTGTAAAACCATTCATGGTGCGGAGGGAGAGAAAATACTTTCCTTGTAAGAGTTCCATACCATTTCAGGGATGTCCCCAAAAACGCCCCTGTTTTTCGCAAATAACTTTTCAATAACCTGTCATAATGTTTTGCTGTTGATACCTTTTCAAAAGAATAATAGTTATCAGGATAATAGACAGAAATATTTTTTGGTATTTTTTTTATTTGAAGGCAGCTGCAGTGAATACATTGAAAATAGGTGAACTCTTCATTTCTGCTAACCCTCATGTCTTTTGCCGTCCAGGAGGTATGTTCAGCATTGGAGTTACAAATTTTACACTTCATGATGCTCCCTGCTTATTTTTATGATAATTTCTTTTCTCCCGCTGTTCTGTCCAAAAGCGTCATAAATTTATTCATAAGAATATTCTGATCATATTTCAAAGAAACGCCTATTCTTTTTTCCTTTTCCTTATCAATTTTCCCTGAAGCCTTCGATTCCTTTTCAGTCATAGCGGTCTCTTCTATTAATTTAGCAAGTTTTCCCGGGTCAACGGGCACATCAATCACCTTTCCAACTTTTTCCTGTTCGATGACAGATGAAACCCCTGCGCCTCTTCCTATGATAACGGGTAAACCGCAGGCTAATGCCTCGATAGCGGCAATACCAAAAGTTTCAAAAAGAGACGGCATAATAAAAATATCCGCAGCGGCATATAAACGTTCAATGCCTTTAATACCTCCGAGAAAGTGAACATTTTTTTGCAGCCCCAATTTTTGACAGAGTTTTAAATTTTTTTTTGTTCCTGATCTGTCTTTTCCCACAACAATCAATTCTGCTTTTAATCCTTTATTTACTAAAATTGATAAAGAAGCAATGGTGTTGTTGAGCCCTTTTATTCTAAATCCGGACCCAACATGCAACAGCAGCAAGGTATCATTTCCAATACCTAATTTATTTCTCTGCTCTTTCCTGCGGGTTTGGAGTTTAGAAGTATCAAAGCGTGTTAAATCCACTACTGGTGGAATAGTAGTAAAACGATTTTCATCTATTGGATAATGTCGACAAATCTGATGGGTACCCGTATCAGAAAGAACAATAATCTCTCCATTCATTTTTTGCATTCTGGAAAAAATAAAATTTTCTATTTTATTGATAACAATGTGGAGTGGATTTATGGCTATAGAAATTAAATCTAAAATATTACCGTGTTGTTTTCTAATATTTAACCATTCTTTGTGGCACGCATTTCCTGCTCTATATATATCCATTAAAAAAGTTCTGTCAAAAGCAACGATAATATCGAACTTTTTTTTCTCTTGATTCAGGTAAAATCGGGAGATAAGGGCGAAAGAAAGGACTTTAAGCCAGGACATACCCTTAAGCATTGGAATTTTTTGAAACTTGATACCGACATGTGAATCTCCAAGCCATTTGTTCGCAAATACAGTAACATCATCTCCACGATCTGCTAATGCACCCGCCAAAATAGCTGCCTGACGTTCATACCCACCAAAAGGGTTAAATTTCATCAAAACGATAGCTATATTCATTAAAAGTCATTATACCTTGTTCAATATTTTTACTATGTTTTTCATTCAGTAAATGCTGCAAAGTAAATAAGCAAAATTTTACTTTTTTGCAAGAAGCACTTCCGCTTCTGCAATTACTTCTTTGACAGTTATCTGTTCCATACAAGTAGGTGTGACACATTTGCTGCCCGTACACGGTTTACATTCTTCAGGTTTTGGTTTTGCGATTACTGAAGCTGTTTCACAATAATAAGGACCACAGCCCAGTGGATTAGTTGGTGAAAAAAGTGCAATTGTTGGTGTTTTCAATGCGGATGCTATGTGCATGGGGCCTGTATCGTTAGTGATAAAGAGGTCTAACCTTTCTATAAGAGCCGCTGTTTCTCTTATATCAAACACACCGGCGACACTTATTGCGTTTTTTATTTTAGAAGCTATTTTATCATCCAACATTTTTTCCTCAGCACTGCCCGTTATTATTACTTTACAGTTAAATTTCTCAACAAGGGCGTTTGCCGCTTGAATAAAACTCCTTTGGTTCCACAGTTTATAGACATGTCTTCCACCGGGATGCAGACCAACCATTAATGAGTCGTTACAACCACCGCAATCATTAAAATATTTTTTTACCGCTATCCTGTCATCATTATTTAAATAAATATCAATGCATTTTTTAGACGTAAAGGCTTTTAGTTCTTTAACAAGACTCAAATATTTATCTATCCAGTGGTTTATATCATCCGAAATAGTGATGCCCTTTGTGAGAATAAAGTCAAGACGCTTCCCCCTTGTCCCTTTAAATCCAATAATTTCTCCTGCTCCAGTAAAATAACAGATTAACCATACCATACGATCCCAGGCATGAAACATGAGTGCTACAGTAAATTTCCTTTGCCTGAGAATTTTTAAGAGTTTTGGTAATGAAAAGAATCCTTTAAAAGACCTTTTAAAGATAAACAGTTCATCAATATCAGGATTACCTTTAAGAAGTTCGCTTCCTGTTTTTGTTACCAAGACACCGAGATAACTTTCAGGATAAGTTTCTTTTAATGCTCTAATAGCGGGTGTCGCCCAGAGGGTATCTCCGACACCCGCCGGGGTAACTATAAGGAACCGATTGGGTTTATAGGTATAATTTCTTTCTGGCAGGTTTAGCGCTTTTGACAGCGATACAATAGCTTTAATTATAATATTTTTTAATACCATTATTTAAATCAACAGTATTTAATAGATTAGCCTATAAAAAAACTAAAGGCCGATGACTTTACTGAAAAGTAAGCCGAAGCGCAAGCGGAAGCCTTATCTTAGTTTGTTAATAACCAATTAGTGTCGAAGCAATATTTTGATCTGCCTCTGACCGAATTAAAAACCGATCTCATCAAATGGGTTAAGGGGGATCGTAGGAACAGAGTCTGCTTTAATCATTGCCATATTTAAACAAGTTAAGGTTCATGCCATTTTTTTGTATAGGTTTTCTACAGAACTTATCATTTTTTCCATAGTAAATTTCTCTACAACAAATTTTCGCCCATTATTCCCCATTTTTCGCATCAACTCTTTATTATTAAGAAGCAATATTATTTTTTTTGCAAGCTCTCCAGAATTCTTCATGGGCGAAAGAATCCCTGTTTCACCATCGGTAACAACCTCTCTTAAAGATTTGATATCTGACGCGATAACCGGAATCCCCATTGCCATACCTTGAATAATGGATTGAGGTACCCCCTCATTGGCATATGAAGGATGCGCGAGAACATCGAGAGAAGCCATAATTTCCGGGACATCTTCCCTGTGTCCAAGCATAAATATAGATTCCGATAGTCCTTTTTCTTTAATTATTTTAGTTAAATTCTCTTTCCGAGGACCGTCTCCAATAATTAAAAACCTTACATTAGAAAATTTTTTCAAAACAGTGACAGTCGCGTCAATAAAGTAATCGTGACCTTTCCAGCTCCTCAGCACGGAAACCATTCCAACAAGACGTGTTTTCTCTGTTAAACAAAGTTCCCTTCGTATTTTTTTTTGCGATTTTTTTGGATCGAATAATTTAAGATCCACTCCTGTCGGTATAGACATGATTTTTTCAGGAGATACACGGTTTCTTTCGATAAGTTGTTCTCTAATTGCTTCGCCGGTAGTAATGATTTTGTGAGGCAATAATTTATATATAACTGAACCAAAAATATTAGTCGCAACAGGAGTGGAAAGATGCCTTGTTCTGATAATAAAGGGTTTGTAAGTAGACAATCTTGCGGCAAAGCTTGCTACCCAGCTATCCTTTGAGCTATGGGTATTGATAAAATTCGGTCTTTTATTTTGAATCAGCTTTAAAATTTTGAAACATGTCGCAGGATAATCTTTCCTTTTAAAAGACGCAGATATGACTTCAAATCTCCGGTCAGAGGCCTTCTTCATGAGGGAGCTGTCGGCAGGGGTTATTATTATGATCTTGTGCCCTCTATCTCGCATACCCATTGATTCATTCAGGATTCTTATTTCCTGTCCACCCCAGCCTAAAGAAGCCTCAGTATGAAAAATAGTCCACATATTGAAAGCGTTATAATAATGTGATAGATTTGGTATTGCAAGTTATTTCATTTTTTTGCTTCATAATGCTGTTATTCCATAAAATCTTCTTCTTGGTGAATATTTTTTTAACCGTAAAGACGCAGAGTTCGCAAAAAAATACTCTTGTTCCCAAGCTTCAGCCTGGTAACAAGATCGTTATTTTCTTTTTCGAAATATAGTTTGTGGAATGGGTATAATCTGTGTTTTCTTTCTTTAATCCTTTTTTTTGAGAAAATGAATAATAAAATTCCAATTTCAGTTGCCATTGTTACAAAGAACGAAGAAGAGAATGTTGAGAATGCTCTTGAAAGCGTCAGAGATTTTGAAGATGTGGTTGTTGTTGACTCTTTCAGTAATGACAAAACAGTGGAGATTTGTAAAAAATATACTGATAGGGTCTTTCAACATGAGTGGCAGGGTTATTCAAAACAGAAGCAGTTAGCTGTAGACCATACTAAAAAGAACTGGGTTATTATTCTTGATGCCGATGAGAGAATTACTCCGGAATTAAAATCTGAGATTATCGAAAAAATAAAAAATAATTCCTTTGATGGTTTTTACATACCAAGAAGAAATTTCTTTCTGGGCAAATGGATTAAGCACAGCGGGTGGTGGCCTGATTACACTTTGAGGCTTTTTAAAAAAAATACGTCTTATGTAGAACTGCGGGAAGTCCATGAAAAGGTTATTGTAGACGGATCTGTGGGCTACATGAAAAAACCTATAGAGCATTTTACATACAAATCAATATCAAATTATTTAGAAAAGATGGAAAACTACTCATCTCTTTCAGCACAAGAACTTTCTAATAAAAAAGTTTCTTTTTTAACGTTCTGGATGTGGGTAAATCCTTTCTTAGTTTTTGCAAAGATGTTTTTTTTAAGGCAGGGCTTCAGGGACGGTATACACGGCTTTGTGCTGTCAGTGCTTTATAGCTTGTATACTTTTCTTAAATATACAAAGGTTTGGGAAAAAAGGAGCAATAATAATTTTCATCCCACTACCGGGATATCGAGTAAAATATCCATAATAATAATTTCTCATAATTCAGGGAAAATCTTAGAAAAATGTTTAGAAAAATTAGCGTCAAACGACAAAGTCACGCATCCCGACAATGCAGAGTGGATACTTGTGGATAATGCGTCTATTGATGGTGCCTTAGAAGCGGCCATTAAAAAGTATCCAAAGATTAAAACCATAAAAAATTCAGAAAACAAAGGTTTTGCTTTTGCTGCCAACCAGGGTTTTAAAGCAGCAAAAAACAAATATCTACTATATATAAATACGGATGTAGAAGTTATCAATACAGCTGTATCGAGTTTAGTGGAGATATTAGATAAAGAACAAAAAGCGGCGGTTGTGGGTCCACGTCTTTATCAGCAAAGTTTGAGTATACAGAAATCCGTTTGTCCACAGCCTACTATAGGGCATGAATTATTAAAACCTTTTTTTAAATTAAAAGCCGATATAAGAGAGATGTTCTACAAAGATGCTAAATCCTATAGTGTTCCATCCATTAGAGGCGCTTGTTTTTTAATCAGGAAGGAAGCTTTGGAATTAGTCGGCGGGTTTGATGATAATTATTTTTTTTACTTAGAGGAAACCGACCTGTTTTATCGCCTCCGGAAAAAGGGTTGGAAAGTCCTGTACCTGCCCCGCTCAGGGGTTATTCATTATAGCGGAATGGGATCGGAAACCATCCCTTTTGACAGAAAGAAAATGTACCGCGAATCATTAATGAAATATTTTGAAAAAAACAGGCCGGAATGGGAAACTCTCTTTCTAAAAAAATACTGGCGTTTTATGGGAAAAAACGTATAATTCATCTCAAAAGGAGGTGATATTATGCCGACATGGGCTTTGGTCTGGCTTATCTTGTTAACAGGCTTGCTGTTTTTCCATATTTATATGGATATTAGAGAAATTGGGGTTCTTAAAAAAGAAATTGAAGACATAAAATCAAAATAGTCTTGCAATTTTTTTTATCTTCCTTTATCGCTAATTCAGCTCTTTGCAGGTATTCTTCCATGGTCGAATCTGCAAAGCCACGCTAAGCGGGTTGAAGCAAAATCTGTGTTTTATTGACTTGAATGCAGTCGCTTGACTTATGCTTTAATTCTTATAGCTTTTTAGTTTGATTTCAGTTACCGGGCCAAATTTATTTAGCGGCGCTTCAAACTTTTCCTTATTTCCAACAACAAGAATAACTGTTTGATCCGGTTTAAGATATTTTTGCGCCACTCGCAGAATATCTTCTTTGGTTACTTTTCTTATATTGTCCAGGTAGGTCTTTAAATAATCTGTCGGCAAACCATAATACTCAAAGGTAAGAAATCGGTTTACTATCCGGGCAGTGGAGGTAAATTTAAAAACAAAAGAATTAATAATATATTCTTTCGCGTTTTTTAATTCTTCATCCTTAACAGGGCTTTCTCGCATCTCTCTTATTATATCTTCGATTCGACTGATAACAGTGACTGTAGATTGCAGTTTAGTGCCTGACCCTGACGCAAAGACACCGATATCCCGCATACCTAATTGAAAGTAGCTCCATACAGAATAAGCAAGTCCCCTGTCGTTTCTGATATCCTGCATCATTCTAGATTGAAAACTACCTCCACCCAATATATAATTCATTAGCATTACGGCATAATGATCCGGATTTCTATAATCAAGCCCCATATGTCCCAGGCGGATTACCGATTGTTTAACGTCTTTATAGACATAATTGACTGACCTTTTAAGATCTTTTTTAACCGGCGGTACTTCAGGAAAGGCAACCTCCTTCTTTTTCCAATCTTTAAAAACCATCTGAATTTTTTCTATAATTTCTTTTTTATTAAAATCACCGGTAATCCCGAGCATAACATTGTTTGGATGATAATATTTTTTATGGAACGCGATCATATCTTCCCTTGTTATACTCGAAACTGATTCAATAGTGGATTTTCGGCCATAAGGATGATCCCGGTACAATAACTTTCTGAATTCTCTACGAGCCACCATGCCGGGATTGTCATTTTCTCTTCTGATAGCTTCAACTGCCTGATTTTTTGTAATATCTATTTTTTCTTGGGCAAAAACCGGGTGCATCAGAACATCGGCAAAAATCTTCAAGCCCTCGTCAATGTCTTTTGTCATCACAGAAAGGCTTGCAGCGCCGGAGTCTGAACCTATATTCGTTTCAACGGAGCCGGCGATAAATTCCAGTTTTCCATCTATTTCTTCCCAGCTCATTGATTTAGTCCCTCCTGATCTCAGAACAGAACCTGTCATGGAGGCTAATCCTGTTTTCTCCTCCGGTTCATAAATGGCGCCGGTTTTTATTACAGCGTTAATTGTGAAAAGGGGCAGTTCGTGATCTTCCAGGGTATAAATCAGCATTCCGCTTTTTAACACTGTTTTATCCGGAATCACCGGATTCAGTTTGATAGGCTTGTAGGTAAGATCGTTCGGATGAACCCGTTCCAATGAAAGGGCATTAGCGTGGAAAAATATTGTTATAAAAATGATACTAACTGTTTGTAACAATTTTATTTTTTTCATAAGATTTATCTGTTATTTTTTATTTGAAACCATAGATTTTTCAGATGACGTAGTGGCAGTGTCACCGTCATAAGTACAACCCCCTCTATCCCCCTTTTTTAAGGGGGAATTTTGCGAGAGAATTCCCATCTAAGAAGAGGGGTGTCCCGCCGGGACGGGGTGTGTTAAAAAACTTTGCAGAGCTTAGCTCAGCTTTGCTACGCTCAGCGAGGCTTTGCTAAAAAAACACAATTTCACAGATTTGCAGTGCAAATTTTTATACATTGCTTCCCGTCAACTGATCACTTTTTTTTAATATAAGCTACTGTTTTATTTTTTTTAGTAAGATATTTTTTAGCGGTTTTCATAATATCTTCCGCTGTTATCTCTTTAATTTTATCAATATGGGTTAGGAAATATTTCCAGTCCCCGGCAATTGCCTCATAATAAATGAGCTTCGACGCCATCCCTGAATTGGATTTAAGTCCCCGGACCAAGCCCGCTTCCATCTGGTTGATAACTTTTTGAAGCTCTTCCTTGGTAACCGGTTGCGTCTTCAATTTTTCAATCTCTTCTTCAATCGCCTGTTCCAGTTCCTGTACAGTATGAGGGTGTCTTGGTGTTCCCGAAAAAACGAACAAATTCGGGTATATAGAGCCGGGGGCGGAGTACGTGCCAACATCTGTAGCAATCTGCTTTTTCAAAACAACGCTTTTGTATAGGCGTGATGTCCTTCCGCTGCTCAGAATACTGTCTATGACATCAAAAACATAATCGTCATGATCCGGTAAGGTTGGTTTGTGGTACCCCATAAGCAACTTAGGTTCTGCATCATGAACCAGCTCTATCCTTCTTTTTCCCGCTTGTTCAGGTTCAATAGTTAAAACAGGTGGGGGCTGTGGTTGTGAAGGAATATCGCCAAAATATTTTTCTATAAGTCTGATAACTTCATCGGGATTTATATCGCCGACAATTCCTATAATAGCATTGTTGGGCGAGTAATATGTCTTTAAAAAAATTTTTGTTTCCGCTTTTGAGAGGTTCTTAATATCCGACGGCCATCCTATAATCGGCACTCCATAGGGATGCGCTGTAAAGGCGGCGGATATGAACTGTTCATAAAGCTTTCCTCCCGCGGAGTTTTCTACACGCATCCTCCTTTCCTCCATAACCACATCACGCTCAGCATAAAACTCTCTTAATACCGGCTCCCTCATCCTGTCCGACTCAATTACCGCCCAGAGTTCCAGTTTGTTTGCAGGGAGGTGGATCATATACGTTGTTCCATCATTTCCGGTGCCAGCGTTATGCCCTACCCCGCCGTTTTTCGCGTAAAGTTGAGAAAATTCATCCGGGATCACAAACGGTTTATGTTTAGCCTGCAACTCTTTTAATCTTTTTTTCAATTCCCCGGCTTTGACATTATTCATTTTAACGCCTTTTCGATTTTCAGCATCCAGGGCAGCGGCAACTTTATCAATTTCATCCAGAATTGGCTTTTCATTTTCATAATCCAACGTTCCGAGAGTTTTAGTTCCCTTAAAGAGCATGTGTTCCAGCATATGGGCAATGCCGGTATTACCTGTAACTTCATCGACAGATCCTACATTCATTCTTATATAGGCAGTCACAGTGGCAGACTGGTGTCTCTCCATCATCAAGACTTTAAGACCGTTTTTAAAAGAGTGCTCAATCACCCGTTCCTCAAGATTCAAAGATGCCGAAAAAGAGCAAACGGGTATAAAAATAAGCACCGCGATCAGGCAAGTTGTCCTTCTGACTTTATTTAGCATAATTAAATTCTATATTAGTACATCAACGAGTGTCAATGTATATGTTTTTTTGAGCGCATTGACCATGTCAATGTGAGAAGTAATACTACAGTCATTGCACTCCTAAAAAACCTTATAGCCCTGTTTATCCTGCTTATCTTTTTTTAAAAAAATTACAGATCAGGTTTTTTTGAATGATGATCCGTGTTCTGTTGAAAAAAGAAAGCGGACCGGAAAATAGATTCCTCATCAAAATGTTTCGCCATTATCTGCATTCCAACAGGCAAACCGTTGCCCGTAAAACCACAAGGGATGGAAATAGAAGGAATTCCACCCAGGTTAGCTGAAATAGTAAATATGTCCGACAGGTACATCTGAAGAGGATCTTCTACCTTTTCACCCAGCTTAAAGGCCGGATAAGGAGTAGTGGGTGTAATGATTACATCGCATTTGTTGAAGGCATCATCGAAATCTTTTTTGATTAATGTTCTTACTTTTTGTGCTTTTAAATAATAAGCATCATAATATCCGGCGCTCAAAACATAGGTTCCAAGCATTATTCTCCTTTTTACTTCTTTCCCAAAACCTTCATTCCTGGTATTTCGATACATTTCCATGAGACCTTTTTCTGAATCAGCTCTATACCCGTATTTAACCCCGTCGTATCTTGCTAAATTAGAACTCGCTTCTGCTGAGGATAAAATATAATAAGTCGCGACAGCATATTCAGTATGAGGGAGCGATATATTGATACATTCCGCTCCTGAGTTTTTGAAAACCTTAATTGCTTCATTAATATTATTTTCTACTTCCTGGTTAAGTCCTTCAATAAAATATTCTTTCGGGATGCCGATCTTCATCCCTTTAACATTAATACCAAGTGATTTTGTAAAATCAGGGACAGGAGTATCCGCCGAAGTAGAATCAAATTGATCTTTTCCGCAAATAATATTCATTAACAGTGCCGCGTCTTTTACATCTTTTGTCATCGGACCGATTTGATCCAAAGATGAAGCAAAGGCCACCAAGCCAAAACGAGAAACACGACCATATGTTGGTTTCAATCCAACAATCCCGCAGAAGCTCGCGGGCTGTCGTATGGAACCTCCTGTATCGGAGCCTAAAGAAGCCACGCATAAATCCGCTGCGGCCGCTGCCGCCGAAGCTCCACTTGAGCCCCCCGGAACAGTTTCTAAATTCCATGGATTACGGGTAGGACCAAAATAAGAATTTTCATTAGAAGAGCCCATGGCAAATTCGTCCATGTTAAGTTTTCCAAGTATTATTGCCCCATTTTTCTGTAACTTTGTAATAACTGTGGCATTATAAGAAGAGACAAAATTCTGAAGCATCTTTGATCCGCACGTAGTTTTCACTCCCTCAATGCATATCAGATCTTTGATCGCAAGGGGAATCCCCAAAAGCGGAGGAAGATCCCTACCTTCTTTAAACTTCTTATCCGCCTCCACTGCCTGTTTCATAGCAGAATCTTCCGTAACCGTGACATATGAATTTATATTTTTATCAACAGTTTTAATCCTGTTAAGAAAAGATTTTGTCACATCTATCGAAGTAATCTCCCGATTTCTTAATAAGTCATGGAGTTCATGAATTGTAAGTTGGAATAATTTCATATTTTCTAATCCGTGGAGACCTTTGAGGTTTATAACAAAAGAAAGTTACTCAATTATTTTTGGAACTTGATAATGGTGTTTATCAAATTGTGGGGCATTTTGAAAAGAAATTTCTTTATTAAAGATTGTTTTTATCAGGTCATCTTTAAAAACATTCTGTAGAGGAAGCGCGTGTGAAGTTGGCTTGATATCTGTTGTGTCAAGTTCATTCAGTTTTTCAACATATGCGAGAATTTTTTTGAGTTGGGTTGTAATATTTTTTTTTGTTTCATCATCAAATTTTAGGTTAGCTAACGATGAAACATGTTCAACATCTTTTTCAGTTATTTCCATATAAAATCACCTTGGGTTCAATCTTCAGGGGACAGGGATCAGTTGGTGGATTTTATTGTTGAAAGTTTTATTAATGTCTAAACCCTGATCCCTGCAAGCGCTCCACTGACTTCATTTTTATTTTTCCTTTTTACTATCCGTAGAAGCTTTATTTGTGGTTTTCTTCTTGGCAGTTGTTTTAGGCTCTTTTTCTTCTTTTGCCTTTGGTACCGCTTTCTTTTTAGGCGCGGTCTTTTTCGCTTCCGAAGGCTTTTTTGCTTTACCTTCTTTTCCTTTAACGTCTTTAGGTTCTTTTTCTTTTACTTTTTTCTTTGCTTTTTCCGCAGCTTTTTTTTCTTTTGCAGCTTTTTTCTTTTCCGCGTCTTCTTTCTTTTTCTCAGCTTTTTTCTTTTCCTCCTCTTTCTTTCTTTTTTCTTCCTCTTCCTGAGCCTTTTTTCTTCCTTCCTGAATCTGCTTGAGTTTAGCGATTTCCTCAGCTTTTCTTGCCTTCTCCGCTTTATTTCTTTCTCCCGTTTTCTTTTCTTTTTCTGCTCTTTTTACTTTATTTGCTTCTTCCTTTTCTTTTCTTTTACCTTCCTTTTCAGTAATAATAAGACGTAACTTCAATTTCCTCTGAAGTCTTTTCAACCTCTTTCTTTTTACTTTCAACTCTTTATCTGAATCAGGTTTTTCTGAACTTTTAATCAATTCTGAAAGTTGATCTTTCAAAGATCCAATCTTTTTCTTTAATTTTCCAGCAGCGGGCATTTTGCCTCCTCTTTAAAACATCCAAAAAAAATCCACAAATAGAACTTGACATAGTATCAAAAGTGTAGAATCAAAACAAGCATAATGTCCTGACAAAAAATTAACGTTGCTGTCCCATTATTAGTTTTGTATAATTGAAATTCTCTGCTACAAAACTTAGTTAAAAGGTCCGGAACAGGATAAAACCAGGCTTGATAGCTCTGCAAGACAACGGGGGAATACGCTCACTAAACAATTTCACTAATTAAACTTTATATACGGCACCGTAGCCAAGTGGTAAGGCCGAGGTCTGCAAAACCTCTATCCCCGGTTCGAATCCGGGCGGTGCCTTCAAATTACTCCTCTATTTTCCTCTTTACCATCTCGGCGGCAAACTCTCTTGCTTGTGGCTACGGCACTTATCATTATTTATCACAAAACCTCCTCCATAAACCAAGGCATTCAGTTTTTGCCGCTTTCTCCAGGCGAATAAATTCCTTTTTCATTTTATATTTAAAAAATTTATAGGCTTTTGCGTAACCGTTTTTTACCAGAATCTTATTCAGCATTCTTCCATCAGCCAGGTAGACATAAGCCAGCAGTCTGTTATATTTATCTCTTTTTTCTATATCATATTCCAGCCTGACTTTTTTCCTTTTTACGAGTTTTTTAGTAAATTGAGACGCCTCTTTCCCAAAAAATTCCTCATTTACATATTTTCCGTCTATTTCAGGGGTATTGACACCAATGAGGCGAACCGTTTCATCACGGTTGTTTATTTTGACAAAAACTGTATCCCCATCCGCTATACCGGTGCAGAAAGCTAAATCACCCGCATACCCATTATCCACAACGGGAAAAAAAATTAACATCATTACTAATACCAATATCATTTTCATATTAAATTCTATAATAGATCTCTTGAAAAGCATTCATAGTCTAAATATTATCATCAATACTCTATGACACAAAATCACAAAATATATTGGACAATGGTCCTGAGTTTGTTTCTAAAGCCCTGGACAAAGCAGATGGCATCGAAAATTTTTATTTAAAAACAAAAACCCTGCTCCTCAGGGCCAGATCACTATTGGCTATAACCTATCTTGTCATTCAATTGTACTTTAAGGGATGAATGCTTAAATACCCATTGGTTCTTGTCTCTCGATGATGCAAGAAGTAAAATAGAACCGTGGCGAAGCGGGAAACTCTTTATGATGAAATTACAACGGTGAAAGGCTTTACTCGTGCTACTGTCCAATGTCGGCAGCAGTCCGGGTACTTTTATATCAGGCAGTTTAATTGTATCAAGGTTGTTTTGATTTTTGCTACAATGTAGATAGCATCGAAATTATTATTGATTTGCAAGGCAGGTAAAATTAATAGATGGAAGATGAAAAAATATTTGAATTAAAAGAGTTAATTAATAAAGAGATCGAGGAACTAAAGAAAATAATTAACCTGGTGAAAGAGACTGTTAAACCAGTGGCTCCGGACAATGCGATTGGCCGCCTTACCAGGATGGAAGCCATAAATTCCAAAAGCATTAATGAAGCGACATTACGCTTGGCGAAGAATAAGCTTGAAAAACTGGAAATAGCGCGGAGAAATATTGACAACCCTGAATTCGGTATTTGCTCCGGCTGCGATGAACCTATCCCTTTAGGAAGATTGAAAATCCTGCCGGAAAGTACGATGTGCGTTAAGTGTATTGACGGGTAGCGCAAGAAAAAAAAACGCATATAGATTTATCCCTTTTCTATGTTTTTCTTATATAGTCATGCGGAGGTTCTCTCCCTTTTACGAAAGACGTTAATTTTATTACATAGGAAATAGCTTTTTATTCTCTTTTTCTTAATCATAATCATACTCGTAATCTTAATCGGTGTTTAATAAAAAACGATTATGATTAAGATTACGAGTATGATTATGAATTTAAAATTCGCCCGAAAGACGATTAATTTAAATGGCACTTATTACTTTTCAAAATGTAAACCTCGCCTTTGGAGGTCCTGTTATTTTTGATGGGATTAATCTGTCTATTGAACAGGGTGAAAAGGTCTCTCTTACAGGACGAAACGGGACTGGTAAATCTACCTTGCTTAAATTGATAAGCGGCAGTATCTCTCCAGATTCAGGATCCATCTCTATCCAAAAGGGTATTCGTGTAGCTTTCCTTTCACAGGAGGTCCCCCCGGATATAGAGGGGAGTGTGTTTGATGTGATTGCAGGCGGGTTACAGGGCCATTTTGATCTTGTGAGGAGATACCATACGATCAGCAACAAACTCTCGGAGGAAAACTCACCTACCCTGCTTGAAGAATTAAACCGTGTCCATAATTCTTTGGATAGAGTAAATGGATGGGAGATGAAGCAACAGGTGGATAAGATCATTTCGCAGTTCGGTTTTGATCCTGACTTTACATTCAACTCCTTATCGGTAGGACTTAAACGTCAGGTATTATTAGGAAAAACCCTTGCGGGTCAGCCGCATATCCTTTTATTGGATGAGCCGACCAACCATATGGATATTGATTCCATTAAAAGGCTGGAAGATTTTTTAATACGTTTTTCAGGTACCCTGGTTTTTGTGACCCACGACCGGACATTTTTACGCAAGGTTGCCAACCGTATAGTGGAAATTGATCGTGGAAAGCTCTTTAGCCAGAACTGCAACTATGACACTTTTTTAGTCCGGAAACAGGCCCTGCTCGATGCTGAGGAAGCTGAAAACAGGTTATTCGACAAAAAACTGGTAAAAGAAGAGCAGTGGATTCGCCAGGGAATTAAGGCCAGGCGGACCCGTAACGAAGGTCGGGTGCGAGAGTTGAAAAAGATGCGTGAAATGAGGAAATCACGCAGGCAGAGGTCCGGTCTTGTTAACATGCAGCTTCAAGAAGGGGGAAGATCCGGAAAGCTTGTCGCGGAATTAGAGCAGATCAATTTCGCTTATGGCGAAAAAGTTGTGATCTCAAATTTTTCTACTACAATTTTAAAGGGGGACCGCGTAGGAATTATTGGCCCAAACGGAATTGGAAAAACCACGCTTCTTAGTATTCTCCTGGGAAAACTCAAACCTCTTGCTGGTAAAGTTCGGATCGGTACGGGAATTCAACTCTCCTATTTTGACCAGCTGAGAGAACAGCTTGATGAGACAAAGAATGTTCGGGAGAATGTGGGAGATGGACAGGACATCCTAACGATTAACGGAAACAACCGTCATGTCATCGGTTATCTGAAAGATTTCCTTTTTTCTCCTGAACAGGCGCTCGCCCCCATTTCCATGCTATCCGGTGGAGAGCGTAACCGGCTTTTACTTGCCCGGCTGTTTACCCGACCATCAAACCTGCTGGTCCTTGACGAGCCTACAAACGATCTTGACGCGGAAACTCTGGAACTTCTGGAGGAACTTCTCATGCAATACAAAGGCACGATCCTTCTCATCAGCCATGACCGTTCTTTTATTAATAATATTGTTACCAGCACTATCGTTTTCGAAAAACAAGGGGTCGTCAAAGAGTATATCGGTGGTTACGATGATTGGATTAGACAACGCCCTGCGGAGGTAATAAAGAAAAAAACGGCAACAAAAATCAAACAACAAACAGTTGACCCGCGAAAGAAGGGCCGTAAATTGGGATACATGGAAAAAAGGGAATTAAACTCCCTTCCGGAAAAGATTGAAAAACTTGAAGCTCAACAGGAAGAGTTGTTCCAGGTTATGAACAATCCCGATTTTTATAAACAGCCAAAATCAGAAATTGTGAAAATTTCAGAGAAAGTTAAATCTCTAAAAGAGGTTTTAAACAAGGCATACAAAAGATGGGAAGAACTGGAAGAGTGATAAAAAAACAATATGGGAGTCATCCATTCATATAAAAGCATTAAAGTTACTTGCAGTCATGCAGAAATTCGACCCCTTTTTGATAATATAGCGGATTTTTATAAATGGTCCTTTACATTGATTTTGCGACAGAAATCACATAAGCGGTTATGTTCTCCTTGTGAAACAAATTTCCTTTCACAGCGAAGACAAATGCGGTTTTTAGGTTGGATTTCTTTTAGACCAGACATACGCCTGGCTTCATTAATGTGTACAATGTCATAGCTTTTCGTTTTCTCACTTCTATCCATATTAAATCCTCTGTTAACTTTCTCCATTTGTAACAAGCAAGAAAGGTAATTAAAAATAAAGGCAAGCAAAACTGTTGGGTTTAAACCTGCTCCGGTGTTGAAGGCATCTCTTTAATTTTTATTCTGTAGTTTAATTCCAACTAAAGATCAGAAGAGCTGGAAGAGTTATAAAAAAAGGGCTCACACCAAACAATACCGGTGTTAGCCCTTTAGAATTAATCAAAAGAATTATTTCGTTTTGACATTTGAAGTCTGAAGCCCTTTGGGGCCTTCACTTACTTCAAACTCCACTTCCTGTCCTTCATTGAGAGATTTATAACCACTGCTATCTATGGCGGAAAAGTGGACGAATACATCCTCACCCGATTCAGGAGAGATAAAACCAAATCCTTTGTCGCTATTAAACCATTTTACTGTTCCATTCATTAACTGTTCACCCGCCTTACGTAAGAAAAATTTTGAAGTCGAAACTGCTAAAGACCATCTACGTCAAAAAAAAGCGTGGGAAGTCCTTTTTATCCCGCGCAGTCAGTATCAACATATTAATATGGATCAAAATCAGAAGCCATACCTCATGCTTACTTTTTAATCATATCAGCAACAAAGATATTTTGCAAAATTTTTA
>CEQE01133652.1_pt1 | contig 27296 bp, 25 predicted proteins | sample 356201 | NCBI WGS metagenome assembly CEQE01 (sample SAMEA2619970, study PRJEB7988) | marine metagenome | biome: marine biome (ENVO:00000447); feature: mesopelagic zone (ENVO:00000213) & marine oxygen minimum zone (ENVO:01000065); material: "saline water (ENVO:00002010), including plankton...
CGGACCTGTCCTCACGCCGCCCGAGATCATGGCGGACGAGCATTTCATTGATAGGCGTTTCTTCCGCCAGGTCGCCCATCCCGATTACGGGACTCTGACGTATCCGGGCCAGCCATTCAAGCTGTCAGACGCACAGGAAATCGATGCCGTTGTGGCGCCGGGATTGGGACACCACACAAGAGCCGTGTTGTCGGATGTGCTTGGGATGAACGGCTCGGAGATCGCCGACCTGAGAAACCGAGGCGTGATATGAGGCCTCTCACCGGTATCAGGGTGCTGGAGGTCGCCGAGATCTGGGCCGGGCCGTATTGCGGAACGTTGCTGGGAGACATGGGCGCCGAGATCGTGAAGGTAGAATCGGTGCAGCGGATCTCGCGAGGGCCGATCCGTCCGCGTCCGGGTTCGCCGGGATATCCGGATGGCGAGCCCGGCGAACGTCCGTGGAATCGCGTCGCGAACTTCAACGCGATCAACCGCAACAAGATGGCCGTAACCCTGGATCTGACCCGTCCCGAGGGCGTGGACGTGTTCCTGGATCTGGTCGCCGGGAGCGACGTCGTCGTCAGCAACTACTCGTTCGGAGTCATGGAGAAGTTCGGTCTGGGCTTCGACGCGCTCCGACACGCCAGACCTGACGTGGTCGTCGCGTTCATGCCCGGTTATGGCAACACGGGCCCGTACAAGAGCATCCGTAGCATGGGTATGTCCATTGACGCGATCTCCGGCCACTCAGCGCTCCGAGGCTACCCCGACCTGGACCTGTCGCGTCTGTCTCCGGTGCACCATCCGGACGCCGTGGGCGGGGTCACCGCGGCTTTCGCCATCTGCACCGCGATCCACCAACGCGCTCGGTCCGGCAAGAGCCAGTTCATCGACATATCGCAGTCAGAGGCGTTCATTCCGCACCTGGGCGAGGTGTTTCTCGAGTACGAGTTGACCGGCAAGACGCGGGAGAGGCGCGGCAACCGACACCCGGCCATGGCGCCCCACGGCGCCTACCCCTGCGAGGGCGAGGACGCCTGGGTGACTATCGCTGTTCGAACCGATTCCGAATGGAGCGCCCTCTGCGAAGTGATCGGCGACCCTGGCCTAGCTGGCGACCACAGGTTCGCTACGCTTGAAAACAGGCTCCAGCATCATGACGAGATCGACGACGTGCTCAGTCGATGGACGTCCCAACACAACTACCAGCGTGTGACAGAGTTGTTGCAGGCGCGGGGCATCCCGGCCGGTCCGGTTCTGGATTGTTGCGCCGCCACATTTGATGATCCACACCTTCAGGAGCGCCGTTACTTCGACACGATCCAACACCCGGACGCGGGGACTCATCCGATGAGCGGTCCGATCTGGAAGCTGCACTCGGAGTCCGAATCGAGGCACGAACCGGCTCCCGGACTCGGCCAGCACAACGAATATGTGTTGGGCGAAGTGTTGGGGATCACGCGAGAGCGCCTGGACTCGCTGGAAAGAGACAACGTTATCGGCACAGTGCCGCTCGAAGGCGCCGACATGGGCGGCGTGCGCAGGGCGAACCGAGCCGCCGGCGGGTCGTAGCGGGCGGGCTGCTGTTCGTGCGGTATGGGAGGGCAGGGTCGGCCTGAAGGCCGAGCCCACCAGATCCAATGGTGCTCTGGCCCTTCAGGGTCAAGCCGTTGTTCCAGTTCGGGGCGCGTTCCGCTACGCGACCGGCGGCGGGGCCGCGTCGTCGTCGGTGTAAATGTGCAGCATCTCGGGGTTCGTGACGGCTAGGCGCAGTGATGTCCCGGCGCCGACGGACGAGATGGTGAGGTTTTGGAAACGATGGAAGTCGACGACAGATCGCCCTCGGCTACCGCTTGCTGGCGTGGAGGACGGTGATGCCGATCACCTCGTCGCCCTCGTAGCGGATGATCACGTCGTCATCGGTGATCTCGCTGTCTGTGGCCGTGGCCGGCTTCTTGAAGTTGATGTAGAGGGTGTCGGCTTCCTCGTCGTAGGAAGACCACCGATAACCGTGGGGCGTGTCTCGGACGAAGGGCGCCAGCTTCAGGTATTCCTTTACGTCCATCATTGGGTCCGATCTCAGGTCATAGCCGGCACGACGTCCGTTGCGTCGTGTGTTGGTTTCACGCGCAGCGAGATGAGCAGGTCGCCCGCCAACGTCAGCAGTGCGTGAGTGCGGCCGTCCTGGGATACGAATTCCACCTCGAACGTGTCGTTGCCGTGGCATTCGACGACAGCGCCGATTTCTCCCCTGTGGAGCTTGTGTTCGGGGACGTCGGTCACCACGACGACTACGTCTAGGAGTTTTGTTTCATCTGTCATGTCCTCTCCTCTCCCAGGAGATAGCATGTGACCAATCGGGTCGCATCTGCGCCGTTACGGCCACGTACACGCCCAGGGGGAAAAGTCCCTACTGTTACGGGCATTCACCTGTACACGTCACGCCGATGACCGACAGCGGTTACAGTCACCAGACGCCTTGCGTCATCCACCAGGTAGAGCACCCGATACGAAGCTACTCGGATGCGGTAGGCGCTCTCGCTGCCAACGAGCTTCCTGCTCTGTCGCGGTCGTGGTCCATCTCTGAGGGATTGGATGGCAGCCAAAACTCTCAACCAGTTGTTGGATCGAGGTCCTCCAGCTCTTTCGCGGCAGAACAAATGATGTTCATTCGGTACCGCGCCACTTTGCTTCCAAGCGTTTCTCCAGTTCATCTAACGGTTCGGTGGGTTCGTCCTTTCGCTCGGCTATGAGGGCTAGGTCTTTGATGTCTTCCATTAATTCCTCGTAGTCCTCTACCGAAAGCGCGACTGATTCCTTACGACCATCCTCATCTACCAAGTAGCGACGCTTGTCTTGCGCCATTGGCTGGCACTCCTCTCTGCCCTATTTTGATCGTTTGTGTCGATCCCGGTTGTTCTTGGTGTGCAACGGCGATCATCAACCATTATGCTTCTATTGACGCCCCGCGTCACGCTCAGTCTCGTGTCCCCCCATCGCCCTGGCTGACGTGCGGCCATCATCTCTTCGACGCAGAGCTTCATGGAGTCGAGCTCTTGGAAGCGGGAGAAGGTGGCGATGGATGGCGCGCACCGGTACCGGCCGCTGGCAGGGAGGAGGGTGATGCCGATTGCCTCGTCGCCCTCGCAGCGGGTGATGACGTCGTCATCGGTGAACTCGCGGTCGGTGGCCGTGGCGTGCTGTCGAGACCGGGTCTTTGGACTGCGCCGCGCCCGACTGGTTTACGCGAGCGGAGGCGGGGCCGCATCGTCGTCGTCGGTGTAGATGTGCAACATCTCGGGGTTGGTGACGGCCAGGCGCAGCGACGTTCCGGCGCCGACCGACGAGATGTGGTGCCGCATCCCTTCAGGGACGAAGACGATGTCGCCTTCCTTGGCCTCGATCATCGGCCTGCCCTCGCCGATCTCCCAGGTGAGTTTGCCCTGTAGGATCGTCCACCACTCGTTGAAGTCAGGGTGCCAGTGGGCGTTGTTGGTCATGCCCTGGCCGTGGCCGATCAGGTTGGCGCGGTTGCGGTCGTCGACCAAAAGCCCGTCAGACCAGGGCGGCTCGCCGAATCGCTCAAGCATTGCCGAACGCTTGCTGAGCAGCAGGTTGGGCAACTCGGACTGATCGGGGAACGGCTGCAGGATGTTGCCGCGGTCGCCACGCAACTCGTGGTTGGACCACGGAGCGCTGATGTGAAGCCTGAGCGAGTTCTCGGAGCCCACGGTCTTGATCGCGTGTCTGAGCTTCTTGGGGCAGATGACGACGTCGCCAGCCTCGGCCGTCAACGGCGGATAGTCGCCGATCTCCCAGATGACTGTGCCCTGGAGGACGATCCACCATTCGTTGAAGTCGTTATGGATGTGGGCGTCGTTCTCAAGTCCGGGGGCGTCGCATATGAGGCCGACGTTGTTGCGACCGTCGGAGAACAGCGCCTCGTGCCAGGGCGGCTCGCCGTGTCGCGCCACGATGTCCGAGATCCGTATGTGCAGCGGCTCGGTGCTGGGTGTCTGATGTTGGGTCATTGCGGTCTCTGCTTCTCCGTGGCTGGGATGCTTGGATGGGACCGATTATAGGCACGGCCATTCGCGCGGTCAATCGAAGCTACATCAGCAGAGCTTCGGTTGGCACGAGGCGCTGACCGACCGGGTCGACTGCCAGAAGCGCTCGTTCCAGTGTGTACACGCGGAGCAAGGGGAGGGCGTCCTCGTCGCCGAAGACGACGACGGTGTTCAGCGTCTTCCCATCGAGCCGAACTCGTGTCTCTCCGAGGTCCCGCTCGATCACTTGGTCGTCTGCCAGTCGCAACCTGACAGTGTCCTGTCGTGCGACACCCAGACGTTCCAGCATGCTTGCCGGAACAACGGTGAAGGCGACGCCCGTATCGACGAGCGCTTCGACGGTTTCAAAGCGGCTTCCGGAAGGATCGCCCACCTCCAACGGATAGTGGAAAAGGCTCACTTGATTCCCTCCCCGAGTGATTCAGCGCGGGTCACACGTCGGCCGAGGAAGCACGGCGCTTCTCTCGATTATCGCTCCCCAAAAACGGTGGACATTGTGCAGGACATAGTCTGCACGACCCTGTGCCTGGATTATACCTGAACGTGTTGGACATCGACATGGACAACACGTCGGACAATGCCATACGATTCGCTCGTTGGACCCAGCCTATTTTGCCAACGCAAAATCGATTAACGACTCTGACCCCAATCGATGTGCGCAACGCCACCGCACGAGGGAGACACACCATGACTGTCGGCGCCACCCGAGTCGCCATCGACGGCGACTCTTGGATGATCAACGGCAAGCCCACCTACGAGGGGCGCACCTACCGCGATTGGAAGATCGAAGGCCTGCTGCTCAACAGCAGGATGGCGAACGCTCTGTTCGACGACACGAACGAGGTGACCCGCTCGCTTTGGCGATATCCCGACTCCGGGGATTGGGACCCGGATCGCAATACGTCGGAGTTTGTCGCGATGCTGCCCGAGTATCGCGAACAGGGCTTGCTGGCGGTGACCGTCAACCTTCAGGGCGCCGCTCCGTTCGGTTACTACCGGTTGCCGGAGTTCAGAGAGTATCTTCGATCGTTGGGAGTGGACAGGCCGGACGGCGAGATCTGGTCCGGACTGCCAAGCCCGGAGTCACAGCCGTGGCACAACTCCGCTTTTGACGCCGACGGCGCCCTTACGCAGCCGCATCTCGACCGGCTCACGACAGTGCTGGGTTGCGCCGACGAGCTCGGAATGGTCGTAATCCTCGGACTGTTCTACTTCGGGCAGGACGAGCGGCTCCGAGACGAGGCGGCCGTGTGTCGCGCGGTCGACGAGACCTGCGGCTGGCTGTTGGACGGCGGCCACACGAACGTGGTCATCGAGATCAACAACGAGTGCAACGTCCAACGGTACGAGCACGAGATACTTCAGCCTGACCGCGTGCACGAGCTGATCGAACGGGCGAAGGCGATCACGAAGGACGGGCGAAGGCTGCTGGCTGGCACGAGCTACGGCGGACGGCGCGTGCCTGACGATTCGGTGTGCGCCGTGTCGGACTTTCTGCTGATGCACGGCAACGGCGTCACCGACCCCAACCGCATGGCGGAGATGGTGGACCAGGCCCGCGCTCTGCCCAGCTACACACCCATGCCGGTCTTGTTCATCGAGGACGACCACTTCGAGTTCGACAAACCTCTCAACAACTTCGCTGTTGCGCTCTCGCGATATGCGAGCTGGGGCTACTTCGACCCGGGCGAAGGTGCTGGCGGCGCAGCAGCGTCGGGCGACTACGAGGAAGGCTACCAGAACGTCCCGGTCAACTGGAGCATCAACACGCCTCGTAAGCGCGCGTTCTTCGACATGGTGCGCGAAGTGTCCGGAGTCTGACCCGCCGCCTAGCTGCGAACGAAAGGAACTTCTTGATTCTCCCTGACGTCTGGATAAGTGAAGCAATTTTCACCGGAGATGTCAGAATGAACAAGAAACTGACCGCAACAGCATTTGTGGCGATTGCCCTGGTCGCGGGAGGCATCGCGGGGAGTTTGGCCTCCCTCGCGAGCAATGGCTCCGATGACGATGGCGCCAGTGATCAGACCGTGGCCGCAAAGACGATTCCCGTCGCCACGCCGGCCCCTGCTATCCCGCTGGGAGCTCCGGAGAACGGCGCTGCCGTGATCGAGATTCGGGTGGGCGAGTCACACACGGTTTCGCTGGAGTCCAACATCACGACCGGCTACAGTTGGGAGATAGGTCCCGAGTTTGACGGCAGCTCGATGGAGCTCGTAGAGCAACGCTACGAACAGGCCACGCCCGGGTCCAACCTGCCGGGCGCCGGAGGCGTGGAGCACTACACGTTCCGCGCCCTCGCCTTCGGGACGGCTGAGCTCTCGTTGGACTACAGGCGGCCGTGGGAGGACGAGGCGATCGAGTCGGCCCGGTACGTCTTCCACGTCGGCGTCAGTGAATCCCTGGCCGACGAGATGACTCAGGCAGAGGCGAGACTTATCGCAGCGAGCAGCGATTGCGCAGAGGCGGGCGCGCTGATGGGCGAGGCGAACACCCACTACAACGACTGGTCAGGGACGTGGTGGATCGACCTGGAGGTCAACGATCCAGCGAGCCGGCCCGCATGCGTCATCGACGCCGCTACAGGCCACGCAGAGGTGAACTGGAGAATGACGGGCCTGAAGCCGCCGCCTGTCGCTGCGACGCAGTAGCATTCACCAGCGAGTTGGGCGTAATCTGGGCCACGATCTGTGCGCCCGCGGGTCCTGGCAATCATGACATGAGTCCGGCCAGAGAGCCTGTCTGCGTCAGGACAGGATTCGCACCCTGCCCTTGGCGCCGTCCACCTCGATCAGTTGGCCGTCGCGGATGAGCCGTGTCGCGTCAGTGACGCCGAGGACTGCTGGGACGCCGTACTCCCTGGCGGTGACGGCGGCGTGGCTGAGGATGCCGCCAGTCTCCACGACGATGGCGCTCGTCAGCGCGAACAGCGGCGTCCATGGCGGCAGGGTCGTGCGTGCGACCAGTACGTCGCCACGCTTCAGCCGTGATGCCTCGCCGAGGTTCATCAACACCCTGGCAGGGCCTGTGGCAACGCCGGCGGAGCCGCCATTGCCGGGCAATACGTTGGGTTGATCGCTGCGCAACCGGTGCTCGCCCCAGAAGCGCCGATGCAGATCCTCCGAATCAGGAGGTGGAGTGCCAACGAACGCTGGTGGCGTGACGCTGGCCCATCGCGCCATCTCGGATCGGCGGGAACCTACGAGGTCCGCGTAGTCGCTATCCTCACCGGCCAGGGCGGAGCGCACCTCGCTCTCCCGGAGGTAGAACACGTCGGCCGGGTCGGAGAGCGTGCCATCTGCCAGGCGACGGCCAGCAGCGAGGACGAGCCTGCGAGGGATGTTGGCGAGCCGCTGGTCGATGTAGTAGTTGTGGTCTTCTTGGATGGGCGCCAGCTCTGTGGCGATGTCCAGAACGGCGTCCATACGAGCGCGATCCTCCGGCCGCAAGGACGACATTGCTTGCAAAATGGCCTCGTCTCGCTCCTCGCCCAGCCGCTTCATCTCTTCCTTCGGATCGTAATGGCCCATCTCCAGGTAGGTGCGCAGTTGGCACAGGGGAATGGTCGGGTCCTCGGCCCAGGTGGGTGTGGCCATTTCATTGAGGTCCGTGCGCCACCCGTACTCGTCCAGGTATGATGCGAAGGCACTGAGGAACGGTTCCGCATCCGGCTCCCGTTCCAACCCGGCTAGCGACTGGAGGGCCGACTCCGAAGTTACCTGCATCAACGTCTCACGGACGGTTGGCAGGGATGCCGCCAACTTGCTCAAATCCCACAATTCGTGGCCGGCCTCGACGCTCTTGTTGCTGTAACCTTGAACTAGGCGAATCGCGGCCACGTCATCACCGCCGACAAGCTCTTTGTAGATGTCCATCAGCAGGTTCATGGCCATCATCCAGGGGCCCAGGGTCAGAGAGTGAAGCCTCCCCTGCCTGGGGCGCGTCTTCCTTAACCTGTCGATTTCATCTGCAAGGGCCGTGTTGGAAAGCCTGTCGAAGTCTGTTCGGCGATAGTACTCGAAAAGGCCTTGCAGCTCCGGTATGGCCTTGTCGCGCCACCTGGACCAAGCCGGAGCGAGGTTCTTCAGCACTTCTTCAGAAGTCCATGTTGGGATTGGTGGACGCATCCAGTCCACGAAGACGTAGTAGTTGACATAGCGCAAGCTGATTCCTTCGCGAAATCCGCTGATGAATGGATCCCAGTATAGGTCAAACCCCAGGGGCGTCATCACGTCCGGAGTGTGCATCGCATCGAACGTCCATGTGCCCTGCGCATCGGCCGGGTCTCCCCACGGAACGGAGATGTCGTCTGTCTGGTCGGTGTTGGAGGTCATGGGCGTCGCTCAATCCGGATTTCCCAGATGGTTCGGGCGCCCTGGCGGCGCCGCATCCTGGGATGGCATGTATGGTATGCACCGCCGATGAGCGTGTCAATATCATGCATCATTTGTATTCTTTGCCAACGATGCCATCGATCTGTTCGGGTCATCCGCCAACGTGCGGAACGGTAATTTTCAATCCCAAACCCCACTGGTGGCGTCGCACCTTGTTCGGGGAATTCTTGGTACGATCACCATGCCCGTGACCAACAATCTCTGGTCGCCAGCAGCGTGTCGAGCGACATAGCCTGTTGATCATCTCATCGTTGTGCGAATGTTGTGTCGACGGTCGGGGACGGCGCCAAAGAGACGGCATTCGATCGCTGCCTGTTGCAGTGCCACTGTTCGGAGTTGGAGCAACGGTGGCGTGGTTGCGGCCGCGCGGCTATAATCGCAACTCAGTGCCGATGGCGGCCGCGAAAGTCATTGCGACGGAGAATTGTGCGGTCGCGCCGAGCCCATCGTTGAAGGCTCCGCTGGCTACGGCACGCTGGAAATCGACGTCAAATCACACCAGCTAGGAGACATGATCGATGACATCAAACGGAAAGGTTGCAATCATTACGGGCGGCGGCAGCGGGATCGGCAAGGAGTCCGCGCTTGCGCTGGTACGGGGCGGGTACTCCGTCGCGATATCGGGGCGCCGCGCCGAACCGATGGCAGAGACGATAGCCGAGGCCGGCGAGGCCGGTTCGCGAATGCTGGCCGTGCAGGGCGACGTGGGCAACCCCGAGTCCGTCGCGGAACTGTTCTCCAAGACGATGGAGAAATTCGGCCGCCTGGACGTGGTGTTCAACAACGCCGGACACGGCTCGCCGGGCGTGCTCATGGAAGACCTCACGTACGAGCAGTGGACGGGAGTCGTGGACGCCAACCTGACCGGAACTTTCCTGTGCACGCAAGAAGCGATCCGGATCATGAAGAACCAGGACCCCATGGGCGGCCGCATAATCAACAACGGTTCGATATCGGCGCACACACCCAGGCCTAACTCGGCGCCGTACACAGCAACCAAACACGGCGTCACCGGGCTGACCAAGGCGACCTCACTGGACGGACGCAAGTACAACATCGCCTGCAGCCAGATCGACATCGGCAACGCTGCTACTCCGATGACGCAGCGGATGGGGCAGGGAGTCCCGCAAGCCCGCGGCGAAGTCGAAGTCGAGCCGACGTTCGACGTTGCACACGTCGCGGAGACCGTGCTCTACATATCGAACCTGCCGCTGGAAACCAACGTGCAGTTCATCACGATCATGGCGACGAAGATGCCGTTCATTGGGCGAGGATAGGGCGGGTCGCGAGGTCCGAGTCCTTGAAGCGTCAGAATCAGGACGACCGGTTCGAGTAGTTGGGAGACGTGACCGATGACATCCAATGGGAAGGTCGGAATAGTTACGGGCGCGGGCACCGGGGTCGGCAAAGCTTCCGCTCTGGCCCTGTTGCATGACGGATACTCCGTCGTGCAGGCGGGGCGTCGCACGGAGCCGCTGGAAGAGACCATGCAGGAGGCGGGAGACGCCGGATCGCGGACGCTGACCGTGTCAGCCGACGTGGGCGACCCCAAAGCGGTCGCGACGCTGTTCTCCAAGACAATCGATGCGTTCGGCCGCCTCGATGTCCTGTTCAACAACGCCGGGCACGGCGCTCCGGGCATCCTGCTCGAAGACCTGACCTACGAGCAGTGGAAGAGGGTCGTCGACAGCAACCTGACCGGCACGTTCCTGTGCACCCAGGAAGCGATCAAGATCATGAAAAACCAAGACCCGATGGGCGGCCGCATCATCAACAACGGCTCCACGGCCTCCCACGTTCCGCGTCCGAACTCGGCGCCGTATGTTGCCACCAAGCACGGAATCACCGGACTGACCAAGGCGACCTCGCTGGATGGCCGCAAGTACAACATCGCCTGCAGCCAGATCGACATCGGAAACGCCGCGACCACGGCGACCGATCGGATGAGCAGCATCGGCGCGCTCCAGGCCCACGGCGAGGTCCGCATCGAGCCAAGGTTCGACGTGGACAACGTCGCCGAGGCGGTCGTGTTCATGTCGAACCTGCCGCTCGACGCCAACGTGCAGTTCATCCAGCTCATCGCGACCAAGATGCCCTTCATTGGGCGGGGTTGACGTCGAATTGGGCGGCCAACAGACGTAAGGAGAACAGAACGTGGAATACCGCAAGCTTGGCAAAACCGAGGTGTCGGCCATTGGGTTGGGCACGCTGAGGGCGTTCGACGTGTCGTCGGATGAGGACATCGCCGTGCGAAGTCAGATCGTCGACAACTGCATCGTGGAGCGGGTGAACCTGATCGACTGCGCGTCGGCGTATGGCGCCGCAGAGCGTGTCGTTGGCGTAACGACGAAGGGTCGGCGCGACAGCTTCCACCTTGCGTCGAAGGTGCGGTGCGAGGGCAAGGAGGCGGGCGAGGCGCAGATCGCACAGTCGTTCGAGCTGTTTCAGACGGACTACATCGAGCTGTACCAAATCCACAACATGATCGACTGGGAGACGCACCTACCCACGCTCGAAACGCTGAAAGACGAAGGCAGAATCGGCATGATCGGCGTCACGGCGATGGTGCACGAGGCGTACCCCGTCATCGTCGACCTGATGAAGTCAGGACGAATCGACACGGTGCAAATCCCGTACAACGTGATCGAGCGCGGATGCGAGGCCGAGATACTGCCGGTGGCGGAGGAACTCGGCGTGGGCATCCTGGTCATGGAGCCGCTCAAGAAAGGGCGGTACGTGAAGGAGCTCAAGTCCGAGCCGGACCTAGCGCCCCTCGCCGATCTCGGAGTCGAGACATGGGGCCAGGCGCTTCTGGCGTGGGTTCTGTCCGACTCCAGGGTGAGTTCGGCGATCCCGGCCACGTCGCGACCCGAGCGCATCCACGAGAACGCGAAGGCCGGCTCGATCGGCCCGCTGACCCCGGAGCTGCGCGACCACGTCAGGCGCGAGACGGAACGCTGCCTGTAGCGGCGAATCGATCCGCCCGACACCGATAAACGCCGAGAGAGTCGGAGCCCGTTCGACGAAGTGCTCAGGCGTATCCTCCGATCATTAGCGCAAATTGTGTTGCTTCAGCAAAACAAGTACACTGCGCGGCAAGCCAGAAGCACCCGTGTTTAATTCATGGCGGAGGTAAAGAGATAATGAGGCTTCACGATTATCTTGAGTTTCACGCACGCGAGCAGCCAGGCGCCGATTTCGCCATCCTCGGCGACCGGCGCGTCAGCTATGCCGAAGCCGATGTCGAAGCGAACAGACTGGCCAACGCATTTGCCGACGCCGGGCTGCGAAAGGGCGATCGGTTTGCGTTCCTCTCCAAAAACAGCATCGAGTACCCGATCATGTACTATGCCGCCTCCAAAGCGGGGGTCGTGCCGGTGCCGCTGAATTTTCGGCTCGCGCCTCCGGAGTGGACGTACATCGTCAACGACTCCCAGGCCAAGATGCTGATAAGTGCGGCCGAATACGTGGAGGCAGTTGACGGCGTCCGAGGCGAGATGGAGACGGTTGGCCGCTGCATCGCCATCGACGGCGCTGGGGAGCCGGACTGGCAGGACTACCGCGCGTGGGTCGATGACCAGCCGGCAACGGCGCCGGAAGTGGACGTGGCCGAGAGCGATGACTTCTGCCAGATGTACACCAGCGGCACCTCCGGCCGTCCGAAAGGCGCGATCATCACCCACAGCGGAGTTACGGCGCAACTGGTGCAACTCGCCCCGGTCTTTTCATTGAAGCGAGGCGATCGAGACCTGATTGTGGCGCCCTTCTACCACATAGCCGCCGCCGTGACCGGCTTTGCAGTCGTCAACAGTGGAGCGTGCCTGTACATACACGAAGACTTCGTGCCCCCTGCCGTGGTTGCCGCTCTGAGCGAGGAGCGGATCATTGCCACAACTTTAGTGCCCGCGATGATCCAAGCGTGTCTGGTGTTCGTGCCCGACATAGCCGAGCGGAGCTACGATACTCTGGAGACCGTTGCATACGCCGCTTCCCCAATAGCCGAGCAGACGTTGCGCCGGGCAATTGAGGTGTTCAAGTGCGATTTCGTACAGGCTTACGGAATGACCGAGCTAACAGGCGTGGCAACCGTCCTGAGCAAGAATGATCATGAGCTGGCGCTGGATAGCAGGTCCGAGCTTCTGCTCTCCGCGGGTCGAGCCGCGTTGAGCACCCAGGTCCGCATCGTGGACGAGGACGACAACCCAGTTGCCGCCGGCGCCATCGGCGAGATCGTGGTTCGCGGTCCACAAGTCATGAAAGGGTACTGGAATCTCCCCGACGAGACCGACGAAGCCCTCCGTGGTGGATGGATGCACACCGGAGACGCGGGGATCATCGATGAAGAGGGTTACATCTACATTCGCGACCGCGTCAAGGACATGATTGTGTCTGGCGGAGAGAACGTCTACCCAAACGTAGTTGAGAACACACTGTTCCAGCACCCGTCGATCGCCGACGTTGCTGTCATCGGAGTGCCCGACCAGCAATGGGGCGAGACGGTGAAGGCGTTGGTGGTGTTGAGAGAAGGGGAGACGGCCACCGAGGAGGAGGTCATCGATTTCTGCCGCGACAAGATGGGCGGCTTCGAGCGACCCCGATCTGTGGACTTCGTCTCAGAGCTTCCTCGCAACGCCACGGGGAAGGTGCTCAAGCGGGTGTTGCGAGAGCCATATTGGGAGGGGCACGCCCGTCGCGTGGCCGGCGCCTAGCCCGTTCCCCGCATCCCAGATCGGGGAGCGCCGCATTCGGGAACTGACATGTTCTCTCGCGTTGACGCGTCCATACAACGACGGCAAGACGAAGACTTGCCGCCGTGTGCAACATTCTTGGCCACAAGGATAGACGAAATGCCATCGCCCACTATCGCACCCTTCGGCTCCTGGAAATCGCCGATCACCGCTGGAAGCATAGTCGCCGACTCTGTCCGACTCGGGCAGATCGAGTTGGAGGGCGACGACATCTACTGGGTCGAGATGCGGCCGCAGGAAGGCGCTCGCAACGTGGTCGTGCGTCGTGCGGCGGACGGTTCGGTGGCCGACGTCACGCCGGCGCCGTTCAACGTCCGCACACGGGTCCACGAGTACGGTGGACGGTCGTTCGTCGTGGACGGAGGCGTTGTCTATTTCAGCAACTTCGCCGACCAGCGGGTCTATCGCCAGAATCCCGGGAGCGAGCCACGGCCTCTGACTCCCGCGGTTGACCTTCGTTACGCCGACGGTGTCTTGGATCGGCGTCGAGGCCGGATGATCTGCATCCGCGAAGACCACACGGTCGACGGACGGGAGGCGGTCAACACTCTGGTCAGCCTCGATCTGGAGCATGACGGAGAGGGCGATGTCCTGGTATCCGGCGCCGACTTCTACTCTTCACCTGCCTTGAGTCCGGACGGGACGCGGCTCGCATGGATGGCGTGGAATCACCCCAACATGCCGTGGGACGGCGTCGAGCTGTGGACGGCGCGTATTGCGGACGACGGGTCGCTCGAGGGCGCGAGCATTGTCGCCGGCGGCCCGACCGAGTCGATCCTCCAGCCGGAGTGGTCGCCCGACGGCGTCCTGCACTTCGTGTCCGACCGCTCGGGTTGGTGGAACCTTTACCGAATCGTCGACGGCTATGCCCAACCATTGGCGCCGATGGACGCGGAGTTCGGTGCCCCGCAGTGGGGTGTGGGCATGAAAACCTATGCCTTCGAATCGGCGGGACGAATCGTGTGCGAATTCAATCAGCGCGGCATCTGGGGCCTTGCCAGCATCGACACGGAGACGCTGGAGCTGACCGTGATCGACTCGCCGTACACGGATACCGGCAGAGGCGACATCAAGGCGTCGCCGGGGCAAATCGTGTTCGAGGCGAGTTCGGCGACGGAACCCGACGCGATCATCCGGCTGAATGCCGACACGGGCGGCATGGACGTGTTCAAGCGATCGGAAGAGGTCGAGGTCGACGAGGGCTACCTGTCGATCCCCGAGACTATCGAGTTCCCGACCGATGACGGACTGACGGCCCACGCGTTCTACTACCCCGCTCGGAACGCCGACTACGACGGCCCGACCGACGAACGGCCGCCGCTGCTCGTCGTGAGCCACGGCGGCCCGACGGGAGCGGCGTCGACGTCGTTCAGCCTGGCGTATCAGTTCTGGACCAGCCGAGGCATAGCTGTCGCGGACGTCAACTACGGCGGCAGCACGGGCTATGGAACCGAGTACCGCCGCAGGCTCAACGGACGCTGGGGAGTCGTAGACATCGCCGATTGCGTGAACGCGGCGCAATACCTCGTGGACCGCGGCGATGTCGACGTCGATCGGCTCATCATCCGCGGCGGCAGCGCCGGCGGCTACACGACCCTGGCGTCGCTGACGTTCCGAGACGTGTTCAAGGTCGGCGCCAGCTACTACGGTGTCGCCGACCTAGAGGCGCTGGCCAAAGAGACCCACAAATTCGAATCGCGGTACATGGACTCGATGGTCGGTCCGTACCCAGAGCGTCGCGACCTGTACGTCGAGCGGTCGCCCATCCATCACACCGAAATGCTCTCGTGCCCGATCATCCTGCTGCAAGGGCTGGAGGACAAGATCGTCCTCCCGAACCAAGCCGAGATGATGGTGGCCGCCTTGAAGAAGAAGGGCTTGCCCGTCGCGTACCTCCCCTTCGAGGGCGAGCAGCACGGTTTCCGCAAGGCCGAGAACGTCATCCGCGCGCTGGAAGCGGAGCTGTACTTCTACTCCCGCATCCTCGGCTTCGATCTCGCCGCCGACATCGAGCCCGTGCACATCGACAACCTGTGACCGCTGGAATCGACGCGCAAAGGGGCGCGCCCCTTTGCAATCCCCACGATTGAATACTCTGCCATTCGACGAGGCGCCGCCGGTTCCTGTTCGCGGATTTCTCGTTCTGATAAGCTTCAGGCACGGAGGCACGCATGGTATCCGCGTCCGAAGCCGATGCTATAATCGCTGAACACAAGGTGATCGCGGTCAATCTGCGTTGGAGTCGCGATGGACGCAACTATCGCCTGGATGCGGCGGTCTTGTCCCTGGAATCCGGTCACATGCTTCGTCTCAGGGGATTTGTTGGGCGCACCAATCGCAGCCTCGCGGTGTTGTTTGAGAATACACCCATTCGAAAGTACACGGTGCATGACCGGCATCGAGATCCCGTATCTCGGGAGGTCATCAGGCAACCGCACAAGCATTACTGGGACGATGACTGGCAAGACAAACGAGTGTACATACCCGATGATATTCGGACAGGCGACCCCAACGAGGAGTTGTTGGACTTTTTGGCCGAATGCAATATCGAATTGAACGGTAGATATCTCCCCGGGACTTTCCGTGAATTATCGATGCCATAACCGTCGAGAGGTGCCTGGATGGCTACCATCTATACCAGCGATGATCTGATTAGGGGATATTTGGCAGATCTTGAAAGTGATTTCGAGGCTGCTCCGTCCGACGAAGGATTCCTTGTGACGACGCCTTTCGATCGTCCCGACGGTGGGAGCATTGAGATTGAGATGCGTGTCGAGTCCGATGGGTCGGTCCACCTCAGCGACATGGGCGATACCTTGGGGTATCTGCACGTCAACGGCCTGACGCTGACCAAGAGTATCGTCACGCGGGCCAAGGACATCTGCAACCAGCGCGGGGTCGCGATTGCCAAGTCCGAACTTGTCGTCATTTCGGACGTGCCTGCCGGTTTTGGAAAAGCGTTGCACAGGCTGATTCAGTCCATTATCTCCGTGACCGACCTGATCCAGCAAAGCCGGCCATCAAAACGGTCGCCGTTTCACGATGATGTTGAAGCCCTGATCATAGCTAGCGGCGTTTCGTATGACAGGGAGTTCGCGGTTCGCGGTCAACAAGGGCGGTATTCAGTCAAGTTCCACATTGACGACAATCACAATCTGCTGATTCATCCATTGACCGCGTCGAGCGAGACCGTTGCGTTAGCGGTTGCAGAGCGTTGGGCTCGCCGGATCTACGATATCCGAGAGCGCGACCCGAAATGGGATTTCGTGGCCGTTCTCGATGACCGAGACCCTCGCAAAGAGTTTTGGACTCGACGAGCATGGGCTCCGCTCCGCGAGAACTCCATCCTCTGGGATAATCGGCAGCGTTTGAGCGACATGCTTGCAGGCTGTGCACGGGTTTGATCATCGGTTACAACGTGCAAAGGGGCGATCCCCTTTGCAATCCCCACGATTGGGCGGCTCGGCTTAGCGCGATGCGAGCTCCTTGAGGGCGGCTTCGTCTAGCTCGACGCCGAGGCCGGGGCCTTCTGGGACGGCGATGTGGCCGTTGACGACCTCGAGCGGCTCTTTCAGCACGGATATCTCGTCGCGGATGGAGATGTGCTCGATGTTGTACTCCTGCGCGTAGGGCGTCATGGTGCTGGCGGCGCAGAAGTGCAGGTGGGCGACGGTGCTCAGGATCGGCTGGGTGTTGTGCACCGTGATCGGGATGCCGAACGCCGAGGCAAGGGCTTCGATCTTTAGGAACTCGGTGAAGCCCGGGACCTTGACGATGTCGGGCTGGATGATGTCCACCCGGCCTTGCAGGATCAGGTCCCGATACTGGAAGCGGTCGTAGATCATCTCTCCTGACGCGATAGGGATGGTCAGTGCATCGGCGATCTGGGCGAGGCCTTCGAGGTCGTTGGCCGGTCGCGGCTCCTCGAAGTGGAACACGCCCAGATCCTCCAGCGCCTTGCCGATCTCGATGGCGTGATGCACGGAGTATGCTCCGTTGACGTCCACCAGGATGTCGACATCGTCGCCCACGGCGGCTCGCACAGCCGTTACCGTTTCGATTGTCTGATCGGCGGGGTCGTCGATGGCGCCGGGCACCGCGCTGTGCAGCTTGTACGTGTCGTAGCCCTGCTCGACGAAGGACGCGGCCCGGCGACCTTCCTCCAGCGGCGTCAGGTCGCGCGCCATCGAGCTGGCGTAGACGCGAACCTTGTCACGGATCTTGCCGCCGAGCAACTTGTGAATCGGCATCCCCAACGCTTTGCCCTTGATGTCCCACAGAGCAATGTCGAGACCTGCGATGGCGCAGTAGATCGCGCCGCCGAGCTCGGTCGCGGAACCGGCTCGAGCCATGTCGCGCCAGCGGACCTCTGTGTCGAGCGGGTCCTTGCCGACGAGGGCGGGTTTCATCAGCTCATCGATCAGCATCTTGGTCACGCCAAGCTGCCTGCGGAAGCATTCGCCGATGCCGACGATTCCGTCGTCTGTGTACACCCGAACGAACGGGAATGAGCGATCCAACACCAGGCATTCGACATCGGTGATCTTCATGTGTGCAATCCTTCGGCAGTGGCTGTCAACGATCGACCGCCGGCAGCGGGAAATGATCCAGGCTCCATGAGCTTATTAGAGACGCGACCAAATGTCACCACTCTTCAAAACAGCGAGGTCGCGTCAGCATGATATGCGACCTGCGGCAATCACAGGAAGAGTCTCGTGCACAGAATGACTTGAGGATAGAATGTTCGCAACTCAACATGAACCCATGGCGTGACCTGCGCTCACGAATCCGGCGATTCAACAGATGGGAGGCGATCATGAGCAGACGGACCGACCCCGCAGTCGAAACGCTATATGCGCAGCTATACGACTTGTCCGTTCCGGATTGGCCCGGCGAGATGGACTTCTATCGTGCGTTGATCGGTGACCGAAAACCCGAGGAAGTGAATCTTCTGGAAGTGGCCAGCGGCACCGGGCGCGTGGCGCTGCAGCTCGCACGAGAGGGCACAAATGTTGTTGGGCTTGACCACTCGGAATGGATGCTGGACGTGGCGCGGTCCAAGAGCCGGGGCATTCAAAACGTTCGCTGGGCGCGTGGCGACATGAGGTCCTTCGACTTGGGCGAGCGATTCACGTGTGCGATCATCCCAGGGCACGCCTTTCAGAATCTGGTGACTCCGGAGGACCAGACAGCGTGCCTCGAATGCATCAAGAGACATCTGGTTCCCGGAGGGAAACTGGTCGTGCATCTCGACCACATGGGCCATGAGAATACGATCTGGCTCGGGAGCTTGCGCGGCTGCAAAGGGGGCGTCTTCGAACCGGGGCAAGTTCTGATCCACCCGGAGACTGGACGCCGCATTCAAACATCGCAGGCATGGACGTATGAACCGTCCACCCAAACGGCATCGCTGTTAATGGTTTGGGAAGAGATCGACGCAGATGGCAAAGTCACATCCCGTTGGGAGAGGGGTCCGATACGTCTTCATTGCGTGTTTCGATTCGAGATGAGGCACCTGCTGGAGAGGGCTGGATTCGAAATCGAGGCGGTTTACGGAGACTTCCACCGGGGCGCTCTTAGCGATGACAGCAGTGACATGCTCTGGGTGGCGACGAATCGGCAGTAAGCCAGAGAGTGGGCCGTTCAGCCTGCACCGAGACGCGACGGCAGCAGGGCGTTGTCGATCAGGCGCACGCTGCCCACGTGGACGGCCAGCGACACCAGTGCCGGACGGTCGATGGCGTCGAACTCGTCCAGCGTCTGAGCGTCTGCGATGCTGACGTAGTCGAGGCGGGCGCCGGGCTCCGATTCGATGAGGGCTTGCATCCGTGACCGGATCTCTTCGGTGTCACGAACGCCATCATCGTACATCTCCCGGGCCAGATGCAGCGAGCGCGACAGCGTCAGGGCGGCGGCTCTCTCCTCGGGCTTGAGGTAGGCGTTGCGGCTGCTGAGGGCGAGGCCGTCGGGGTCGCGCACCGTTGGGACGACGACGATCTCGGCGCCCAGGTTGAGGTCGGCGTTGAGCTTGCGGATTACCAGGCACTGCTGCGCGTCCTTCTGGCCGAAGTAGGCGCGGTCCGGTCGGACGATCGTGAGCAGCTTGCAGACCACGGTAGCGACTCCGCGGAAGTGTCCGGGTCGATGCTGGCCTTCCAGTCGGTTGGCAACGTCTCCGACGTCGACGTAAGTGTCGAATCCGGCCGGATACACCGCGTCGGAATCTGGCGCGAAAACCAGGTCGACGCCCTCGCGCTCCAGCTTCTCCAAGTCCCCTTCCATGTCCCGCGGATAGGTGGCCAAGTCTTCGGTGGGCGCGAACTGAGTCGGGTTCACGAATATGCTTGCCGCCACGGTTCGATTATCTGCTCGGGCACGGCGCACTAGTGCGAGGTGACCCTCGTGCAGGTAACCCATGGTCGGCACTAGGCCGAGTGGCTCAGCAGCACGGCACCTTGCGTCGCGAAACGCGTCGACCGTTTCGATGACTTTCATCTCTTGCTGTTCAAGGCGGCGCCTAGGCTGGTTTGAATGCGCGACCCTCCAGCTCGTGCAGAACCGACTCGCTCATCGTGAAGCTCTCTTTTTCGGTCGGGAACGCCTCCTCCTGAACGTCGGAGATGTACGCGGCAGCGGCGTTTTTGATCGTTTCGCCCAACTCGGCGTAGCGGCGCGCGTGCTTGGGCACGAAGTCGCTGAGCAAGCCCAGGAAGTCGTGGAACACCTGCACCTGCCCGTCGCAGCCGACGCCAGCGCCGATGCCGATCGTCGGGACCTTCACGCGTTCGCTGATCAACTTCGCGAGTTGCGCCGGCACGCATTCTAGGACTATCGCGTATGCGCCGGCTTCCTCGAGCACTCTGGCGTCTTCCATGAGATCCATCGCCGCGCTAAGCGACTTCCCCTGCACGCGATAGCCGCCAAGTTGGTTGACGGACTGAGGCGTCAGGCCGATGTGGCCCATGACTGGGATGCCGCTCTTTACGATGCGGCTCACTGTTTCCGCCATGTGCTGGCCGCCTTCGAGCTTCACCGACTGGGCGCCGCCGTCCTTCAGTAGGCGCCCCGCGTTACGGATGGCTTCCGGTATGTCGGCGTGATAGCTCCCGAACGGCATGTCGCCGATGACGTGCGCTCGCTCGGTGCCGCGCACGACGGTTTTGACGTGGTGGACCATCTCGTCCATGGTCACCGGAACAGTCGAATCGTAGCCGAGGACGACCTGACCCAGGCTGTCGCCGACAAGCATGAGCGGAATTCCGGCCTGTTCCAGCAGTTTGGCCGACGTGTAGTCGTAGGCCGTCATCATCGGGATCTTCTCGCCCCGACGCTTCATCTGCCGCAGGTCTCTGATGGTTACACGCATGATCGGCGCCTCCTCATGTCTTCTCTTGAGTGAAGTCCGTCTTTCCGGTCAGGCAGTCGCGCGACTCGCCTGTCGAGATTTGTACTGGTTGACCAAAGCTTCGATCTCTCGCGCCCGCTCGGGGTCCAGCGCGCCCTTTTCGACCGCGAACGGCAGTCCGGCCAGAGCCAGCTCGCAGTACAGCGGCAGATACTCTGGCACACTCCCGCTAAGGGCCTCGAGATGTTTGCGGACCGTGCCGATGTCGCCCCTGGGGTATGGGCCGGCAATCACTCCCGGCACGCCCGAGGTTTCGAGGTTGGTGGCCACCGCCTTCATCATCGGGGCCAGCGCCCTGGCGCCCTCGTCGGTGGTGTGGTCGAACTGCTCCCATATCCTCGACGCGACCGATCCCAGCACGGCCAGCAGGTTGCCCATGAGCACGCCGGACGTGTGGTACAGGACCTTGTCCTCGGGTTTCAACAAAATCGGATTCCCGCCGACAGCGCGCGCCATGTCGCTCAGGTAGCTCTGCATCGGGGCGTCGCCTTCGATACCGAATGTGGTCCCGGGCACGGATAGGACTCCGTTCTCGATCGAGTTGAATGACTGCAGCGGATGGAAGGCGCCAGCAATCGCGCCTCGCACCGTCGCCGGGTCGAGGACATCCACGGATGCAGCCCCGGAGCAGTGTGCGACGCCCTGGCCTAGCCGCCACGGCATCGATTCACAGGTGGGGCCGATCGCATCGTCCGGAGTCGTTATGAACACGAACTGCGCGCGCGCTGCGGCATCCGCGATGCTTTCGAACGCGGAGCTGCCGGGGATTTGTGCGGCGACAGCCTGTGCTGACGCGAAGGTTCGACTGGCGACTGCGACGACCGGATATCCGGCGTTCGCCAGCGCGATGGCCAGCGATCCGCCCACATAGCCAGCGCCAATAAAGGCTAACGATGTGCCCTTGTCGAATGCCACAGCTTCAGTCATCGTTCGAACCGTTGCCCAGCTCCTCGATGCTCGGCACGCCGCCAATGCCCTCGGCCTTGCGCACCGCGCGGAGTATCGCTCGGCTCACGGCAAGCGCGGCCGCGGCGCAGAGGCGATTGACGTCCGCCGCTACGTTCGTCGTTCCAGTCGCCAGCGCGAAGATCGTGTCGCCATCGCTCATCATGTGGGTTGGCCGCACAGCCATGGCGAGGCCGTTGTGCGACACCGACGCCAGTTTGTTGACCTGGCTCTTGTCGAGGGTCGCGTTGGTTGCCACGACGCCGATCGTTGTATTCGTCGGAGCCGCCCCGGCTTCGCGGGTGAACCCCGGGGTGGTAATGAGCTTCATCGAGTCGAGCATTTCGCCTTCGTCGCTGACAGGTCCGGCCACGACATCGCCCGTATCCGGATCGACGACTCCGCCCACCGCGTTGACGGCGATGATCGCTCCGACAAGCAATCCCCCGCCCAGGTCGACGCTGGCCGTTCCGATGCCGCCCTTGATCGACTTCTCTCGGCCCAGCAGCTTTGCGACTGTGGCGCCTGTACCGGCCCCGACGCTGCCCTCGTCCACCCGGCCGTAGGTCGCGGACTCGCACGCCGCGCGGCCTTCGGAAGGACCGGGTCGGACATCGCTCGTCACGAGGCCCAAGTCGAACAAGATCGCAGCCGGGACGACGGGAATGACAGCGCCGCCGAACTCGATGCCCGTGCCTCGCTCTTCGAGGAACGACATCACGCCCTGTGCCGCGCCGAGCCCGAACGCGGAGCCGCCGGACAGCAGGACGGCATGGACTTCGGTGACCATTGCCGTTGGGTCCAGCAGGTCGGTCTCGCGCGTGCCCGGAGCCGAGCCGCGCACATCGACTCCTCCGACCGCGCCGCCTTCACTGAGCACGACGGTGCATCCGGTGGCGTTCTCACGGTCCGTGTAGTGGCCGACGCGAATGCCGGGCACGGTTGTGATTCCGAAGCTGTCCATTCTTCCTTTCACGGATGTGGCTTGGTCTCGATTCCATCGGGGCCAGAGCACCGGTTTCCCGCAGTGGCCTCGGTCTTCAGGCCGAGCCTTCCATCACAAGCCCGAAGGCCAGCCATCCGCCGCCAAAATAAAAAGACCTTCCCATCCATCAGGGAAGGTCTCTAAAAGGCGCGAACATATGCTCCGCTACGCCGCCAGCGGCCGAAGCCATACGCCATGCACCGGCCTGCACGCCCATTCAACGCTCACCGTTCCCTGACAGGATTGGCTGCAGCCACATAATACCAGCGCTCCCTAGTCAGCGCAATGGTCCAATGCCGACAAACCGCGCCTGGGCCGGTATACTAGGCAAGAGGCAGGCAGGTGAGCCGCGAGAAATTGCTCACCAAAATCTCACGAGAGGTCACGACTATGGACGAGCGAGTAGCAAAGGCACTGGAAACGGACCGCACCATCGACATCACGACGACAGGACGCACCAGCGGCAGCGCCCGGCGAAAAGAGATCTGGTTTCACAACCTGGACGGACGGCTCTACATCACAGGGACGCCCGGCCCGCGCGACTGGTACGCCAACATGATCGCGAACCCCGGATTCACCTTCCACCTGAAGGGCAGCGTCCAGGCGGACATTCCGGCAACCGCGCGTCCGATAACCGATGCGGCAGAGCGCAGGCCTGCTTTCGAGCTCATCCACGCGAAACTGGACGGGGAGCGGGATATCGACGACTGGATGGCCAGGAGCCCGCTGGTCGAGGTGGAGCTGGACGCCGACAACGCCCAAGTGAGCTAGTCGGGGCGCCCAGGGCGGTGGTGGGCTTGGTCCCGATTCTATCGGGGCCAGAGCACCGGCGAACCCACGCGGCATTAGTTGCGGTGAATGTCACCGCGGACGCCCGTGCAACATGAACGCGTACTCGAAACTACGCCGTCATCCTGATCCTTCCGCAGAAGGAGAAGGATCTAGGGCCACGCAGGGAATCAAGCCCTCGCTGCGATAACACCCGTGCCCAATATTATCGCGTCGTGATGACACAGTATGTGGCAGGCGTGACGGCGGCCAACGTAGTCGTTCGATGACCACGGTCGCTGGAGTACGTTGGGATCGGCGGCCCTAGCCCTCGACGCGGTTTAGGATGAAGCCCTTTTCGCCGGAGATGCGGATTTCGTTGGGTCGGACCACGACGACTCCGGCAATGGAAGGCTCGGCCTTGGCGGCGTTCATCCTCCAAGCAAGCTCGACCGTGTCCACGGGCAGGTCCGTCGTGGCGAACTGGATCTCGTGGTACTTGAGCCGCTCGACGATTCGGACGTTTGCGCCCTTCCACTCGGCCGCGCCTGCCACGGGCTCGTCGAACTTCACGGTCACCGCATTGTCGGCTATGTTCAGGAGCACGGTCAATCCGCGCTGTTCGGTCTGGCTCGGTATTACGACCGATCCTCGATACTCTTCCCAGTGTGCAGATTCCGTCATCTCGATCTCACCTGTCTGCTTTGGTTTGATGTCTGGAAGAAGCATAACCGACGCTGACGACCGGCACAACTTCGCCTCGGACGATCAACCTCCGTCACGACGCAGGTTCGCGACCTCTTCGCGGAGCAGCCTAACTTCGGTCAGAATGTCGTTCATGGGCGCGTCTGCTGCTTTGTCGGTGCGTATGAGCAACGAAGCCACGTTTGCAGTCAGTCCGCCGAACAGACCGATCCCCGCTAACATCAGCACCACCGCGATGACCCTGCCGGTAAACGTGACCGGAAACATGTCGCCGTAGCCGACCGTGGTGACGGTGACGAACGACCACCAAAGAGCGTCGGGGAACGAATGTATCGACGACCCCGCTCCGCCTTCCACGGACGTCACGATGGTGCCTGATACGATCACGATCCCCAAAGCGTAGACAAGCAGGTAGTCAACGCCCATCAACCTTCTGGCGGCAAACAGGGCACGAGAGCCGAACACGAACACCCGAACGATTCGGAAAGGCCGGAAGAACGGGATGGCAACCACCATCACTTCGAGCCAATGGCTTCGTATGTATCGGATCCGTTGCGGAGCGACGATGATTTTCACCGCCATGTCTATGGCGAACAGTCCCCATATAATGATGTCCAGGACGACGTAAAACGTTTCCTCATTCGGCGACAAATCCCAAAGCGGCGGCCCAACCAATAGCGGGATCATCACGAAGGACAGCGCCAACAGGGGCAGCTCGGTAAACTCCTCGACGCGGTCCAAAATGGCCGTTCGGGCGGCGATATCGAATCGGGGCGTTCGTGTCGTCGTGGTCATGGGATTCGCTCCAGGGACTACATGGCGTGACTATCCACGAAGCATACACCCGATGCGCCCATCGCTAAAGGCGAACGCGGTCGTCGTGCGAGGCGGGTTGGGGAGTCCGGGCATGACAAGGAAGGGATGGCGAACGGCCCACTCGTCAACGGGGAGAGGCCCGCCCGGCCCGCCGATAGTTGAGCCGAGGGTGGTTGGCCCGCTCATATCGGAGAGCTTCAGTCGTACACACGTAGCTCATCGACCCATCCATGGAAAGCAGTCGCGTTCGAGAAGTTTGTAAACGTGAAATGCTTCTCCGATTGCACGTTGTTGGCGATGACTTGCAGCTCAAAATCAGGAGCCACAGCGTAGTTCTGGACAAGACTGCCGTCCAGATAGAGTTTCATCGTCCGGGCGTTGAGGTCCAGCCTGGCGATGAGGGAATACCATTGGTTCAGGGTGATCACGCTGTCAGAGACGACAGTCAAGCTCTGATTGTTCAACGAGAATGCGAGCTCGTTGTCGCTGGTTAGGTAGACACTGAACCACCGATAGCTCATGCCTCCCACGATGATGGGGAAGTACGAAGACACCGTTCTGGAGGGGTGTACCGCGAATTTCAACTCAATAGAGAATCGCGAGTAGTCGAGGCCTGACATGTTGGGAGTGCGGGCATTATAACCCCCAAAGTCGTAGGTGTAGATCCCGTTCAGCCAGAGTGTATTGTTCACATGCCCGACGTTCGTACTAATCAGATGATAGTTGTTCCCACTGATGTCTATGTTATTGTCATCAAAGAGGTAGTGGGCGATCACCTCTGGCGTCGGCGTTGGTGTTACCGTCGGCGTCGGTGTCGGCGCTGCCGTCGGCGTTGGCGTTATCGTCGGCGTTGCCGTCGGAGTCGGCGTTGGAGTTGCCGTCGGAGTCGGTGTTATCGTCGGCGAGGGGGTGGGCGACACCGTGGGCGTGGCTGTTGGCGTAAGACTAGGCGTCGGCGTCACCCACGTCGGCAGGATCGGGAAGACGTTATCCCCCTCGTTGCCCTCGATTACGCGGTCGTCCACGTCCACGATCAGGGCTAGCTCGTGCGGTCCGGGGCCGACAATCGACAACGCGATATTGAGCTCGAGGGCTGTCTCGCCTGACCCGAGCCCAGACACAGGGAACGTGATCACCACCGTTCCGTCCACTATGACACCAACCTGGAAAGTCTCAGTTACCGCCCTGCGGGAGTCGTTTGCGACGGCCCAGTGGATGTATGCCTGCTCGCCAAAGACGAACTGTGACCCGCCCGGCGGTGGCGTCTCCAAGTACTGGGTGCGGCTTGCCGAGACGACCAGTGGGGCGTTCCACTGGGCCGGTTGGGCGGGCCGCAGGTTGGGTCGCTCAGGAACAGGCGTCTGGGTGGCTGTAGTCGTCGGGATGATCGTGGGCGTCGGCGTCGGCGTAGCTGTAGCCGTGGGGATGATCGTAGGCACTGGGCTCGGCGTAAAAGTCGCGGTCGCCGTTGGAGGCACGGCCGTAGCTGTCGGGGATGTCGTTGGCGTTGGTACGGGCGTCCGAGTCCGCGTCGGCATCGGTGTTCGCGTTCTCGTGGGCGTTGGCGTTGACAATAGGACCGGCGTGGGAGCCACGACACCTGGGGTAACTGTCGGAGTGTGAATCAGGATGCCGGTTGGCGTTGCCGTAGGCGAGGGGACTGGTGTTGCGGTTGGCGTCGGCGTGGGCTCCAGGCGGACGGTGAGGGCGAAGACGCTGAGGTTGTCCACGAGTGCGCTGGCCTTGCGTCCTTCGAGATTGACCGTGGTCGGAAGCTGCGTCCATTGCGCGCCGCCACCTTTGAAGTGCTGGATCACCAGATTTGACCCATCGCCTCGGGCCGCCTGAACATCGGCGTCGCTCAGCGCGATCGTAATCGCGATGGGCTTGGCGAATTCGTAGGAGCCTCCCGAGATCTGCTGAGGGCCGGTGATTTGAAGATCGAACACGTTATCCGTGACTTCGAAGCCCGGGGGAAGCATGACCGTTTGGACCTGCACGGGCAGGTACCATAAAATCACGTCTTCACTCACCGAACCGGCAGACAGATCGACGGTCACATCGCCCCCAGGTGACTTCAGTTGGGCCGGCGCACCTGCGGCAAGTGGCACCGATATGGGCGTCCCTGCCGGTGGAGTCGGAGTGCTTTTGGGCGAAGTCGGGTCTTCGATCACAACCGGTACAGACATAGAGATTTCAGTATTGCCGGAATTGTCCAAGGCCTCCCCGTATGCATCGAGTCTTACGAGGATTTCATATGATCCCGCCTCGACATCTGATTTTGGCTGGAGATTCCATGTCCAAGCACCCGTGCCATCAGGGAGAGCAATCTCATCCCATTCCGCTTCGGCCTCATCGTGCCCTCGGAACTGAGGTGCAATCAATCGTGCCCGCATCTGCGAATAGACGTTGATTCCGTAACGCCGGAGTCTTCCCAGTGGTTCATTCACTTCGGAACTGGCTGGTCTGGCCAGTGATTGC